>ERZ1034897.953-NODE-953-length-12299-cov-47.424779_pt1 | contig 12299 bp, 21 predicted proteins | sample MGYA00520629_ERZ1034897 | MGnify/ENA primary metagenome ERZ1034897 (study PRJEB33766, sample SAMN09781789) | gut metagenome | biome: gut microbiome | host: Homo sapiens | place: Madagascar | study: EMG produced TPA metagenomics assembly of the PRJNA485056 data... | reverse complement strand
ATATTATAAATATCAAATTATTAAATCAAAAGAAACAATAACTTATTATAAAAATAGGTTAAAATTCTGTCATACTTTTTATATATTTATAATATGTAGTTTAATAACTATGATAATAGGCTTTTCTTGTTAATACCCTTTTCTACTACTTTATGGGTTAATAAAGTAGTAATTTTAATGTAATAACTATTATTTTGGGGATGTTTGGTTTTGATTGCATAGGAGATAAGAAGTGCAACAAAGACAGTTGGAAAGACAACAAAATAATAAATGCTAGAGTTATTAATATAACTTCTGCTTATCAGACTGCTGCCTAATAAGCCGAGCAACACTTGCTTAGGAACAGAAAGGTGTGAGGCAAATCATAAATTTAAACTCATGATGACAAGGATAGTCTTTAAAACCTAAGTTGTAAGAATGCTTTGATGCAAATATGTAAGACAAGGGTTCGACTCCCTTCATCTCCACAATAGGTTTTTTTATTAGTTAATAAAGTAGTAATTTTAGCTTCATGGTGAAATAGGTAAACACTCTTGATTTAGGATCAAGCGAACAGTGATGTTCATGTGGGTTCGAGTCCCACTGAAGCTACAAATTATAAATTAGAAATCTACACGAAGTGTTATTCTTATAATTGTTCAATTACAATGTATGTTCAATATAATTGAACATACAAAAATATTGAACAAATAATAAATATTTTATATTATGATTTTTCCAGTATTTAAAAATGAAGTATTAGAAGGTATCAAAGAATATCCTTCTGATTGGCGATATGGTCAAAAAGTATTTAACTATGTTGATTATGTATACGATGTGGCCAGAATAGCTCAATACGAATATGGAGTTGATTGTTTTTATGACGACTCTATGGTTGATGAATTTTTAAAAAAATGCTATGATATTATTAAATTTATGGATGCTAAAAAATTAAATAATTTACTTGATTATGCTAATAAACATAATATGATGAATCAACCATTTGAAGATGTTTATAAATCTTGGATTAAAGAATTAAAAGAAACTTATAAATGTTAAATATTATGTCAATAGAAGAATTTAAAAAAGAAATCTTTGACGCTATCAAAGATTATCCAAAAGATTGGAGAACAGGTCAAAAAATATTTAATTATATTGATTGCAAATATAAAATAGCAAGAAAAATACAACTTGAATATAATGTAGATTGTTTTTATAAGGATTATTTGGTTGATAATTTTATTATAACCGCCTATAAAATACTTTATAGAGATAAACTCTTTCCAGAATTAAAAATAGGTCATTGGTATAATTTTAATCAAAATAATTATATAAAAATAAAAGAAATCGCTCCATGTGATTATGGATACCCAGGATATTGTTTACATGGAATATCTATAGATATAGATAAATATAATTTTAGTATTCATACAGAGAGTGTTTTAGCTCCTGGTTTTTATGGTGATCCGAATAAGTTTATCGAAAAAGATCCAAAAGAAGATATATTAAAATTTATTGATAATAATTTATAATTAAATTTATATGTAAATAAATTTTATGAAAAAGATATTGTTAAGTTTATTAATTAGTTTTATAAGTATTAACTGCTTTTCTCAAAAACTTATAGCTTCTAAATTGAAATATGATTATGATAATAATCCATATATCATAAGCAAGATTGCAAATACTACTTATAAAAGAATAGTTTGTATTATATTTACTATTGAATACGCTTATCCAGATATATGGGATATTAATAGATATAAAGAAGTTAAAGTAAAGGAAAGTATTTCTGCAAAAACTTCTAAAATAATATCTTATTATGTTCCTAAAGATACATATAAACCTAATACAGTATATATTAGTAAGATTATATTTTCTGACGGAAGTTATAAAGAATTTTAAATAATATGAGTCCAAAATCAAATGTTCATAAAAACTATAATAGTATTGGATTTTTAAGTTTACTTGGGTTAGCTTTTATTATCCTTAAATTAGTTGGAGTAATTAATTGGTCTTGGTGGCTTGTTTTACTCCCATTATATGTTCCTGTTATCGCAGTTCTTGTTCTTCTTATATTTTTAGGAATAATTATTTTCTGTAGTATAAAATCTCCAGAATAATTCCTATAGTTTTAACTAAAAAATTATAATTATGAAACAACAGATTTATCAAAATGGATTTTGGCTTATGCTTGGATTAGTTTTAGGTGTTATTGTTACTTTAGTATCAGTTCCTAAGAATAAACCAACAGAAAACACTATCCGAATCGAAATGATTAAAGATTCTACAAAGGTAACTTCTAAAGATAAAAATGTTAAAATCGCTCAAGTAGATAAAAAAAAGACAGAGCGTTTAAAACCACTTAATGAAGTTAATCTTAAAGCTGAACTAGACAAACATAATATACCTCATTCAAATATAGTTCTAGCTCAAGCTAAATTAGAATCAGGAAATTTTAAATCAAAACTTACCAAATCTCACCAAAATATTTTTGGATTAAAGAAAGGTAATTCTTATAGAAAATATTCACATTGGAGTGAATGTGTAAAAGATTATAAAAAATGTATTTCCAGTCGTTATAAAGGAGGAAATTATTATGCATTTTTAAATAAAATCGGATATGCAAGTCATCCAGAGTATATAACTCTTTTAAAGAGTATGGTTTAATAGAATTTAAAGCCTGCACTATTTAGTGTAGGCTATTTTTTATATTATTAACTTTTTAAATTTTTACACAATGGTTAAAACTATTTTGTACACAAAGAATCCTATTAATTCTAGTTCAATTCAATCAATCGTAAATTACGCAGAAGAAAACAATGCTTATTATCGTTGTTTGGTTAATGAAGAAAATCCTCTTTATGATGTAAAAGAAGGTACTCATATTCTTACAACTAAAGGCAATGATTTGTATGTACTAGAAACTTCATTCCGTGAAGATGCATTTGATTTTGCAAAGTATTCTAGCATCACAACTCCAGTACTAATTGAACAAATTAATTTTTAATCTTAATTAATAGGGAGAGTTATTTACTCTCCCTATATTTTTTATTATGAATGATTTTAGTTATTTAAATTATTATACTGAATATTCATGTGATGGATATTTAAATCAAGATTTGGATGATGCTGCTTGTTTTTCCTATGTATTTAATAATATTGGAAATAAAAATGTTAGTATTAACTATAATATAATTATATATAAGGGAACAAAATTATCAAAAGAAGACCATAGTTCAAATGCTTGTTTGCTAACAATAAATCAATTAAAGAATCATTTAAGACAGGTAAAACTCATATATCCATTTAAATTTCATATAGAACAATGTAAGCATAATGGTTTTGATGTATTTGAAGTAAATCTTAAATTAATAGATGTACCAGGAATGTTTCATAAATATCTATTAACTTGGGTTAGATATACATATGAATTTCCATATAATGTATTATTAATAGATACTTATAAATTAAAGAATGAAAAATGTTTTAAATTTTCATCTATAGCAAATATATTTAATATTGTTTTAGGTAGTATTAATTGGGAAGATTTACGTTGTATACATCAAATTCCAGAAACATTTACAATTAATAAAAGTTTAAAAGTAGATGATTTAAGAAAAAAATTAAAGAAAATAGAAAAACTTAATAAATTATATGAAGTTCTAAAATCAACTGAAAAATTTATTCCAGATTCAATAGAAGAATTGTCAATAGAAGATATAGAATATTGGAATAATATTGAATATTTTGAGAAATACAGAAAACCAGTATATTTAAATAATTATAAAGAATCAAAATGAAAGTATATGTTGTAGGCGGTGATATTAATTATGTTAATTTCATCAAAGATGCAGAAATAGTAAATGAATTAGATAAAGCGCAACTAGTAGTATTTACAGGAGGTGAAGATGTTACTCCTTCTTTTTATAATTGTAAAAAACATCATACAACTTATAATAATATTGAAAGAGATCAATCAGAAAAAGAAATATTTGATAAAATTGATCCTAGTAAACAAGTTTGTTATGGTGCGTGTAGAGGAAGTCAATGGTTATGTGTAATGAATGGTGGTAAATTAGTTCAAAACGTAAATAATCATGCAACTGGATATACACATGCTATAACAGATGGAAATAAAATATATCAAATAACATCTACTCATCATCAAATGCAATATCCGTTTGATCTTAACAAAGATGATTATGATATATTATATAAATCTTATAAATTAAGTAGTGATATATATGAAGGTGACAAAATAAATACGGATTTGATTTATAGAAATGAACCTGAAATTGTTTTATATCACAAAGAAAAATTACCAAAGTGCCTTGCTGTACAAGGGCATCCAGAAATGATGCCTAATTCACCTGTTTCTGAAATGATTAATAACCTTATAAAAGATTTAATAAATGGACTTGTATAATATAACTATAGGATCTGACCCTGAATTATTTATTATAAATACTAAAACTGATAAAGTAGTTTCTGCAATACCTTTTATTCCAGGAGTAAAGGGAAATCCGTGGAGAGGTGATGATATGCCAGAAGGATTTGGACTTGAAACAGACAATATTTTAGCTGAATTTAATATTCCTCCAACTAGAAATAAAGATGAATTTATTTCAGCAATACTATATATGCAAAATTATATTGATAAATTTGTAAAAAACATTGATCCAGATTTAGGAATTAAATGTATAGCTTCACAAATAGTTCCTGAATCAGAATTACAATCTAAACAAGCTAAACAATTTGGTTGTGATGTAGATTATAATGTTTATACTAAAAAAGCTAATCCAAAGCCAAAGGGTAATAAAACAAATATAAGAAGTTGTGGATTTCATATTCATTTTGGATATGATAATCCTAATATAGATACTTCTTTATCATTAATAAAATATTTTGACACATATATTGGTATTCCATCAATATTAATTGATAAAGATACTAATAGACGTACTCTTTATGGTAAAGCAGGATGTTTCAGATTGACTAAATATGGATTTGAATATAGAACATTAAGTTCTACAATGATGTCATCTAAAGAAAATCTTGAATTTGTATGGAAACAAATTTGGAATGCTGTACATGCTTATGAATATGATTTTGAAATACCTAATGATAAATCAATTCAAACTGTCATAAATAATAATGATATAGAATTAGCTGAAAAATTAATTTCTCTTTATAAATTACAATAATATGTGTGGAATTTGGGGTATTGTAAATACTCGACCTAGAAAGTTTGATTATACAACTTTTTGTACATTAGGTATTGCTAATGATACTAGAGGTGGTGATTCTTGTGGATATTTTATTGATGGTCATTATGAATATGGAGTAGGAAAGGATAATAAATATTTTCAATATTTCTTTCCAGATAATAATTTCTTATCTGAGTTAAAAGAAAGTACTATTGCATTCGGGCATTGTAGGAAAGCATCTATTGGTAAAATAGATAAAACTACAGCTCAACCTGTTGTTCTTACTAATGATAATGGTAAAATAGATTATGTATTAATGCATAATGGAACTATTAACAATTATAAAGAATTAGCTGAGAAATATATTCCTGAAATTGATATTAAAGACATGACTGATTCTCAGGTAATGGCTAGAATATTTTATTATAAAGGATATGATGTTTTAAGTGAATATATAGGAGGAGCAGTATTTGCAATAATTGATTATAGAGAAAATAAAACTCCTAAAATTTTACTTTTTAAAGGAGCTTCTGTAAAAACTAAATATGAAACAAAAGAAACTGAAGAACGTCCTTTATATTTTTGTATAAACAAAGAAAATAAAGAATTAGTATTTTCATCTATTGCGTCATATTTAATGGCCCTTAGACCAGAACAAATAACATTTGATTTACCTCCAAATCATTTATTTAAATTTGTAAATGGTGAATTATTATCTATAAAAGAGATTTCTAGAAAATCAGCATATCAAAATAAAGAAATATATAATAAAGCTTATAATACATGGTTTTATAATAATTATTTTGATTATGATGATTTTTCATATGATGATTTTATATCTCTTAACCAATTAAATAATACTTATTCTGGTAAAGGTAAGTTGCTATTTGGTAAATATATTATTTCTAATTTTGGTAAAATACTTGATAAACCATGTAAAACTTCTATATGTAAATTAATATATTTTTGGAATGGAGTAGCTTTAAGAAATGAATCTTGTTTCAAATTTTTATGTTCTTTAAGAAAAGAAACTAGAATGTCTACAGATAAATTTAATTCTCATTTCAATTTACTTATAAGATATTTAAGTATTGATAGAATATATTCTGATAATGATATTTGGTATAAAGCTATATCTCCAACAGATAAAATAATATTTACTGGTTCTCTTAAAATGTTAACATCAACATCATCTATAGAAATTGCAAATGGTGTTAAACGTCGTATTGTATATGGTAGAACTGGTGAACAAGCATTTGAAACATTAATTGATGATTTAGATGAATCATTTAAAGATATTAAAGAAAAATGCAAGTCTTTGATGAAGTAAATAAGTGTTGGATAAATAAAATAGAATCTATAAAAATTGTTATAGATTATATTAACGAAGAAATTATTTATGGATATACTAAAAGTACTGAAGGATTAGTAAAAATGTTTATTAGAATTGATGATGAAGATCATATATTTTATACTAATCTAGATGTATATAAAAGTAAATTAATATTTAGTAAATTAAATGGAATGTATTTTCCTCCCTCGTGCATGACTCCATCTAGTGCTAGAAAAGAACAATATGTTAAAGGTTTTGGAAAGTTTCCATATATAATAGAAAAACATTATGAAGCTATAGAAAATTTTAGTATATTTAAAAACAAACAATCTATTAAAGATAATGAAACTCATTATTTATTATCAGACTATTTAAAGTATACATTTGGTATAGAATTTGAAACATCTCAAGGTTATATACCTGAAAATTTATGTTTTAGAGATGGATTAATTCCTTTACGAGATGGATCTATAAATGCACCAGAATATTCTACAATAATATTGAATGGTAATAAAGGAATATCTCTTTTGCATCAACAAATAGAAACATTAAAGGAATATACAAATTTTAATAAAGATTGTTCTTTGCATATACATTTTGGTAATTATCCAATAGATCCAAATGCATTATTCAATCTTTATTTAGTTTGTAGAAATCTACAAAATGAATTAGAAAGAATATTGCCAAATCTTACATTTTATAGTGATGAGTATAAAAATAATAGAAAAAATTATTGTAAAAAACTTCCACTTTATGATAGTTTTGAAATAATGTATGAAAAATTAGTTGGTAGAAATTTCTTTGGTAATTTATATCAAGCTCATCCAAATGATATAGAACACAAAAGAAAATGGAATATACCAACTAGATATTATTTTGTAAATTTCATTAATGCTTTATGTTATAATTCAAATAAAACAATTGAATTTAGATTTCTTCGTCCGACATATAATTTTAAAAAGATAATTCTTTGGTTATATGTATTTAATGCTATTCTAGAATATTCAGAAAAATATTTCTCTAAAAAAGAGGATATTACATTATATAATATATTATATAAATGTTATCCTAAAAAACTAAGAGATGAATTATTAATCGGAATAGAAAGAATAAGATATGTTTCAATTACTCAATATAATAATGGAGATTATATTGGTGCTGAAGTGTGGATTGAAGATGGACTGTTTGATGATCTAAACATATAATATTTAAAGTCTATTTAGTAGTAATATATTAAATAGACTTCTACTCCTATAGCTCAGATGCATAGAGCATTGCTTTCCTAAAGCAAGTGTCGATGGTTGGAATCCATCTAGGAGTACTAACTAATTATTGAATTATGAATATTTTAAAATTTAAAAATATAGAACTTAATTTAGATATTATTGAATGTAAAATTAATGATAAAATAATAAATCTAACTAAAAATGAATTTTTATTACTTAAATTTTTTATTCAACCTAATAATCTAAATAAAGTATTTAATAGAAAAGAGCTTATAAATTCTGTTTGGAAAACTAATGTTTCAAATAGGACTGTAGATACAACTATTTCAAGACTTCGCAAGAAATTAGGAAGTTCAGAAAAATATCTTATAACTAAATTAGGCTTTGGATACGGATTTATTAATAAATAATTTATATAACAATGAATGGATTTACTTATGATAAAAACGCTAAACGATGGAAACGCGCTGATGGTAGTCAAATAAGATTAGGCAATAGAATTTTAACTAAAACCGGTGACTATATATAGTTAAACTCTGATGGGACAGTTACTAAAATAGGTACTAAAGGTAAAGGTATTACTAAAGAATGGGCAGCTGAAGCAAAAAGACGAAAAATAGATTCCACATTAGATAATCAAGCTATAATGTCTGGTTTAATTAATTAGAATGGCAGATGGAGACCTGATTCTAATGATAAAACAACTAGAATAAAAAACGAAAATGGAAATTCTTATTTTTTAGGAAGAGATAATATCTGGAGAAATACAGTAAATGGTAAAGCTTATGGTGCAAAACCAGTGACACAAACTGTTTAGGATTCTGAACCAGAATCTTATGCTGGTAAAATTACACAATGGCTCTCTGATAAATTTGGACATAAACTAGGAAATAAATAGTCTGAACTGCTTGGTACAGCTTTATATATGGCTCCATTTGGAATAGGAAATGCAATATCTGCAGCAGATGCTTATCAAAGCTTTAAAAAAGGTGATATTAAAGAAGGTTTAATCAATACATTATTTGCTATTCCGTTAGTAGGAAATATAGGAGGAGCTATAAAAGGAGGATTAAAATTAGCTTCAATTGGCAGAAATGCAACTAGAACAGCTAAAATGGTTAATAAAGTAGACAAAGGATTAAAAGCTTGGCAACCAGTTAATAATTTAGGCTCAAACGCATTAAAAGGATATATGGCAGTTTCATTACCTCAAACAGCATATACTATGTATGATGGTTATAATGCTATTAAGAAAGCTAAAGAAGATATAAAACCTCTTACAGATATGTATTAGAGTCTTAGAAATAATGGATTAACAGACTAGCAAATTTCACAAGGTTTAGGAATTGATGCTTAGAAATTAAATTAGATAAAAACTTTTGCTGAAAACGATGCATTAGGAATTTTTGGAAAGGCATTAACAGACGATAATTTCTAAAAAATATAAAAGTATGAATATAAGAATATATGATAAAGGTGGAAAAGGAGCAATCAAAGCCTCTGAAAAATCAACTGAAAAAGCAACCAGAAGTGTAAACGAGATGATGAAAGAAATGGATTAGTACTTAGAGAGAGCCAAACAAATGCAAAAAGGTTTTACTACTGGTACTAGAACTTCTACTCCAAGATTTACAGAAAATATTTCATCATCATCATTAAAACTTATTTCAAAACCAAAATAGAAGGGTGTTACTCCTGTTAACATTGGAACTCTTGAAGGGCCTAGATTAGTTCCAAAAGGTAAATCAATAGGATAGAGGATATTTTCAAAATTAAAAAATAATAAAGTATCTAATTTTATTAGAAATCATAGTAGACTTGCAACTATTGGTGCTGGTGCTGGATTAGGCTTATGGCAATATAATGCAAATTCAGAAAATCCAGAAAATACTGACACCACTACTTCGCAAGAGTAGGTAGATTCTCCAGGATTTGTAATAGGAGAAGATGGCACTCCATATTATTATAATGGATCTGGTTATACAAATGATTTTATATAGGATTCTGATGGTAATATTTATAGTTCTCAAGGAGAATTATTAGGTAATGTTGGTAATGATGCACGTTTAGCTGGATATGATGATATATTTGATTATAATGCAGTTAAAGCAGGAGTTGATCCTAGTCAAGTTGCTGCTATTCAACAATTATTAGGAATTAATCCAGATGGTAAATGGGGAGTTATAACTCAAGCAGCTTATCAAAATGCTTTAAAACAAATTTAGAATAATAAATCTGGAATACCTTATACTATTTATAATTCTATTCAACAACATTAATTTTTAAATAATATGAGTATAAAAAGTAGATTTTTAGATTATCTTGTAAATAATATTATAAAAAAGCAATATTTACAAGATGAATTAAAATCACTTTCTAAACAACGTATTTAGGATGTATCTAATAAATGGTGGTTTCCTATGAAAGGTGTTTAGAAAGAAGCAATTAGGAAAGCACGTAATTTAAGAAGTTAGATGTCAAAAGCTGAATTAAATTGGATGTTAGCAAATCCTGATAAAGCGACAAAAATTTATAAAAGTGGTAGTAGAGAATTTGGCGGACTTGAAAATAAATTAGCTTTACAAAAAGTTCGAAGAGAAGTAATGAATCCATTGATGAACAACTATGCTAAAGAAATTAGAAATAAAAGACTAGCTGTGGCAGGAGGGTTGCTAGGAAGTGGTTCACTTATTGGTTTAGGAATTTATAATAATATTTATAAAAAAGAAAAAGCATCTCCACAAGAGGAACTTCAAGTTAAAAGAATGTTAGCACAACAAGGAATACCAGAAGAAGCATTAAAAGGATTAACTATTCCAAAAAAACCAGTAGATCGTTTTGGCAATTTAACTAAAGAGTGTGCTACTTATGTTAATACATAGTTACGTGGAATGGGAATTAATGCAGGTGGTGATGCATATCAAATGGGAAGACGTTATAATGATTTTGTTGATGGCTATAAAAATGTTGATATAACTCCTAATATGGTTGGATATAGTCATAATGATTCTATTTAGAAAATACGTAATATACATTATGCAGCAGCTGACAATGTAAAAAGAAATTTAGATATGTCATTAATGCGTAAAAATCACATATATCCAGTTAATATGTATTATAAAACATCTCCTCATATGATAGATTTTTATAATAAAGCTATTAAAGAAAATACAAAAACTCCTGCTACGCATATAGGATATGCATATTGGGATGGAAACACTTGGAGAGTAACGCATAATATACATGGTAAAATTCATAATGAGCGTTTACAAGATGTTTTAGGAAATGATAATGATTATAAATTTGGAGTTACCTCAATAAGAGATGCTGGTACTCCTATTGGATTGGAGGATCAATAATGGGAGAAAATATTTATGATTTACCAGAAGCTACGGTTACAGTAATTAATCCTAATAGAGGAAATGATCAAATGCATTAGTTCATAAGAGGCGTTAATAGTATGCGAAATGATATGATGCAAAAATATAACATTTCTGATAATGATTGGGCAGATATAAGTAAACAAGCTGTAAATTTAACAGGTGTAGAAACAAAAAATGGAACTAGTGCTAGATATTGGATAAAAAGTCATATTCCTGACATTGGACTTAAATTAGTATAGAAACTTACAAGAGGTAAAACATCTCCAATATCAAGAGGTCTAACATAGATAAAAATATATCCTTAGCAAGTAGAATTAAATAAAGAATATAATAAATATGGAATAAATGATTCTACTTTAAAAAATAGTCCAGAATTACAAGGCAAGGCTACAATTTTAAAATTATTATATAATAGATAGACTATGAGACCTAATTATACATGGAAAGATGGTTCACTTATTAGTAAAACTGATGCTAATAATATATATTGGAATAGAGGAAGAATAACTTCTGGAAAAAATGATAAGAATGACACTTCTAATAGTGGTGTTCAATATATAAGAAAATATAATGATCGAAGTATTATAAAATGAAGAAGATTATTAGATTATTACTTTTCTGCTTATTACTTATAAGCTGTTCAAGTAAACCTAAAATATTAGGTGTAGATGTATCACATCACAATAAATTAACTAATTATGATTGGCAATATTTTAAAAAATCTAATGTAAAATTTATTTTTATAAAAGCATCAGAAGGAGCTTCTTATAAAGATCCTTTAAGATATAAATATTTTAATAAAGCGTATAGTTATAATATGTATATAGGAGCTTATCATTTCTTTAGAGGAGATGTCCCAGCTGAAGATCAATACAGAAATTATGATAAAGCTACAGAAAACATGGCTTTAAATATATTACCATGTATTGATTATGAAAAAGATGGTTTTGGGAAAGAATCTGAAATATCAAGAATACAAAATTTGATAAAACTAAATGAGCTTTTTAATAGTAAAGCTGGAGTATATCCTATAATATATTGTAATTTAATAGAATATAGTAAACTTAAAATAATATTACCTCATAATAAATTTTGGATTGAAGCTAAAAGTCCAGATTTATCTATAGGTGTAATAAAACAAACAATTAACAAAATAAATAATAAAGAA
>ERZ1034897.952-NODE-952-length-12301-cov-7.742936_pt1 | contig 12301 bp, 21 predicted proteins | sample MGYA00520629_ERZ1034897 | MGnify/ENA primary metagenome ERZ1034897 (study PRJEB33766, sample SAMN09781789) | gut metagenome | biome: gut microbiome | host: Homo sapiens | place: Madagascar | study: EMG produced TPA metagenomics assembly of the PRJNA485056 data set... | reverse complement strand
TGGCCAGCCGCGACAAGTGCCGTGCTGGCGTTGGTATACTCAGCCATAGATTATCTCCTTTCATAAGAAACGGCGGGACACATTCGCCCCGCCGTCGTTGCAGAATCAGCTCGGGGCTGAACAGCTCGGTCACGCCGAACAGTTGCATCTCTTATGCGATTTTAGCAGCCACAACCGGCGTTAGCAGCGCAGCCGTAGCCGTAAACGCCCGTATAGGGGTTTGGCACCTGATATGCAGGGACAGCGACGGGCTGACGCAGCGCGTTGATGATCTGCGTGGTGTGCGTCGCCATCTCGTTGGTGAGCAGCGCGGACTGTCGATCCTGCGACGCGGCGCGGCGAAGATCGGTGTTTTCCGCTGTAAGCGTGGCAATCTTGTCCTGCGTGAGGAAGTCGAGAATCGCGCGGCTGTTGGCGTTCTGGTTGTCGATCACGTCGCGGGTGTTGCTGTTAAGCGTGTTCTGGATGGCGCAGAAGCCCTGCTGCATCTGGTTGCGCGTGTCGCAAGCCTGAGTAGCGAGGTTGTAATTCACGCCCTGAATCGCTTCGCGCGTCTCGCAGCAGCAGTTCGCCTGCTGCATCTGCATTGCGAAGAGCTGCTGCATGAGCGCCGCCTGCTGGTTCGCGCGGGAAAGCTCCGCCGCGCTGAAACCGCTATTGACGGCGTTGGTGATGGCGTAGGTGCTGTCACAAAGCCCGTTCTGGATGGCTCGGATGCCGTTGTCAATGCCATTGATGGCAAAGCCTTCGTTGATGTCCGCGCGGGTCGCATAGCCCTGGAAGCCCGGCGAATTAGAGCCATTGTTGCCGAAGCCGCCGCCCCAGCCCATGCCGCCCCAGCCGCAGAACATGAAGAGGAACAGAACGATGATACACCACGCGCCGTTCCCGTCTCCAAACATGCCGCCGTTGTTGCGATTTCCGCCCGTTACCGCCGCGATATCGGCAGGGGTCATTTCAGAGGTAGTCAAAGACATTTTCACACGTCCTTTCGTTTTTATCGCTAACCGTGCGCACGGATTTAGCCGTTAGAGGCCTTCAAAGAGGCTTTGGAACTGGCGGGCAATGCCGTAGAGCTGATTAAACTGCTGCTGCGTCATCTTGCCGCTGTTGAGTAGGCGCTGAACCTCTTGCTGCGGATCGCCGTTAAATCCGGCCTTGAACCGCTTGAACTCCTGCGCCATCTGCTGAAACTGTCCCATCTGTCCGGGAAGATTCCCAGACATGCCTTGCATCGCATTAAACAGCGGGTTGCTCATCGGCTGCATCCTCCTTTTTTCTGTTCGGCTTTTTTGCCATCGCATCGACACGCGCCACGAGCGCGTTAAAGTCGTCGCGGGTCACATAATCGGCTGATTGTACGGGAGGCTCGGCCTGTCTCGGTGCTGTCCTCTCGGTGTAGTCAAAGATTCGCATCGACGGCATACCGCTTGCGTCCGCAGATTTGAGGTAAAACGTCAAAGATTCGCTGTCCATCAGCAGAACACCGCTTCCGGGGCTGACCGGGTAGCTTTTCGCCGCTGCTTCGCCCTGAACCCAGATGATTCCGCCGCTATTTTGAGCTGGCGCTTGCTGCGCTGGTTGCTGCGGCATATACGGCTGTGATCTGAGCTGTGCGAGTTGATCTTGCATTGGCGGGTAATAACCGCCGTATGGCTGCTGCCAACCTTGCATCGGATAGGCCATGAATCATCCCTCCCAGTAGTACAGGGGCGTTTCGCCGCCGCTGTCCCATGTGTCATACCAATCACCGTTCACGACCGCGAGAACGTGTCCATTTGTCGCCAAAACATAAACGCCGCGCGGAAAGTCTCGGCAGAAATCCGAAACCGTGTAGCAGTCCGGGCACGTCTCCGGGATGCTGTGACGCTTGAAGCCTTTGCGCCGAAGATACGCGCCCCAGACGTGATTTGCGTTCGGCATATCCCCTGCACAGAAACCATCAAGGCAAAGCGCGACGAATACGCTTTCCCATGTTTGCCCTGTGGCCTTGCTTACGGCTCTAATCGCGCAGTCGCCGACACGAGAATGAAAAGGGTTCGGATTAAATGGAACAAACACGCTCTCACCTGCTTCTGCCCTCATTTTTGCATAAAAAAAGAACGCGTACCTGTCAGATACGCGTCATGTTTATATCAGGTTTTTATCAGTCCCACATGTGCTCGCTCACTGCCTCCTTCCATTCAGCCTCCATGTCACTGACGGCCTTTTCCCAGTCGTCGCCGTCAAGGATGCGCTCAACGGCTTTTCTGCCTGCGCTGGCTTTGCGGTAGTTGGCGGCGCGGGAGTAGCTTTCCGCGCGGAGCATCGCGGCCGCCATCGGGTATCTCGCACTCAGTTCTGCCGGATCGCTCTTGGGCTTGGCGGGATAGATACCGTCTCCGCTATCCACAGCCCGCGCGAACGCTTCGCGGTAGGCCGCCTGCTCGGCTTTCGCGGTCTCAAGCTCTTTGAGGCCCGGAATCGCAGCGCGAAAATTGTGTCGGCGCTCGGCGGTTTCGCGCTCCTCAGCTCCTTCGGCCATCAGCGCGGCTTTGATCTCCTGTACCTCAGCAGGATGCGCCTTGACCAGCTTGACGGCCTTGTCGCGCGGCGACACGGCCATCTTGTCGCCCATGAGGGTAAAGCTCAGGCCGGAGTGTTCGAGGACTTCGCGCGCGGCGGTGGAAAGCTGCTGCTTGTACTTTTCTTTCATGGTTTCTTCCTCCTGTCGGTTTTTTCTTTGTTCCTTACAAGTATATTATAAATCATTTTAATTTACTCGTCAAGTGTTTTGCAAATTATTTTTATTTATTTTTAAGTCAAAAAACTCCCTGCGCAAGGCAGGGAATAAACGCTATTGATCTGGATCATCCGATTTGCGCCTATGCGCTGGCGTGATAGGCAGAGACAGCAGCCCCCAATCCTTATAGTGATACACAGATCCCTTGCACGATGGATTGCCTCGCATGCATGCCGCGATCTTTTGAAATCCCCGCGCGATACGGTTCGCAGCATCGTCTCGCTCCTCTTCCGGAGTTTGCGGCTCAAAGAGCCGATAATTGTTGCGCGCCCAGTCGAGCAGATTGGTGCATGGCACTCGATTTCCACTCGGATCGACCAGCACCCAGATCTTGCTTCCCCGGTTTTGCGGCCCGCGCTGCCCCTCCGGTTTTGCAAGCGCCGCTTGCAAAGCGCGCGGCTGTAACTCGTCCATCCGCGCCTTAATGTCGGGGTTTTCTGCGCGTCGTCTTTTTGCGTCTTCTCCCCACTTGCGCGGCTTGTCATGCGACGACTTCGCCGCCCGAAGACGGCGGCAGGCATCCGAGCAGGTCACGCGGTTGTCCGAGCGGTATGAGTCAAACGGCTTTCCGCAGATCACACACGTTTTTGTGATCTTCCCAACCGCCTTGCATCCGCACGATGTAGTCTTACCCGCAATCAGATTGCTCGCATAGTACGACTTTACGCTGCCGCATCTCAGGCATTCCGCGTCGCATTGTGTCTTAGACGACGCCTCCGGCAGTCGCCAGATCCTCAAAACCTTGAGATCGCCAAACACATTGCCGACCTGCATGTTGAGCTTGCGCGGCATAGTCAGCGCCTCCAAAACTCGCCGCCAACGAAGACGCGAGGCAATCCCCTATACATTACCACCGTGTCTTCGCCGCGCGCGTCAACCCAGCGCGCGGCGCCGATCTCATCGACGGTCATAGGCTGCTCACCCTGCCAGTCCGCGAGGGTAAACTGCATACCCTCAGACTGGATCACAGCAATGATCCCGACGTCCGGGTGCTCGACGAGGTAAAAAATGCCGTAATCATCGATCACCGTCTCGGCCACGATGGGCAGCGCCTCCGTGCGCCCGGTCTGCCAGTCATAGACTGCCAACCGCTGGGCGTCGCCTCGCAAATAGGCCGTCGAAACGCCCAGCGCGTCCGCCAGCGCGGGCAGAATCTTGTTGCCGGGGTTACTACTCCCCCCCTCATAGTTGTTGAGCTGCTGGGCGGATATACCCAACATATCCGCCAGCTCTTTTTGTTTCAGTCCGCGCAGGACGCGCAGCTGTTTAATGTTCATGCTTTTTTTCCTCCTTTTTTACGCGGCGACGAGCGCGCCGGTCATGTTGTCGATGTAGCCGATCTCAAGGTCGCGCTTGCGGTTCCAGGCATTGGTGTAGATGCGCGCGGCGACATAGGTGCGATTATGGCTGCCCCTGACCCAGTCGTTGCAAACAACCTTGTAGTTCCAGCCGGATTCCTTGCCCTCTTTCTCGGCGGCGATCAGTGCCTTAGCCAGCGCCCACGCGCCCTTGAGCGCAACGCTCAGGCTCAGGCCAAAGCTCTTGACCATGATCCACGCACGCTTCATGATGATCTGCTTGTTGTACATTTTTGTTTCCTCCGATCAGGTTGTTTTTCCTTGTTCCTTATGTCTGTATTATACATCATTTTAATTTACTTGTCAAGTGCTTTATGAATTATTTTCATTTATTTTTCGCATTAAAAAAAGCCCCTGCCATCAGGCAGGGGTGTTATCATCTGTATATATAGATGCAGACATTCGTTTTTTTATCTCGCGAATGCTGCGGCTAACGGTCGCCGGAGACATGCCCAGTGTCATGCTGATCTGCACAATGCTGTAACCGCGCCAGAGCAGGTCAAAGACCTGCCCCAGCCGAACGTGAACGTCAAAGCCGCAGCGGCGGGCGATTTCCTCTTTCGTGCGCCTGTCAAAATCAAGGCGCACAGAAAACCGCCTCCTTTTACACGCTGGCTTCCTCGACCACTACGGGCGCTGTGCTTTCCAGCTTCTTGATCTCCGCGTTGACCAGCTCGGCAAGCTCGTCGGTATCCAACTCGTAGCCGTGCGCGTCAAGCCGCTCCTTTACCCACGCCAGCTTTTCTTCTCCGCGCCCGGAGCCGGTGTACAGCTTCTCGGCGGCGAATACGAGGATAGACACGAGGTCGCGGATTTCGCGCCGCTGGTCAAGCGTCGTCTTGGCCTTGATCCACGGGACGACATACCGCGTAATCAGCGCGGCCACGAGGACGATCAGCGCCTGGAAGATGGGGGTCAGGTCAATATTGGACATAGATAGCCTCACTTTCTGCCCGGTTTTTGCCGGGCGATGTCATGTAAAAATGTGGTTCTCCAAACACTTGTGATAAGTGTTTTTGATGATATTGGTCGCCTCTATTGTTTTGTGGTTTTCAAATTGTGGGTGTGATTCGCAGTAAGCATTATAGGCATTGATATCGTCAAACACCTGCTCAAAATGCTGTCGTGCGTGGCTCAAATCCGTCCGATAGTACAGCTCATCCGCAAACCGCTGTATCCGTGCTCGTGCAATTTTGGCAAACTCAAGGTCGTTTTTTGCCTCCATTGCGGTCACACGCGCCTCCAACGCACCGACAAGTACCTTGCGCAAACCCTTAAAAACCCAAGACAGGGGCTGCGCCTTGACCGGTGAAATCTCAATCAGGTTGAGCGCGATATACACCAGCACGAGCGTCAGCGTGCTGTGCGTCGTGACAGCCGCTTGCAAGCCGTCCAGCAGCTTTTGTAGTGTCATCGGTCAATCCTCCGCAATCGTCCATTTTCCCGCCAGCGTGATATACACGCCGTCGCTCCTGCGCAGGGTCGTCGTGGTCGGCGATTCGGCGCTCGTCTCGCCCTGATCTTCGCTTTCTGGCGCATCCTCGACCAGATACTCGCTCGACATGTACCCGGCCTCGCCGCTTTCCAGCGTGCCGAAGACCCAGCCTGTGCCGCCCGCCTCGCGGATGATGTTCACCCGCGTCCCGTTCTCGGCTTTGGCGATGATCTTTGACCGCGTGCTTGCGCCCTCACGGATGTTGAGATATCCGCTGGTCACGCTCACCGTTGCATTGCCAAACATGGTCTCACCTCCTTCCGCGTTATCTGAATAGCTGACCGCCTTTAGCGGGGCAGCGAATGCCCAATTCTGCGACGCGGGCGACGCGACAAAGCCCGTCTTGGTGCTCTGCGCGTTGAGCACACGCCCATCCTGTCCCATCAGGCCAATGTGATAGCAGTCGCCGGGCTGCTGGTCAAACCAGCGGTTGCCGCTGTCGTCCTCGCGCCACTCGCGCAGCTTGAAGACCGCATAGCCCGGCTTTGCCTCCGATACGGGCACATACTCGCCAACGCGCAGGTGCGCAATGGAGTTGCTGCCGTGCTCGATTGTCGCGCCAAGCTGCTTATACGCCCAAACAAACGCGCCCGAACAGTCTACACAGCCCTCGCGTGCCGCGCCCAGCTCATACGCCCAGTGCTCGTCCAGCATACGTTGAAAGAGATTGATCAGTGCGCTCGCCTTAATCATCCCACGCACCTCCCGCTCGGATGAAGCGGCCAACCAGACAGCCGGCCGCGAAGATGATCGCGCCGCCGATGATGATGCCAAGAATAATCATGGTTTTGCCTCCTCCCGTTAATCAATTAAACCTGTTCGGTTGCTTAGCCGCCCAGAATTTCTTCCAGCTTTTCTTGTCTGATTTTCCCTGATCTAACGCGCTTTTCAAGCTCCGCTTTCACTGCTTCCTTGCGTTCTGCCGGGACTTGATCCCATGTTTTGTCCCCGGCAATCAGCCGATTCGCCCAGATTTTTGCCATTATTCCACGCCTCCATCAATGTCACACAATGCGTTTTCAATGTCCGCCAGTCTGGCGGTGTAGTTCTCTTCCAGCTCGCACAGCGCCGCCTCTAACTCTGCGTTAGTGCAAGCGGTCTGGGGTTGCAAGTCGTCCCAAGTCAAACCGTTGGCTTTTAGCACTTTATCAAGCAGCATATTTTTATCACTCCTTAACGGCTTTCGCAATGTCAACGGCAAACACGATTTCGCTTGGCACCGCCAGCTCAAATCCCTCGTCCAGTTTAGGGTAGTGCATTTGCACCGTGCCGCCAGATGCTACCGTGAGCAATTCCAAATCGTCCACCCAAGCGGCAGACAGGTCGATAATTTCCGGGGTATCAAGGGCTGTCCATACGCCGTTCTGGTTCATACTGCCTACATGGTGGTATGACTTAGCCTCAAAGTCGATGTAGTTGTAGGATTCGGCCGTTCCCTGACCGTAGTCCGGGCACAGCGCCAACATTCCCGCCGGCAGGGCAGTGGTGTGGATAACCTCTCCGCCTGCTCTTTTGCTTACCACGCTGTCAATAGAGGCTACAATCAAATCGGCGGTATAGGGCTCAAAACGATGCGCCGTATTGCCAGGCTCAAGCATAATGTTCGCGATAGTGGTGACACTGCCGATAGGCACTATTTGGTTGGTATTTCCGAGCAAAATCAATTCGATTTTTGCAAAATCCTCTGAAACATCAATCGTTACTTCTTGCGCATTAGATGTCACAGTACCTTGCAAAATATTTTTTCCGTCCTGAGAATAAAATCGCACGATCAACCCGCCCGTGCCAACTATTTCGGCGTGCAGCGTATACATCCCGGCAAGGCCGTTTGTGTCTTTCTTTTGGTAGCTTTGTCGGTAGGTACCCGAGGCCAAAGTAGTTAGCGTATAATTATAATTTCCGTTTTTTGTCACGCTTAATTGAGAAGATGACGCGGGAAAATCATCTGGAAGCACCTGATATCCTTTGCGGCTCATACCGCCGATCTTGCGAAGCCCTGCATAATCTTTCGCTCCGACGGGGACATCAACCTCAGAGCCGCTGCCCACAACAGTTTTGCAATCGTAGGTGTACCCCTGCTGCATTTTGATAGCATATCGTGCTGTTGCTTCTGCGCGCTCAGCTCGTTTTTCAGTTTTTTCGAGCTTGCCGGATAGCGCGATAGCATCTCCTGTTATTTGATTGATTGCTGCTCCCGTAGCTTTCGCGTCCGCCGCCTCCCCCTCCTGGGTCAGCGTCGCGTCGATGACAGCATCCTTGCCCGGTTCGCCTTTTGCGCCCGTGTCGCCCCTGTCCCCTTTATCTCCTTTTGCGCCCGTTTCGCCCTGTGGGCCGGTGTCTCCCTTCTCGCCCCTGTCCCCCTTGTCTCCTTTTTCGCCCTTGGGTCCCTGCGGGCCAATCGGGCCTGTTTCGCCCCTGGCTCCCTGCGGGCCTTGCGGCCCTACAAAGTCGCCGTTGTCCAACCGCCGCTGTACTTCGTCCGCGACTGCCTGCGCGGCGTTTCCTGCCCGCTCAACGTCGGCCAGCGTGCCAGTTGCTTTATCAATCCATGTTTCAACCGGATCAGGCGCTGGGACAGTTGCGTCACCAAGAGACTCGCTGACGCGCGTACAGGCAATCGCAGTCTTGATGACTGTGCCATCCGCATCTTGGATTGTGATTTGGGCTTGCCCACTTCCGGCTTTATCGCCGATATCCGCGCGCGTGATCTCCCACGTCAGGATGCCGCCCTCTTGTTTTACTGTCGCCGGATACTCCGTCCGGCCAGGCGGCTTGACCGTGATCGACGCAATAGCATCCGGATACTGGCTCAATATGCTTTTCAGGTCGATCAGCACCCGCGTCGCGCGATTTTCATCGACGCGGCCAAGCAACAGCGCTTGATCGCCAAAACGGTCAAGCGCCAGAATGATATCACGCATCACACTCTCTCCCTCGTTTAACTCAAGTTCAACAAATAACATTCGCTTGATTTAATAACGGGATGTTTTCATCCCGTTATTAAAATCAAGCTAAACTTTTTTACTCTTCCGCCAGCTCCGGCAGACCCGCGTCCACCAGCAACTCTTTGACCTTCGCCTTGAGCTTGGCCGGGACATCCTTAAACTCGGTCTTGCCAAGGATTACGCGCTGCGCAAAAAACATCGCCATCATCGTTTCACCCCCTTTCCCCATGATTTTCAGTATCGTCCAGATGACCAGATCACGCATACACAATTCCTGCCATCTCGGCCATGCAGTCTTCTAAAAAATCGTTTCGGTCGCTGAGCGCCTGAATCTGCGCTTTGAGGAGCGTGCGCTCCCTCTCTTCAGCTGTCGGTTCGGGCGCAGGCCGCGCGTCAAAGTCCGCGTCCATCTCGGCCTGTGTCCGCTGCGCAACCAGCCCGTCCACGAGCTTGTAGCGGTACACGCCGCGCTCATCTGTGAGCGGCTTGAGCAGATAGTTGTTCTGCGCGTGCCTGTATCGGTCGCCCTCGCCCTCATCGATAGCCGTCCAGCCGTCGCCGCTCACAAACGCGTCGCTGTTGATCGCCGTCACGCGCCCCGCGTCGTCGATCCGCACCAGCACCTTGCAGCTCTCTGTGTCCATGTCACCCCTCCTTTACAGGTCGGCAGAAATGTCAATATCTCCTTGCGGCGTAATCACGCCCGTGCATACGCCCGTTACAGATACCGCGCACTTGACGACGACGCGGTTTGTATTTGCGTTATGCACCGTAGCCGTCTCGGTCGTCGTTCCCTGCGCGCTGCCCAGCGCGTAGTAAAACTTCCCGCCGCCTGTTACGGTCGGCGCAATCCGCATCGTCTGCAAGGGGATAAAAGCGTAGGCCACGCCATTCGCGGCATACCCGGCGAACGTTTCGTTGTTGGCCTTGATCTTCCGATAATACCGCAGACACTCGGCCAGTTCCGCCGCGTATCCTTTCGGCACATACGGCGGCAGGGTCTCCGCCGTGTATTCGCCCTCGTAGAGCGCCGCCCAACGGACGACCGCCGCCGTGCCGGTGCTGCCTGTGTCCGGCGAAATGTACACGTTCACCACTTCGTCCCCGGTCAGGCCATCCGGCTTTGTCAGCTTCAGCACCAGCGTGCGCTCCGCCGCGTCGCCCTGAAAATACGCTTGCCCAAAATTCGTCGTGCCGCTGCCGATGTAGACAAACAGTCGGCACGCCACCGGGAAAACGCCGCGCACTGCAAGCGTCATCACGTCGGCAAACCGTTTCGCCTCGATCCGCTGCTGAATGCCCGCCGTCCAGCTCGTTTTGTCCGACACGATTTTCAACCCGTCCGCCACCTGTGAAACCGTCGCGCCGCTCGTCCGATGCCAGCGATCCACAGCATACCCGGTCGTGCCGTGCGCCCCATTCACGCCCGCCTGCGCAACCGGATGGACGAAATCGCTGTTGTCCAGCAGGTTGTACGGCTGACCAAAATTATACTTGGCGATCTCAAGCGCCACATTCTCCGCGAGGTTGTCGATGCTGCCGGGATCGCCCTTCGGCCCCTGAGGTCCTGTTGGCCCGCGCGGGACGCCGAATGCGATATTGTAGTGTCCGTCAACCATGGTGACTGTGGCCGTTGCCTCTGCTCCCGCATCAACGCTTTTTGCGGATGCCGACATATTATTGATTTTTTTCGCCGCCGTATTTGCGCTGCTCGCCGCTTCTTCCGCGGCCTCGGTCGCGCTGTTTGCATTGGTTGCAGCTGTGTTTGCAGCCTTTGCCGCCGCTTCTGTCGCTGCGATTTGGGCAAGCAGCTCGTCGAGAGACGGGATAACGTTTTCCTCGTCAACAATAGCATCCGTCATGCTGCGCACGACATAGCCGTTTCCCCAAAATACAGACTTGCGGCTTTCGGCGGTGGACACCTTAATGATGAGGTTAAAGTTTCCGACGATGTAATAGCAGACCTCCGAAAGTGTGAGGGTCACGACATTGCCGCTGATCGCTCCCGTGATGGGCACGGTGTACCCGTCCGCACGGATAAAATAGCCCTGAGCGCTTGCACCGCTCAAGGCTATTTCTTGCCCGCCTCGATAGAGGGAAAGCTCGAAGACATGCGCGTCCTTGTCGCCTGACGCATACAGCGACTTTAGCGGGGTCATCTGGATATCAGCGTCTACGTCAATTTTGCGCTTGAATACGCCGAGATTCAAAGGCCATCACTCCTTTGCCAGTGTCAGGCGCACGCTTCCCGATGCCATATCCCGCTGGATGCCAACAAGCCGAGAAAATCCTTCATACATCTCATAGACGGCTTTGTCATTCCTGCCAGAAACCGTCTTTTTAATGCTTTCAAGGCCGTCAAAGTCGGCGGCAATTTCAGCCAGGGGGCGCTCATCCTCCATTTCGATGATTGCTTTGCTTCCGTCTCTGAGCGGAGAACAGATAAATTCAATATTAAAGGTTTTTCCCTTGCTCGTTTCAATTTTCATGGTCAACCGCCTCCTTCAGTTCTTTGATGGTTTTTCGCGTGATCTGAATTGCGGCGAGTAGATTGTTCAGATTCTTCTCGCCCTTGGTTTCCACCGATTCAAGCAGCAATCCGACGTTGCCAAGCTGAAAAATGATGTCTTCCACGGTCATTTTCATCACTCCCAAGATACATAGTACATTTTCTCTGTGCTCACGCCGGAACACTCATAAAATTCAATGCTCGACGTGCCAGACGGGGCTTTTGCATATCGCTTCGTTCGGCTCACGCCTGTCACAACGGTCTTTTGTACCAAGGACAACCCGCTCCCGTTGACTGTCAAGTGGCTGCACTCAAAATTTGATGCGCTTAAGGCCCGCACATATAGATTGTCAGATATGCCGCTTTCAAAGTTGGAAAACTCCGTCTTCATTTGGTTGGCCGTGACATATCCATCCAGCGTGATCTTGTCCGCTTTCAGCTCGATTTCGCTGTTCAGGCCGTCGATTCTGACTTCCGCGCTGCTAACTCTTTCGCCGAGCGCGTCCGTCACAGTCGCGTCGGCTTTTAGACTGATTGTGCTGTTCAGGCCGTCAATCTTGACTTCCGCGGACTTGATATCCCCTTCTGCTGTTTCGACGCGCCCCACAAGGCCGATCTGCCCGTCCGCGCCGTTCAGCGTGATCTCCGCCGACGATAGACGTTCTCCCATGTCCGTAACCGTCTTTGCATCGGCTTTCATGTTGATTAGGCCGCCCCCGGCGGCGGTTGCAGAGATTGCGGCGTTCACGTCCTCAATCTTGTTGTGCCGACCGACAATCATCGATACAAGGCCGCCGTTGTCGCTCGATGCGGTAATCAAGGCGTTGATCGTCTCGACGTTTCCCGCCCAATTTCCCGTGATTGCTGTTTTTGTTGCGTATAGGTCGGCGTGATTCGCTTCAATCTTCACGCCAGCTTCCCTTTGCCAAGATTCTGTTGCAGAATAGAAGTCGTCATAGTCACGTAGCAAGCCGAGCAAAGTGTTTCTCGAAATGCCCGTTCCTTTAGACGTTCCGCCGCCGATATACTTTTTTGTGCTGTTCTGCGACGAACCACCTGTAACGGTGTTGTCCAGCCGCACGAGGTCTTCCGCCGTGTCGCGGATATTGCTCGCAAGCGTCAGCCTTACGCCGCGCGGGTCACCGTAAACGTCGGAGATGCTGCGCACAAGGATTCGCTCTTCCATCTTCACGCCGTAATCAGGGAGCGCAA
>ERZ1034897.951-NODE-951-length-12307-cov-4.661117_pt1 | contig 12307 bp, 10 predicted proteins | sample MGYA00520629_ERZ1034897 | MGnify/ENA primary metagenome ERZ1034897 (study PRJEB33766, sample SAMN09781789) | gut metagenome | biome: gut microbiome | host: Homo sapiens | place: Madagascar | study: EMG produced TPA metagenomics assembly of the PRJNA485056 data set... | reverse complement strand
TCCCGTTCGCCGCCCGCTTCGCCTCGTAGCGCACGGGTTTTGTGCCAGGGGTGGGGAGCCCCTGTTGGCAGTTTTCCGTCGTAGGGCGTCGACTCGCCCATCGAATCGGTATCAGCTATTCCCCAAAACTGAAACTAATTTCGTTTTGGGGAATAGCTTCTTTCTTCCTTTGATTCAAGCTTTGAGGGCGCGGCGATTCTATAAATCCCTCTCTTCTGCGATGCGCTCCAAGAAGTATTGATTGTGCGCGAGGGGTTGGTGTCCACCAGATGTCGCGCAGCTCGTTGCGTTCTGATGAGGATATCGTCGAGCATCCCTTCAACGCAGGTGACGCGCGCCGTGATCCACCCCGACGACTCGGCTGTATCGGCGAAATAGGAGAGAAGGGCCGTTTTGCCCATACCGCGCGGGCCGACCAGAAGGCTGATGATAGCCGGATCATTGCCCGTGCCGGAAAGAGCCGTCTCTACATCGGCGATGATCGTCTCGCGTCCAGCTATGTGCAGGGGAACCTTGCCGACCACAGGAGTGAACGGATTGTCGAAATCTATTGCCATGGCCGCTTCCTTTGTTAGCTTCTTTCTTCATAGGACAACACCCTTCACTTTAGTTTGCATGCGTTAGCAAAGTTTGCAATCGTTGGTTCTAGGGTGCGGTAGGTGTTCGCTTGTCCTGAGATAGCAGACCCCGCGGAGGCGCAGCGTAAACGCGCCGAGCGGTGGGGCAATTCTATCGGGCGATCGATGAGGTGGTTGTGCCGGGCAACGAGCGCATTCTTGCCGCCTTCCGCGAGCGTGGCATGGGCGTGAAGTTCGCGCGTATCATGTGCATGAAGCGCGACGTGTCCGATAGGCTCCTTGTAACTTGCTAACAATTTGCCAACTTGCTAACTATTTGGCAAGTTAGTTAGCAAGTTGATCAATGTGTGGTGATAGCGGGTGAATCGCGGTAGTGGTAATCTGCGCGTACCCGGTGCAAAAAACTAGGGCGCATCCGACTTCGCGGACACGCCCTTACAAAACCAATTGGTTTTCCAGCAGATATCATCATGACCGCTTGGACGTTTGCGTGTCAATAAGCTAGAGCAGAAAACGTGGCGCACGAAACCCGACGGCGATCTTCTCGATTGCGGGTTTAGGGGCCCATATACGCTCCAGTTAACAAGGGCGCCTCGGAACGCGAGAAGATGGCGAATGCGAACGGCTGGTCGAAGACGATTCTCACGGGATCCGGCATGGGTTCCGGGATGCATCCTACATCTGCGGTGAGGGAGATAGCCGCTCGGGGTATTCTTCGGGTTGTTTTCGAATAAACAATAAAACGGTTGAGACGGTTAACGGGATGCGGTTTCTGATTTGCGGGCGTTTGGGCAGACTCTCGTCTAATACATTTCAATTAGTTTTGCTGCATCAAGTTTTTCACCATTGGCCATAACGAGCAACCCAGCCGCTTCAAGACGGGACTTGCGCGATTCGAATAGTTCTGTAATCAGCTTTTCTCGATTGACGCCATAGTGAATTTCATCGTGGCACTTGCTGCATAGCATCACGACATTTGCAGAGCAGTCTATCTCGTATTCAAAGCGATTGCGGGATTTAAGCGGAATCAGATGGTGCGGCTCAAGATAGGGGTTTCCGTCCCGCAGGCGCAGGAACGTCTCGTGCGCCGTGGCATTAGCTGTGCCGATTTCGCATTTCCAATCACAGTGCACAAGGGACTCTTTTACGGTTAGCGCATCTCTCTTCTGGCGCTTGTCGGAAGAGAGATATACGTAGTTGCTAAGTCTATCTTTTGGCGTGTCAGAGGTCTCAGCGATTTTGCGCGCCTGTTCGGCGGTTGTAGATAGGTTTTGACTTAAGGCGTTTAGCAGCGGCTGATCTTCGTCAATGGGCGCCGTGGAATAATTGTTTTGACCAGTATTCAATATGAGCTGCGCAACACGACCTCGCTGAAGCAAGCTCTTCTCGTGAGAAATGCGCTCAACTGCAGCGAGGTGCTTAAACTCCCAAGCCCAACCAATTTCGCAGGTGAAAACAGAAAGTTGCTTGAACTTAATTCGTAGCTGCGGTTTTCTTGGCTTAGGGGTATTCCGCGTACGCTTAGGATTGTAGTTCACTTTATCGATATCAAATTTAGCAAGACATTTCTTTAAGATATCGGCTTCCTTCTCGGCAGGACAGTCAATGGCTAAATATTTGCCATTATTGTCGAGGTAGCTTTTGCAGTCGTAAGCCCCTACCAGTAAGGCCCCTGCGAATCGCTTGTCCTTGTTTCTCGTTATTGTTTCGCAAAGCTTATATAAGTAACTAAGTGTTATTTTTTTCGTCAGGCGGACAGCGAACTGATAGCCACGTGCGCCGCCGCTTTTACCGGATATGGGTTTATTCTTGCCGTCGATTCCCGCTCGCTTTAATAGGGATGTTACTTGATCTCTCTGGTCGCAAAGGGCAATTCTGCGGTCAGGATACATCTTTGTCTTATTGAGACGATATGAAAAAAACCAAGTATCGGAGGATTGCCGTGGAGAGCAATTGTCACCCAGGCTCTCTTCGAAATTTGACAGCATTGCTCCGAGAAAGTAAACATCGATAAGACCAAGCTCTGCCTTACCGGTGAAGGGGTTTTTGAGGCTTTTCCCTAGCTGCAACTTGCACCCGTTCATGCGAGCTCCTAAGTGATTGACGTCCTAGGACTAGGATATGCACAATGCATCGAGCATTTTTTGCAGCTTATCAAATTGCTGTGAAACTATAGACATCCAAGACAACCGTAGCGCATAATAATTCGTGTTATTTCGTGTTATATTCGGTTATTTACAGGAAGCGGTTCTTAGCATGCAAGACAAATTAGCGCGCATGGATGATGTCGCTACCTATTTCGATGTTACTCCAGAAACGATACGTAACTGGATTAGGACGCGCGACCTGCCTGCAACCAAGTTCGGTCGTCAATGGAGATTCGACTGGGACGCAATCAAGGCTTGGCAAGACAACCCATGCGTCACCTCCCACAAGAAGTCAACTTACAAAGATTACGTGTCTGCAGCATCCGCTCTCGACGGGAATCGCGATTTTAGAGCAGAGATTAACCGAGGTGGTATTCGCCTGATTAACGGCGACTGCCTGGTCTCGATGGAGGGGATTGCCGACGGGAGCGTCGATTTGCTCCTCACCGACCCGCCCTACAATCTTGGGCTCTTCATGCAGGAGCGCGCAACGAACCTTAAGCGCATGCGCGAGAACTATTTCGGAGCCGCCGGCTGGGACAACCTGTGCGCTGACGATTGGGCGGAGTCGATGGATGAGTTCTTCGGCGAAGCCGCACGCGTTGTTCGCAAGGGCGGGGCCCTCATCGTGTTCATGGCTGTTATCAAACTTGAGACTTTGATTGGGTTGGCCCAGAAACACGGCTTCTACTACAAGACGACCGGCGCTTGGCACAAACTGAATCCCATGCCGCGAAACATGAACCTGCATTTCATCAACTCAACCGAATCGTGGGTCTATTTCGTAAACGGCGCCAAAACCGGAACGTTTAACAACGATGGCAAGGCCCTGCACGATTTCTTCGAAACCTCCGTCACGCCAAAAAGCGAAAAGGAGTACGGAAAGCATCCGACTCAGAAACCCGTCGAGCTCATGGACTACTTCGTACGGACGCTCACAAACCCGGGGAATATTGTACTTGATCCATTTATGGGCAGTGGGAGCTCGGGCGTTTCGGCAAAGGGCATGGGCCGTAAATTCATAGGCATAGAACTTGACGAGGACTACTTCGATATCGCTGTTCAGCGCATGGGGGGTTAATAAATAAATGAAGCCTACTGTAATCGATCTTTTTGCAGGCGTCGGGGGTCTCTCCCTCGGTTTCGAAATGGCAGGGTTCGAGGTCGCATTGGCTAATGAGTACGACCCCTCTATCGCCGAGGCCTACAAGAAGAATCGCCCTAATACCAAGATGATTGTCGAGGACATCACCAAACTGCCTGTCGAAGAGACCTTCGGGCCTTACCAAGGCAAAGTCACTGTGGTTATTGGTGGGCCGCCTTGTCAGGGCTTCTCCCAAAAGGGGATGCGCAAAAGCATCAATGACCCTAGGAACTTTCTCTTCCGTTACTACTTCGAGGTCGTTAAGAAGGTGAAGCCCGAGTACTTTGTCATCGAGAATGTTCCCAATCTGCTCACCACAGAGAATGGATACTTCAAAGATGAGATTGTCGAGCTATTTAGCGGCATAGGTTACGCGGTCAGCTGCGGCGTTCTCTGTGCTGCAGATTTCGGCGTTCCGCAAGACAGACGCCGCACGTGCATCATGGGCAAGCTTGGGGCTGGCAAGCCCGTCGAGCTTCCGGAGCCAAATGGGGTGCACACGACCATTTGGGACGCCATCAGCGACTTGAGTTATTTCGAGTCCGGAGAAGGCGCCGAGGAGCAGAGCTATCGAAACGCGCCCCAGAGCGAGTATCAGAAGCTGCTTCGCGCTGGCTCTTCTGAGCTTTACAATCATATTGCGACGCGACACAGCAAAGTTACGCTCGAAAGGCTCAAGATGATCGCTCCCGAATGCGGCAAGGAGATGCTGCCGGAGGAGCATCATACGAAGTCGATTTATAGCGGCACTTGGTGTCGAATGAAGAAGGACGGCATCGCCAAGACGATAACCACGCGTTACGATACGCCCTCTTCAGGCGAATTCACCCATCCGTATCTCGATCGGGCTATCACGACTCGAGAGGCGGCTCGAATACAGTCTTTTCCCGATACCTTTCGTTTCTATGGAAGCAAGTCTTCGCAGATGAAGCAGGTTGGCAATGCCGTGCCGCCGCTTCTCGGCAAGGCGATTGCAGAGCGTATTTTAGACGACATGAAGAATGAGTAGATAGGTTTGAACGATGGCTGCACCACTTCCCTTCGCCGAGCCGCCCGCGCTCGACGCCAGGCTTGTAACTAAAACCTCCCTGCCAAACCCTAGGGCGGCCATTGCCCTTCTGATCGTGCTTTGGTTTCAAAACGGGAAACCTGGCTCCGTTGTTTATGGACGGCCAAGTGGTGCGTCGTCGGATGGCGGTATCATCGATGACGATGTAATCGATGCGGTCCAAAACTATGCGTCCAGGCACAATGAGCCCCTAGGCGTGGATGAAATTGCATCCCTTCTTAAAGGTAATCCTCTTCTTGAAAGTCAAATGGAGTCACTGAATTCGGCATTCGAGCTGGTTTGGCGCCTTGGAACGTTTAGCTTTACCGACCCGACACTGGCCCGAACTGCGGAACGAAAAGGCGGCATTAGGTACCAGAAGCAGGTTCGATACACCGCGAACCTCGATTTGCTCAGTATACTCTCAGAGCCTAATCCAGATTCATTTGCTGGCGTGTTGTTGAGTTGGATTGGCGCACCGATAGCCAGCGATGAGGTCCTCGAATCGCAGCTAATCCGAATGCTTGCGGTTTTCTCGAGTAGTGCTCTTTTCAAAACAAGCAAGGGCGATGAGGGCACGGTGTTTACGGTTTCAGGTGTATATGACGCGCTGCTTCATGGAAACGAGGCTGTTGATATCGTTGATCCTGACGAAGAAGTTCAGGGTACGACGCGAATTCTTAAACCTGCTATCTCCTCCGGGTTGTTCCCTGACCTGGCTATAAAGGGCAATGCGACAGCATTCGTTGAGGGGAAAGATAGGGGTGTACTCGCGGCCTATGCTGAACGAATGCACGTTAGCGACAAGGTCTCGAAAGTCAAGCTGAACATTGGGAAAAAGAGCATCGCGAAGAACAAAGAAGCCCTACTCCCCGTGAGCGAACCCCACAACCTAATATTCTTCGGTGCGCCTGGCACCGGCAAGTCCCATCAGCTGAACCAACTGGCCAAGGGGTATTTCGCCAAGGAGAACGTTTCGCGCGTTACCTTCTATCCCGATTACACGTACTCTCAGTTTATAGGTTGTTACAAACCCTGTACAAATGAGAGCGGCGATATAACGTATGGCTATGTTGCCGGGCCTTTTCTCGATACCTATCTGAACGCCTGCATGCATCCTTATGAACGGTATGTTCTTATCATCGAAGAGATTAACCGCGCCAATCCTGCGGCTGTCTTTGGCGATATCTTCCAGCTTTTGGATCGAAATGCGGACGGATGGAGCGAGTACAGCGTATCCGTGCCAGACGATATGAAGAAGCATATCGTGAAACGTCTTAGTGCTCTGAACGAGGAAGAGCGAAGCTCCGTCGAAGCCTACTACGACCCTGATATGGATTTCAGCGAATTCAGCAGGTCCATCGAGAACGAATTAGCATTACCGCCCAATATGTTCATCTGGGCAACCATGAACAGCGCTGACCAAGGCGTGTATCCCATGGACACGGCCTTTAAGCGTCGTTGGGACTTCCGTTACATCGGAATCGATGGCGGCGAGGATGCCGAAGTGACTATCGAGGATGAAGAGAAGCGCTTGAGCGACGTTGTCGTTAGCTGGGGTACGGAAAACGCATTCAAGACAAATTGGAACGCTTTGCGCAAGGCTATCAACGGCTTCCTTTCTAATGACGTTAAGCTCAACGAAGATAAGCTTCTCGGCCCCTTTTTCGTGTCTCCTTCTTCTCTTACCGACGCGCTTTTTGGTGCTGCTTTCAAGGATAAGGTATTGCTATATCTTTACGAGGATGCTTGCAAGACAAAACATCCGAAGGTTTTTGCGAGCGATTTGAATACTTACACTGCAGTCTGCAAAGCATTTGATGAGCGCGGAACCGATATCTTCGTTGATGGATTCAAGTCATACTACAAAGGAAGGGCTATTGCAGTCAGCGAAGACAACGCTTCCCTTGAGGGGTAACGAGCCATGCGGAAGGCCTATGTACGCGAGCTGAAGCCGTACTCCATCGCAGGACTCGCTGGCGAGTTCGGCATGGATGTCGGTCGAACCCTGCACATAATCGAAGAGTTGATGGTCCGTGGTGTCGTGCGATATCGCACCGAAAAGTCTGCCAACGGCGCTGACTCCTTCGATGAGGAGGGTGCCAAAGATGACGAGCGTTATCAGTTCAACTTTGTTGGCATGGCTATGACCGGTGATCTAGTGGTTGTCGCATACCCGAAATATTATCGGGATGGGATACCGTCGCTCGATGCACTGCGACGGATTATGCGCGTTCTCAAGCGTGATGCCGGCAGGGCAAGCGTGGCCACACTAGCTGACGAGGGCGAGCGAACCGATGACAAGTTGCCGGTGATGTTGGCGTTGCTGGAGCTCTATGCGGAGTATGGAGTGTATTCGAACTTCGTCGAGGGGCGTGAGCTGAACGGTTCGGGTGCAATTGATTGGAACAGGACGATTGGAAATCATCTCCCCATCCTCGCTGATGGGCGTCCGGTCTATGTTGAATACGAGACGCGCAAGACGTTGCGTGACGAGTCCGACTTCATCACCCGACTGCATCGGGCGGTACTGACCGAGTGCTCGCAGAAACTATTCGCCGCCCATGTCGATGACCTGCTCTCGCTAGACGAACTTGAGCTTTCCGATGCAGAGGTCGATGAGTTCGGTGATGCTGAGATGCTGAAGTGGCGTCTGGAGCGCGAGCGCGGGACGCAGTTCGTCGACTGGAAGATTGCTATTCTTGACCTGCTGTGGCGCTACCTGCTGAACCGCGAGAGTTCGGCTGAACGCGACGAGATTTGCACTCTTGGAACTACGAGCTTCTTCCATTTGTGGGAGGAAGCCTGCAAGACGGCGTTCGGTGACGCGCTGAGCACGAAGCTCGCCGGGCTCAATTTTTCGCTCAAGGGCGAATGGGTTGAGCGCAAACGTGACACCTTGCTGGGTATCATCGAGTCCCCGAAATGGGAGCGGCGTCTGGACAACGCTTACATTGAGTGTGGTCCGGTGGCGACGCTTATACCTGACACCATTTCGTTTGCCGTTGATCGGGATGGATGTCGCGTTTTCTGCATCTACGACGCTAAGTACTACGTTCCCAGCTTGGGCGGCAAGATGGAGGGGCAGCCGGGGCTCGAGTCGGTGATTAAGCAATTTCTTTACCAGTCGGCATACAAGGGCTTTGTGCTCGACCACGAATTTGATTACGTAGTCAACGCGTTTTTGGTACCGACCGCAAGTGATGAGCTGCAAGAGCTAGCGCGGGTTTCGTTCCCGAAGGTCATGGGTGAAGTTGAGCCGCCGCTCAGTAACTACGTCCATATGTGGGCGTTGCCGGCCGACGAGGTGTTCGACGCTTACTTGCGGGGCGAGAAATTTGATGCTGGGGTCATGAGGGCGATTTGGGAGAACGGAGAATAATTGGCCGAGCTGAAAGACGATTTCGATTTTAATACGCTTGATCCTGATAGGTGGGAAAACCTCTGCTTTGCACTCCTTCATGCTAGGAACCCCCTTGTTCGTAGGGTCAATGGACATGGTGGGGATGAAGGAATCGATGCCTATGTAGGGCCGTTTGAGACGCCCGCAGTAATCTATCAGTTCAAGTACTTCAAGAATTCGTTCGGCAAAACTCAGGTTAGACAAGTTAAAAATTCTCTTGATACCGTTCTTGCCAAGCGGTGCGGCTTTAAGTGGATTCTGATGTGCTCGAAGGATCCGACGCCGGAAGCGATGAGGGTGCTTGATGGACTAAGAGACGAGCATTCGGATATTGACATCGAATATCACTTCGCCTCTGAAATCGCGGCCATGCTTGTCGAGTGCCCGAAGGTTCGCAAGGAGTTTTACCCGAACACACAGGATCAGCTTGAAGCGATTTCGCTGCAAGCCGGCAACAGGCCGATTGACATGATTCGTAACGGGATGAAACGCCTTAACAATGTTGTCTGCGATGATAGGGTTCAGGCAACCGTTATTACAGACGGTAACGCTACAACTATGGTCTATACCGCTAAGCCTGGCGTAACCGAAGAGATACCCCTATTCAACGTGAGGGCAAAGAGCAAGGTAGGGTTTGCCGCGCTCATGGCTTTGCAACGTGAAGGAAAGCCGTTCACGCTTTCGTCTAATGATATCGAGCTTGAACCCCTTATTTCCCTCCCTGATGACGAGGGCGAGTACGTTTCCGTTTCTGCGTTTTCAACACCCGATAAGCATCCCAGCACTCTGCTTCTCTATGCAGGTGATGCCAATAATGGCGCACCCTTCCTCTATGTGACCCTAAAGACGGTGAGGCTTGGAACTGAGGTTGGAGTCAGGTCAAATGCCGATCAGAAAGAATGTCCGATCATAATTGAGCTTGAGTACCCGGTTTCGATTGATATCGAAGCTGCAACGGCTCCGAATCTTCGCGTTGATTTCACGCCTAGGTACGAAGGGCATACGGTCAAGACCGCTTTTAAGGGTGCACAATTTCTTGCGAAACTCGCAGAGAGCAGACGTCTTGGCGTCTGTAGCCCCTATGGTGACCCGGAAGATGCTTTGTGGTGCACGGTAACAGATTTAGATGTTGGTGATACATGGAAGAGACAGGCTACCTTCTTTGAAGCGCTATTACGGGTTTGCCGGTTCTTCGGCATAGACCCAATGTTAGACAGCTCCTGTCAAACTGAGGAGTTCTTTGACGGACTTGCTTACTTCACCAGAAAGCTCGAAATGAAGGATTGCAGTTGGCCGGGTACATTGTCCTTTACGTTGGTTGATTATAAGAAAGATATTATGCGCCCGTCTGGCGACGAGTGCGCTTTCGTCATCGATGAGACCCCATTTCTGGACATATGCGGCATCCACTGCGAGGCACGCGTTCGCTATGTGTCGAAGGGCAAGTTGAAGAGCAAGGAGAAAGCCGGTGCTCTTATCTGCGAAATCGTTGGCGAGCACACCATCTATATGGACAAGGTTCTTCCTTAGTGACCTCTGTAGCTTCTTGCTTTTGTGGCACTCATACTCAAAACCATAAGGTTTTGGATGTGGGCGTTCTTGTTTGCCTGCCCGAGCAAGAAAGGATGGAGCCGACTTGGACTGCAGTTAATGACGTGGAGACGATGGATGGAGAGCAGCTGGGGCGGTAAGGAAATGCGGTAGTTTTCCGTCAAAGACACCTTGACCACACCAATGTGCCCGATTTGCCGCAACGCTTCATGCGTCTCAGGGTATGGGCTATCTGAAGGAGCCACAGCATCTGCCTAAAACGATCCGACCCTTTCTAAGGGTTTAAGGTATTGTTGGGCCAGTGAAACGTGCCCCCCTCTTGTCGACGAGGGTTTGATGAAAAGCAGGAGGGCCCGCACTTGAGCTCCGGGATTCTGGGCGTTATTTTGCCGGCGGGGTCACGAGCTCGCTCTCGCGGTATCCATCCCTGCTTTTGGTGCCGTTCCCCCATTCATGTTCTCGCGTCTAGTCGAATCGTGCCGCTTCGCCTTCCCCTTTATGCAGCGCATCTTTGGGGTCGACGTTGCGCAGCAGGCTGGGGTCCTCGAATAGGCGAGTGCAGATCATGTCCGAGCGGTTCATTTCGCCGCTGTCTTCGCCGATGACGTTTTTGTAGAACCGCATCAGGAACGAGTCGTCGGGGAAGATCTTCGCCGCTGCGTTGCGGTACTGCGCGCGCACCAGCGCGTCGCGGAAGTAGCGCGCGTGCTTGGCGAAGGGGTCGTTCGCCACCTGAAACCCCAGGTTGTTCAGGTACAACTCCGAGAACACGGCGACGGTGCGGGTGTTCCCCTCGTAAAACGGATGGATTTGCCAGAGGAACGCGATGGTGTGGCAGAAGCGCTGCAGCTCTTCGTCGGTGAACGTCGTGTATGCCGCGGCGGCCTCGTTCGCGAATGCGCCGCGAAGGGACATCTCGTAGGTCAGCGGGTCGGCGTACAGCACGCTGTCGCCGTTGAGGATCTCCTCCTGCTTGATCAGGCGCTCGCTTTTGAACTGGCCGGGGTGGTATATCGCGGGGTCGAGGTCCTGGAACAGATACGCGTGGATGGTGGTGAGCATGTCGGGCGAAAGGAAGAACGCGCCGCACGTGAACACACCTCCGTCCCCTGTTCGCCTTCCCGGCTTGAATACTTGATGGCGCTTGCCGAGAGCAGGGCTTCTGCCTTGCTGCCTGCACGTATACTGGTTGCATAGTGCGAATCGCGGGGCTGGTTGGGCGCCGCTTGATGAAAGGCTGTCTCGTGTCCGAAAAGTTGAAGATCGGCGTGCTGCTCTCTGGCAGCGGCACGAATTTCCAGGCCATCCTTGATGAGGCGGAAAAGGGCCTGCCCGTCGAGGTGGTGAAGGTGGTCGCGTCGCGTCCCGATGCGTACGGCATCGAGCGCGCCAACGCCGCCGGCATCCCCGTGCTGGTCATGAACCGCGAAAAGTACGCCGACCCCGAGGCGGCCGACGCGCAGATCGTGGCCGCGCTGCAGGAAGCCGGCGCGCAGTACGTGGTCATGGCCGGCTACATGCGCAAGGTCACGCCCGTCATGCTCAACGCCTTCCCCAACCGCGTGCTCAACCTGCATCCGGCGCTTTTGCCCTCGTTCAAGGGCGCGCACGCTATCGCCGATGCGTTCAACGCCGGCGTGAAGGTCACGGGCGTCACCGTCCACTTCGCCAACGAGGACTACGACAAGGGACCCATCGTGGCGCAGGAGCCGGTGCGCGTTGCCGAGGACGACACGCTTGAGACGCTCGAAACGCACATTCACCAGGTTGAGCACGAGCTGTACCCGCGCGTGCTCGGCTGGATTGCCGCCGGCCGCGTAAGCGTCGACGACGCCGGCCACGTGCACGTAGCGCCCGAAGGCGGCGCAGCCGCCCAGGACAAGGCCGCCAGCGCATGCACCGTCGGCACGCATCAAGGGCATTACACCCTGCGTCGCCACGTGGGCACGCTGCGATAGCAAGCACAGAAATGGCGGCAGAGCGCTCCGCTTTGCCGCCCGGTGGTTTTCACGCGCCCCGAAAATCTCATTTTCCTGCAGCGTCTGACGTGGGAAAACGAAAGTAACCCCACGTAAATGCCGGTAAAACAACTTGCCGATTTTCCTGAATTTCGGGGCATCGAGAACTGGTGCCTCAAAGACGCATACCCAATGTGAGTACCATACGATATGAAGGTGGTTACATGAACAAGGAACTGTTGGAGAACATTGCGGCTGCACTGCGCGCTGGACGCGCGGTGGGGCTTTCGGTCGAGGACTTCCCGTGCTTCAGCGCGCAGGCGCTGGCGGGCAACACGCACGTATCGCCCGATGACCTGGGCAAACTTGCCGCCGCGCTCACGGCAGCCGATGCACCGGTGTTCGAGCGCGCCGCGCGCGCCATGGGCGAGGGCGACCTGGCTTGGCTGGGCTTCAAGATCGTGTGGGACGCCGCCGC
>ERZ1034897.947-NODE-947-length-12352-cov-7.382695_pt1 | contig 12352 bp, 15 predicted proteins | sample MGYA00520629_ERZ1034897 | MGnify/ENA primary metagenome ERZ1034897 (study PRJEB33766, sample SAMN09781789) | gut metagenome | biome: gut microbiome | host: Homo sapiens | place: Madagascar | study: EMG produced TPA metagenomics assembly of the PRJNA485056 data set... | reverse complement strand
TGCATGGCAACAAGAATGACCCTCCCGAGCCGTTTGCGGCTGTTGTTGCATCCCCAGGAGGGATGAATTTCTCCCCTACAAAACAAAAAGAGCCGCTGACTTGGGTTGAAGTCAACGGCAAAATGAAAAAAGCCTTACGTTTCCGTAAGGCTTTTTTGGTGCACCATCGGGGACTCGAACCCAGGACCCACTGATTAAGAGTCAGGATTTCTGGCACATAATAGCCATTTTAATATCGTTGTATCGTTACTTTTTATATAGCAGTTTTGCCCGTATGACAGTTTTTATGACAGTCAATCGGTGACAGTATGACCCCGTCCATTAAACCGTTCCTGCCGCGTGTCATTATATCAAAAGTCTACCCCTTTTGTCAATATGTCATTCTACATTTATTTTGAGGTATATATATATATATTATAAAAGGTAGAGACCCCGGCTCCATCTCTCTTGATGTTGCCAGGGTCTCATTGTTTATGTCACAGGTTTTTACAAGTTCATCTTGTACTTTTTATTGATTCCATCTTCTATTATATTGCTATTTCTACTTACTATGCCTCTGCCTCTATCCGTGTATACTCTTATCGTATTAGGATTCTTTATTCCTAGCTGAGTCCCTATACTGTGGTCTGAGGCTCCACTATCCTCTAATATTGTTGCTGTATTATGTCTGAATCTATGTGGTCGTATATGTACATCACAGCCGTCAAAGTCTAAAACCTTATTTATTGATGATTGAAGCCCACTGCCTGTATATATCTGCTTGTACTCCCAACTTAAAAATATGTACTCATCTGGATCACATGTCAGTTTTCTATCTCTATTATATCTTTTAACACAGTTAAACATGTTCAGCACGTCTGGTCCTACTCTTACTTCACGTATACTTGCTTCATTTTTAGTGACACTCTCTATTGCTTTACTCTTTTTTACTCTTAAGCCCTCGAACTCAAAATGTAATGTTATTGCCTTATTAATGCTTATGAATCCGTTTGTAAAGTCTACATCTTCCCACTTTAAGGCTCTGGCTTCCTCTGATCTTAGACCAGTAAACAGCATTAATGTCATTATCAAATACAAGTCATACACAGGTCGCAAATATCTCTCACTTGCAGGCAACCTGTCCCACTCTTTACTTTGACGTTTAAGCGATCTGAATATCTGCTTTATCTCTTCATCAGTGTATGGTCTGACTGGCTGTGATCTTACTATGCTCTTAGGCTTCTCAAACTTTCCAATGCTGTTTCGCATCGGATTAGCTGGCATCATACTGTTTAATACTGCAAAATCGAGGATCAACCTTATCAAATAAAAGGCTTTGTTTAAATAGCTATTGCTTCTTGGCTCTATGTCATACTCTTCGTTGCCCTGTTGAAATATTTTAAAGATCTCTGTTACTACATCTTCGTCAACATCTTGTATCAATGTATCTCCAAAATACTCGTCAAGTTGTCTACATATAAATATGTAGTTCTCTAAAGTTCTTGATGCTAGTGGTTTCTTATTGCTGCCTGGTAAGTTTAAACGGAACTTATTTTTTACTGCTATCATTATTATATCATGCAGTGTCACATCTTTAGTGATATCCAGTTCATCATTTGTATATTGTATTCCGTCTATGATATTTTGATCTTTTAATGCCTGTTTTAGTCTTGCCTCTGCTATCTCTTTTGTTGCACCTGATTTTACTAATCTTGATGCCTTACCATCAAGGTTACGATATGGGGCTGTTGCATACCATCTACCACCACTCTCACAAACCGAGCCTTTACCATAATGACTCTCTTTTTTCTTCCTTGGCCTGCCCATTTAAACATCAGCTCCTATCTCTTTCTAACATGAATATTGCTAAATCCACACTGCTTATTATTCGACGATCTCCAAGTTTCTTACTCGGGATTATTCCTTTATTTGTAAGATCATATATCAAATCCTTGCTTACTTTCAGTTCCGAGGCTGTTTCTATAACTGTTAAACTTGTCCCGTACTTATTTAAAAGGTAGTCAGATAATGTTTTGTATTTCTGCTCCTGTTGATCTAATCGTTGTATCTCAGGCTTTATTGTTCTATCTGACTGTCTTTTACTTTCGCTCCTGGCCAGTCCTGCCGGAGTCAGGGTTTTCTAAAAATTGTACAAACTCATCTGAAATGTCCTCCCTAAATCTTTACTTGTCGTTTCATCTAAAAAATAGATATGCTATTAATAGAAACCATGTCCTTGCTCTTATATGATGATTGATTGCAAGAGGATATGAAAAAGTGGAGGCATGATGTCACACCTCCACTTGAAAACCCTATGATCTCTTTTTGAAATGCCGTGATCTCCCACAGATGTAAAATGCCAGGCTGTGTCTGCAATGAGGTCTATTAAACCTACCTGCATTGCCTGTTTTAATCGTTGCTGCTCTGGTTATTCTGGTCTTCCGAGGTCTCTCTCTGGCCGCTATGCTCGTTCTGGTCGTCCTGATCTTTCTTGATTTCCTCGATGACTTCATCTGGTAACTTCCCTGTCTTGTTGATTTCATCAATGTTGTCAATGAATTTTCCGAAGCCGGTACTCATTAGATGATCAAGGATGTCCATGTTTTCTTGCAACTGCTCAATGTAATCTTTCTTGATATTGTATCCTACGTACATATAAACTATTGCAAGTTTACTAAATACATGCCGAGCCTCTTCACTTTCTAGCCTGTCTCTATACTTACTCACCATATGAGTAAGCGCCCATTGCCAGGCCAGGTCTTCTCTCTCATGGTCTCTAACATGGAATGTCTCAAGGTAATCTTTGACTACCCACTGATGTTTGTTTTTCTTGCATTGGTCATCAACATCCTGTACGAAGTATTGATACTTTGCCTTATTGATGAACTCCTCCATGTCGAGGTTGCCATCTGCTTTTTCAAGACAGAGCATTCGTCCCAGTGGATATATACGACAGGCTGTCAGGTAAACATCATGGACACTGCAAAGACCTTTATGCAGGAATGCACAGCTTCCAGTTGCTTTCTCATGTAGATAGACTACTGGAAGTCGGCTCGTCTTTCCAATACTCCATTCCAGGTGTTTTGCAAAAAGACTATCAGGTTTCACTTCGAGGTATCTGGCCAGTCTAAAGACATCGGCTCCACTAAGGATTATTGACTCGTCACGATGCCTGCAACAATCTCCACATCCGTTACAGCCAAACTCAAAAATGTCATCATCTTTAGCCACCTTGCTCCGGTAGTAGTTGATCCTCTCCATGTCGCCACTTGTATCACTGTTTGTTTTAATGATTTCCTCTTTATTTTTCATTGCTATCTTCCTCATTCCTTAAGTATATGTTTATATACTTAGATGCTTGTCATGTTTCATCAGGGAATAGTTCATCAAAAAATGCCTTGTAGTTCGGGTCGGTATCCTTGACACCTTCGATGTACTTCACTTTTGTCGGGATGGCATAAACCACAAGGTCAAAGTAGTTGATGTATTTCTCTGTTATACTGTTAAAGGCTTTGGCTACGATCCTGGGGTTGTTCTTAAAGGCTCCACAACCAAAGGCTCCTGCGATGAGGATATTGATGCCGTTGTCTATTGCTACTCTGAAGATTTGATCGGCTCTCTTGATATGAAGATCAAGTAGTTCCTCATCGTTGATGTTTACCCTTGTTTTGTCACCAGGATTATAGTCGTTAGACGGTTTATCTCTGAGGTTAGGGGCCGAGCAACTGATTACATCCACATAAACAGACTTATTTAAAGTTACTGCACGGTCGCTCTTTATGATTGCCACGTCAGGGGTATAAATGCATGTATCGGTATGGAGGCTATCCCCACTCTCACGGTTAGGATTGTAAAAGCCATCCATGACTACAGGGCTGTTTAAACATTGATATAATGTGCTGACACGACACAGGCTTTCTTCCTGTGCATTGGCCCCCTTTGTTACTCCACCTCCGGGGTTTGTAGCACTTGCAAAGTTGAGGATTCCTATTTTCTTTTCAGGGTTATTCTCTTTGAAAAATAAGGTTGCTTCAACTGTGGTGGCGTTTAACAGCACTGGAATATGCCTGTAGTTCTCACTGGAATGACATGTTTCGTTGATTTCGATGCTCTTACCTGCTGGATAGATCTTTGTATTTTTGATGCTCTGCTTGATTGACTCTTGCAGGTCAGGGCTGCTATTAATCTTGCTTACGGTATCGTTGAAGATTTCAAGCCTATCCGCCCTGTTAAACTTATGATCTCCGCAGATGGCTATGATATCATTGTCTTTTTCGTTGCTTTCATTGTTATTGCTCATTGTTGATGTCCTCCATGAAACAGAAGTTCTCTACTAAACTATATTTTGTTGCTTTGCCCAGATAACAGGATCTCTTCAAGGTCTCAGGGATTGTCCGACTTAATACATTAGTCTCATACCATTCCGTATACTGATCTTTTGTCAGGCTTGAGGCTAATGTTTTTCTCCAGATGTCCTTTAATGTCTTCCAGGCTGTATTACCATCTGACAGGTAGAATACTTTTATTGACCTGACTATCTTGTTTTGATCCATGAGGATAAACACAAATAGTGTTGTCTCATTGTTGTCTAAAAGCTTCTGCATCCTGTCGTCTGTATATAGCTTTGGATTAAAGACATTCTCAATGGCTGCTATGTTTGTATCAACATAGAAAATGTTCTTCCCATTGTCCAGGTCTCCGTAGGCTCTTAACTTGAGGGGCATTGCATTGAATGTCTTAATCTCTGATGGTGATGGATTATCTGCTATTACTAACTGATATGCCATTCCGTTATCAAGGATCTCAAAGATTCCTCCGTTTGATTGCAAGCCTGACGGCATCTCTAACGGATAAACCTGACCAATGGATATTTTGTTTGCTCTGAATGTCGGGTACTCTTTACTGTATGGTTCGTTTAAACTCATTACTGTCTCGCCACGGTTTTTAATTATCTGTCGTGACGATTACCTCCTTTCTTGGTGGGTGATTGTAACGCAAAATCGTCGTTTTTTCAAGTTGCTAAACCTTCATGTTTTTCTCTATGATATTGTTTTTTCTCAACTTGCTATATGAAATGATCCTGTCTTTTGATTTTTATTTTTTATTTGTATGTCCTTTACTTCTCTTACTGTTCTTACTTTCTCTACTTTGTTCTTGTTCCTTTTATAATGAAATAATTTTCTCTCAACTTGCCTGTTTAATGACTGCTGCTGGAAATTTTATTTTTCTCTGAAAGGATCTTAACTAATAAACCTCATCATCAGTTTTCTATGTCTTTGCTATTGATGATGAGGTCTTGTTTCTTTTATTTTTTATATTTAATTTATTAAATATGTTTTCATCTGGTTCTTACTATGTCCTACTGATTATGCCTTTTCTTACTTTCCCTCTTGTCCTCTTGTTTTCTCAACTTGCCACTTCTCATGTCGTCTTATTTAACTTTTAATTTGAATCTCTGGATTATCCCTCTATTCCATAATGTATCTCTAAGCTGGTCTATGTGATTAGGCCACTTATTCTGACTTATCATGTACATCAGGAACCAGTATGTCTTGAACTCATGGTCTGATGGATTAAACTGTATCTCCCTGTTTTGTACCATATTTATAAGGAGGCTGTTGCTATTATCAAGATCATCAGGCTAAACAGGATATTTTAATACTGATTTCGTTGATCTCCTGTTCTCTCCAACTGTTCTTGTCTTTTTTATGATGTACAGGTTTTTCTTATCTAGGCTGGTGAGATCTTTTATGATTGCCTGCATCTCTGATGTCTGGCTCTTGCTTGACCAGGTTAGGTTGTCCCCCTGTTTATTAAGGTTGTCCTGATCTTTGTACCAGATCTGAGGGGTCTCTAGCATGTTTATTCTGTCATATGTTGGTTCATCTAGTATCATTGCTTTGATATGAACATCCTAAACTAATGCTGTCTGGTTATTTTTTGATGTCAGTTTGATTTTATAATCACTTGATGTTGACTTCATGCTATCTATTATAGGGTTGCCCTGGCTGTTTTCACTGAATGTCAGTTTCTTTCTATCTGTTAAACCGTATATTGTACATCTGTTGCCCATGAAAATCTATACTGTCTCTTGTGTCATGTTGTACTCTATCATGTGGTTAAGTCCATCATAAAATCTGTACACGTCCTCTGCAACATATCCACCTGAATCCACTAATTCTTTTAATGCATCTAAGCCTGTCATTGATGATTTCCTCCTTATTCTATTTTGATATTTAGTTTCTGAAATGATTATTTTATGTTTCTGAAATGATGTTGCCACTCTGGCATGTATATAAAAAGGAGGAAGAATCCTAACTGTAAGGATCCTCCCTCCCCTATCTCACTCGTCATACTGACGAGGTTTTAACTTATGTCTCTGTTAAACTTACTTGATTTTAAAATCCTGTTCTTTATGATCGTCTGCTTGTCTGACGATGTTATCCTTGTACATAATCAACGTAGTCAATCGCAAAGCTCATGTTGCCCTTGTAAGAACCTGCTCTCTTGATTGTTGCACTGATGTGACCATCCATCAGGGTATCTCCAGCATCTGCAAAGTCCTCAACGATGTCGAAGCCGTTAACTCCGGTTACAGGCTGATCTACTGTTGCTACATAGGTGATCTGATCGTTGCCCTGGTTGACTAAGGTTACTGTCTGGTCTGGGGTTACTGTAACTCTCTTAGCAGGATCAACCTCACCTGCAATGCCTACTCTATAATCTGCTGTACTCTCTGCTGATGCTCCGTCCAAAACGATGTCCTTAGGGATGGCGATCATCCAGTGGCTTGCCTTATCACAAACAACCACTGTATCCTCGTTGTTAGAGGTTGCCTTACTGTACATGCTCTTATAACCCTGTTTCTCAGACAAACCATTGACGTTATAGTTCTCGTCCATAATGATGTTCCAGTCAGCTGTCTTAGACGGGATACTAAACTTATCTGTCTCGAACTGGTTATTGACGTTGCTATAGCTCCAGTTCTCTGCTACTGGGGTCAGAGGAGGAGTTACTGTTCCAGGATTAGTTGTTCCGCCTGTTGAGCCGCCGTTCTTTAAGGATACGTTCTTTCTCTGTGTCTTCTTGACTATGTTATCATAAACTGCCTTTGACTCAACTACTAGAGGCTGGGTTGCTATGCTGTAGTCATCCATTGCAAAGGCATTGTCTGCAACATCTGTTATATTACTTCCGCCCTAAATATCTTTGAAGCCAGGGTTGTTTGCAAATGCATTATTACCGATCTATGTGACTCCATCACCTATGATGACTTTATCTATTTTACCTGAAATGCCTGATAAACTACCATCTCCTATGTTGCCAGTGCCATCAATCTGGATTGTGGTGTCATCAACTTTCTTGACTGTGGTATCGTTGCCAATGGTTAGGGTTCCAGCCTTAAATTTACGATTACATAATGTTTCAGTAAAGCTCATATCATCATCTGGATTAAGCTTAAATAATATCTGCTTTATTAAGGTCGTATTACTTGTATTGACGATGGTTTCTTTTGGCCCGTTGTCCCCAGTATAATAAAATGCATTAAAGAAATTGTTTACGTTCTTACATCCATTTATTGTGGTCAGGTTATTGCAGTTTGAAAAAGATCCATCATCTAATTTCTTAACACTATCAGGTATAGTCACCTCAGTTATGTTATTCAGATTTGCAAATACACCCTTGCTTATATTTGTAACATTATCAATTTCAACAGAGGATGCATTTTTAATTACGTCATACATATTGTTATTATTTAAACATCCCATGCTTAATGTGACAAAGCCATTTATAACTACTTTCTTGACTTTGGCTCCATTTTGTAATGCCTTCACATCAGCCTAACTAGGATCATCCAGTGATGGATAGCCCTAACCATAATTATAACCTGTTATTGTTAAGGTTCCGTCAGTATCTAATGTATACTGAATACGACCATTATTGTTCCAATAGCCTGTAACTTTTTCAATTGCTATCTCTGTCTGAGAAGGATCTACTGTACGATTTGAGCCTGCCCAATCATATGCTCTTAAAGTATTAGAGTTTGTTGTCAGATTTGTTGCAACTGTACTATCACTATAGAAGGCGTTGTCTCCCAGATCCTATAGATAATATCCAACGGCCTTATCTTCTGTCAGTGATATATCTGTTAAACTATTGCAGTTCTTAAATGCCTCGGATCCTATTGACTAAGTATTCTTAGTCAGACTCAGAGATGTAAGTCCTGTATTTTCAAAGGCATTAGCTCCTATTTTTTGAAATCCCGCCATACTATCTGAAGTACCATATTCAATAGAAGTCAGATTTGTACAGTTCTTAAAGGCTCCATCTGCTACATTAGAAATGCTTTTCAATACTTTGATTGATTTTATACTTGTATTTCCTGCAAATATATTACTATCTATTTGTGTATTGTGCTTGTAATCCTATCCTATTGTTAATACTCCATATCCATCAAGTATATAATCTGTACCATTGGTACAGGTAACTCCACTTGTTGCTAGGGTTCCACTGAATGCATCAGTTCCTACAGAATAGATGGTTAATTTTGTGGATTTGATATTAAAGCCTTTAAACTTGGAGCATCCTTTAAAAGCCTCATTACCTATAGTAATGCTAACGGTTGCTCCACTGTTAGGGAACTCAACACTTTCGAGATTTGTACAACCTTCAAATGCATTGGCACCAACATCCAAGGCACACCAGTAGGCATAATCTACCTTTACTTTCTTTATTAGAGTTTTGTCAACTGAAGACAAGCTATCAGCTGTTATACTTTTGCCTGTCACATTTAAAGTTCCTTCGTCATCAAGGTTCCAGTTTGTTCCGCTGGCAACTTCCGTGGCGGCGACTCCCATGTTCATGGCCTGCTAAACTATGCTCATGACGGATGGGGCTGCTGCCTGAACTGCTGGAGCTGATGTGGTGGCTATCATGCCTGCTGCCATCAGAACTGTTGCTCCCTTAAACATCCTGTTTTTAAAATTGCACTTCATAATGTCTTTCCTCCTGTAAATGTTTATAACTTATTTTTAAGATTTTAATTTTTATTTTAAAATCTACTATCTAATATAAATAATGTCTTAATTGAAGTCTATTTATTTTACTATTTATGACCTTATTATTTTTAATATGATCATCTTAGATGTTGAAGTTGCTCATTAGTTCGTTTACTTGACTCATGAACAACTCATTGTACAGGTACTCAACCTCACTGTATATTGACTTTGCAAGGTCTGTATCTCCGTTGTTGCCTTTGATTTCATGTTCTCCCACATGCTTTACTATTTCTTCTATGTGGATCTCACATCCACTTATCTGTTTCATTGATTCATCTATGTTCTTGTATGCATCTGATGTGGTCATGCTTGCCATGCCAGGGATGTTTGATCCTATTAATAATGCTGCTCCAACTGCTGCAACTGTCTCTAATAACTTTTTCATTGTATGTTGTCTCCTCTTATTTATATATCAACTTGTTGATATTGATTTCTTTTTATTAATAATGCATGTGCTCTCTGACCTGATAAACCTGGCCGTTGACTGTCAATGCATCTAATTCATTGTCTCTGTCGTCCTCGTTGTTTTCACTGTCATCTATTATGTTTTCGTATGCATTGTATGTTTTATGCTCTGTTACTTCTATTTGTTCTACTGCCTGTACACTTGAGGTTGCTGCCTTAGGTGTTTTTGCAAATGCTGTAAATGTTGTAAAAGTGATTCCTACTAATGCTGCTGCTACTATCTTTTTCATGTTAAAGGCCCTCTCTTTTTATATGTATTACTGATTTCTTAACTAGATTATTGATTGACTATCTTGAATGATTTTGATTTCCTATATTTTTGATTTCTTTTATTGTATTTTTTATATTACTCTATATAAAAGATGATCTAACGGCGGTCTATAAATTTTACTATTATGGTCTATAACATTTTTAGTATGATCTGCTTTTATGTACTAAAACGTCTTGATGATTTGTTTTTGAAAAGGCAATGCTTCTATTGTTTTAATATGTCTTAATGACTTTCGAGGCTTTTAAACTTTTCTATCTTGCTCTTGCTGTTTTAGTCACTGCTCATATGAAAAATATTTTGTCTATAAAATAGTAAAACTGAGATCTTCCCTCTCTTTAATCTTTTTAGATTCTCTAAAAAGAAGGACTATCTCAGTTAAACTCATTATTTTATTTCTATGTCTTTTATGATTTCAATTTGTTTTCTCTTTCTCTTTGCATGTCTTTTCTATACTTATGAAATCTATATTCTATTAATTCTCTGTCCAGGTTTTTATTAAATTGATCATAACTGCTCTATCTATTGCCCTCCTTATCCTCCTGTTTGTTCCAGTGGCAATACTCTGTTGTATAGTTTATGAACATCCTGACTTTGTACATTGTTTTTAAGGCTTTGTCATCATTTTTCATGAGGTCTTCTATTTCTTCATATGCTTCTATGAATAGTCTGAATTGATCTGGGGTTATTTTGTTGCCATGTTTGAACTTATAAATGTATCTTTTGTTCTAACTGGTAGTTCTCTATCTTTCTATGTATATGTTTTCTCTATCAAGCCTATATAGTTCATACTGCATGAGGTTGTATTTCAAAAGTAACTCCCGGTCTGACCAGGTAAGGTTACTGTTCCAGGTATCATGGATGTCTCCATTCTTTGGCCATGTTACTGGTTCTTTCCCTGTCTTTATTGTTTTTATGAAGTCTCTGTTGTTGCTTATTAAGGCTATTAGCTCTTTATCTGTGGCTGCTAATCTCTCATCTAATAAACCTCTTATTATTATACTATGATTTAATATTTCTTGATCTTTTACTACTTTTATCTTGCCTGCCTCACTGGTTGCTTTATATGTCTGAACATATGTTAGCTATTGATACTGTCTCAGTTTGTCTTGATCTTTCGTTACTATTGTATTGATTGTCGGGTCATATATAAATGTCTTCCCTGAGGTATCAGTGAATATATACTTATTATTCTGATAAACTCCGGTCTATATGATCTCACTTATTTTATAAAGGTTTACTGCTCTTTGTCTCTGGTCGTTCTATCTGTTGCTCATGTCGATGCCTTCTTTTTGTTCTTGCTGCCTGCTGGTCTGCCACGTCCCCGCTTCTTTCCTGCTGCTTCTGCCTCAAGTCGTTCTAGTTCTAATGTCCGTTTGTTTTTACTTCCCTTAGGTCTGCCTGGTCCTCTCTTTACTTTTGCCTGTTCTGCTGCCTCTGCTGCTGCTATCTCTGCATCTATCTCATGTTGTCTCTCTGGTGGGGCTGGATGAACTCTTGGTCGGCCACGAGGTTGCTTAGGTTTAATCTGGTCTATTAAACGTTTGACTTTGTTTAACTCGTTTATATCATCTATGTTGATGTTGTACTTTTCTTGCAGGATTCTCTACGGGTCATCCTGAGGTCGCTCATTTAATGGTGTCGTATCGGGAGGCTTTACTTCGGGGCCATTGTATTTGTCGATTTCCTCACTGATATTGCCAATCAGCCAGCCTTGCAAAACATTTAAACGATATTCATCCTCAGCATTTAACTTTCTGCCTGATGTTAGATAGTTGAAATATCTGATCTGGTCGTCCGAGGCTGAGGCCGCTGCATGTCTTACTCCTAAAGGGGTATAAGGTTTTATGATGTCTATAAACCTCCAAAATTCATCCGTGTCGAGGTATGGTCTGCCTTTTACTCCAGGTACTTTCCTAAAGTTTAATGCCAATGCGTTTCGTTGACCTGATATTCTTGCTTTAAAGGCTGCATTCTCAAGTTGATGATAATAAACATCATAACAACGTTCCCCTGTATCTATTGTCTCGATATTGTTTACGAGGTTGTAGATCATGAACTTATCAGGGAAGAGCTTTTTAAGCTTCATGCTATCTCTCTTTAACTGATTGTATCCCTTCCAGTCTTTAGTGACTACCCCCTTAGGTTTGAGGCTTTCGATTATGACCTTCTCACTTACTACGTACTCGTGATTTTTTATGTAGGCGATTCCTGTTCTCTACAATGTCTTACTGTTTCTTATGAAGTTCAACAGCTGCCAAAGGAGTTTCAAGTTCTCTTTTGATGTCTGCCTCTTTATAATTCTAAAGAGGTGTCTCTGCCTGAACTGTCCTTGCTCATCATAGAAGTCGCAGTTAAGTTTTCTAAAGTCTTCCATTAGTTTATACATGATGATCCCTCCAAACTAAACTTATGTCTCTTATATTTTTTATTTTTATATCTATTTTTTTTATTTCTCATGGCCCTCTCGTTTTTTATGCTGAATCCCCCGATGTTCCACACGGCCTCGCTATGTCGAAAGTTTTATTTTACGATTTGTCCTACTTTTTAGACAAATCCGCCCAGATATTCGATTTATTAT
>ERZ1034897.944-NODE-944-length-12375-cov-5.022321_pt1 | contig 12375 bp, 7 predicted proteins | sample MGYA00520629_ERZ1034897 | MGnify/ENA primary metagenome ERZ1034897 (study PRJEB33766, sample SAMN09781789) | gut metagenome | biome: gut microbiome | host: Homo sapiens | place: Madagascar | study: EMG produced TPA metagenomics assembly of the PRJNA485056 data set... | reverse complement strand
TTCAAGTGGATTGCACGCGAGATTGCTATCTCTGAGGGCAAGCAGCAGTATATCGGTGGTGGTGAGGAGAGTTTCGGTTTCTTGCCATACGATAAGGTACGTGATAAGGATGCTCCTGCTTCTATCTGCCTCATTTGCGAAATCGCTGCTTGGGCTAAGGATCAGGGCAAGACTCTCTACGATCTCTTGATGCAGATCTATGCAGAGTATGGCTTCAGCAAGGAGTTCACTGTAAACGTAGTTCGTCCTGGTAAAACGGGTGCTGATGAAATTAAGCAGATGATGACTGATTTCCGTGCTAACCCTCCACAGGAGTTGGGTGGCAGCAAGGTGGTTACTTGGAAGGATTACCAGACTCTGGAGGCTAAGCATGCTGATGGCAGTGTAGAGAAACTTGACATGCCAACAACGAGCAATGTACTCCAGTGGTTCTGTGATGATAACACCAAGGTGAGTGTTCGTCCTTCAGGAACAGAGCCTAAGATTAAGTTCTATATCGAGGTAAAGGATCCTTCATTCAAGTGCGCAGGTTGCTATAACCGTTGTACAGCAGCTGCTATGGAGAAGATCGAGGCTATTAAGAAGAGCTTGAACTTGGATTAATTAGTAGATTTTTATATTTCCGGCGAGAGGTCTCCTGACTTCTCGCCTTTTTATTGCTCTTTGCAAAATGATTTTGCAGAATAAGATTCATACATAATTATAAAAAAGAAACTCCCCAGATTCGTCAGGAATCTGGGGAGTTTTATTAAATATAAATTAAATAATTTCAAACAAATAAGCGGTGCTATTTTTCAATAGACGGTGTTATTTGCATTGGAATATTACTTACTCAAATTAGCAATAGTAGCAATCATGGCCGCGATGCTCGACATACTTGTACCGAGGCTCATCGTTTCTGCAATACTCATCTTGCGCTTCAACTTGGCAGGAACAACAATTTCGCAACCTGGTTGAACTTTAGCACCATGGCCAACCTTGGCAACCTTACCGTTCATATAGATGATGTACGACTTACTCTTGATGGCATCAGAAGCAAAACCGCCAGCCTGGTCTATGTAGTAGCTTGCTCGTTTTCCCTTTTCATAGGCAACAGTATTGGCATACATCACAGCACCATTGATTTTTACGGTTCCTGTATATTGTGGAACGACCAGTCGGTCTCCTTCACGCAGTACCAGGTCATCATCGCAACCAGGATTCTTGAGTGCAGCAGCCAGGTCGATTCCTACAGGATATTCATCTGGAACATTGAATTTCTCCAATTCTGCATTCTTGGCTCCTTCAGCAACCTGTTGGAGATTGCCGCTGTTACTGCTTGCTGCCAACTGGAGGAGATTCTTCTGCTGTTGCTCACGCTGCATCTTCAGAACCGCTTCCATACGGGCTTTCTCTGAACTGTTGGCTCTACGAATTAAGCGAGCTCCCTTGATATATGCCTCATTGGTAGCTCCACCTGCCTTGTAGAACAGGTCGCTGATGCGGGAATTACGCTTGGTGAGTGTGTAAGCACCAGCAAACATAACCTCACCCTCGATGCTCACATTTTCCTGTTCGTTGTATGCAGGACTCTTGCGGATGGAAACTTCGTCGAAAGGCATCAGAACAAAGCCAGGAGTGCCATCAATGACAAAACCGTCCTTCAGGGAGAGGGTGAATGTCTGGGCAATCAAACTGTCTGGTTGCAATGCCTTGGCATCAGAAACACGGCGGCTTACGTTGACATTCACGGTGGATGCCTTGTCGGTCAGACCACCAGCCTGAAGAACGAAGTCTTCAATGGTTTCATTATCGGCATATTTGTAGGTTCCTGGATACTGTACCTCGCCGCGGATTGTGATGGTTCGCTCTATCAGTTTATCCTGTCGGGTAGGGATGAAGAGCACATCATTTTCCTTCAAAGGAATATCTGCCACCTTTCCGCTCATGATACCTGCGATATCCATACTGATAACTTCCAATGTACGGTCTGGCTTCATTCTGTGCATGATCGCTCTATTGGTGAATGCATCTTCAGTAAGACCCTCTGCATGTTCTACCAGAGAACGAACGCTGTTGATCTGTTCGCCGATATTGTACATACCAGGACGGAATACAGCACCCTTGATTTCTACCGTATTGGCATATCTTGGCAGGATGGAGTCAACGCTTACAGAATCGCCATCAGCAATGTGGAAACTGGCAAAGTCGAATTCGTCAACATTGAATACAGCATATTCTCTTCCTGTTTTTCTGTTCACACGTACCGATTTCTTATAAGCATCACCAGTGAAATTGCCGGCATACTTGAGCAGGGAATTGATGCTCTCGTTCTTTTTCATCTCATAGAACATCGGGCGTTTTACCTTACCCGTAATGTTGACCAGACAGTCGTATGGACCCACTACGATCACATCATTGTCTGCAAGTCGTACATTGCCTGTCAACTTACCATTGAGGATGTAGTCGTAGATATCAACTACAGTAACCAACCTGTTGTTTCTATATACCTTAATATTACGGAGTGTACCCAGATCGTTGGTTCCTCCAGCCATGTAGAGGGCATGGAAAACGGTAGCGAAGGCAGAGAGGGTATAGGTTCCAGGAGCCTTTACCTCACCCATCACATTGACCATGATGGTTTTGGTCTGACCCACCGTCAACTTGATATGGCTGGAAGAATATCTGCTACCTAACGTACCGCGCAATTTTGCATTAGCCTGAGCAACGGTGAGGCCGCTGACATTCACCGGACCATACCCCTCGATGGTAACAGTTCCATCTGGAGAAACAGTACTTTCGATGGTTTTCTGGGAAGCACCATAGATGTCGATGATGACAGCATCACCAGGACCCAAGCGATAGTTCTGTGGGGTTGCGATATTCATATTAGGCTCAAAGCTCAACTCCTTATTATTAAAGATGTCGCGACCGAAGACCTTCTTGCGATTGTACTTCTGTTCAGCCAGCAAATGGCGGAGCATCAGTGTAGAGTCAGGATAGATGCCATACATTTCATTCTGCATATCCATGTACTCTTCATCATGATTGTCGTATGTATGATTATAGGAGTAGTCGCGCTGGCCTTTGATTCTATAGTTGCTATAGTTGCTGGCCTCTTTATCTGCCTCTTTCCCATAATCTTCACGGGTTTTACCATTGTTGGTACGTAGGCGCGAGCCGTTTGATGAGACTTTTCCTGTAGCGCTGGCAAGGCCGCCTTGTTTGGCTTCCTTTTCATAGCGAGTGCGTACACGTCGAATCTGTGAAATATCAACACCGCGTTGCATCAACTTGGTGACGATTTGTGCATTCGAGGTTCCAGAGCCGTGCTCCTTTACCACAAATTGCATCACTTGGTCGTCGGTCATGCTGGAAGATTGAGCCATGGCTACTGATGAGACCATGAAAAGCATGAGCGAAAAGATGATTAATTTCTTCATTTCACTATTAATTTTGTTTTGTTTCTTTTATAATAACTCAAAAATTCGCAATTTGTTGTAAATTTAGAGCTATTTCTTGAAACCGAAAATTCGTTTGATGAATTTCTTTACGACATTTTCTTTCTTCTGAGGGTTGACAATTGGAGTTGGTTTGCGAGAATTTGATTTCTCGTTAGCCTTCTTCTGTGCAACACCTCTTCCTCTACCGTTGCTGCCAGGACGTACGTTTTCTGGTGCATTGCTGCGCTGGTTGTTATTGCGCTGCTCGCCGTTCTTGCGATTGTCCTGTCTGTTGCGGTTGTTTCTATTGTTGCGCTTTCCGCCTTGTCTGTTTTCACCCTCCTGCTTACCTTCGGTATTCTGCTGACGGTTATTTCTTGGCTGTTGCTTGTTGGCGTTCTGTTGCTTATTTGCATTCTGCTGCTTTTCGGCATTCTGCTTATTTGCATTCTGCTGCTTGTCAGCATTCTGCTGTTTGCCGTTTCTGCCATTTCTGTTGTTTGGCTTGTTTGCAACCTGTTCGCCCTGTTGTTCACCTTGCTGGCGAGGAGCCTTTTCCTGACGGTTGTTCTGTTTGTTCGGCTTGCGCTTGTGTGCAGTCTGGTCGCGGTCTTTCTGGCGGCGGCTCTTTGCACTGGTCTTGCCGTTGCCATTGTTTTTACCCGGTTTCTTAGGCTTGTCCATCTTGACATACTCAGGACCTTCGCCACACTCTGCAGGCAATGGCATCTTTTCTACCACTTTTTCCAGGAACTTTTCTATCTGCTGGAACCAGTAGATATCCATTTCCGTAACCAAGGTAATGGCTCTTCCGTCTCTATCTGCACGAGCGGTACGGCCGATGCGGTGTACATAGTCTTCTGTGTCGTGCGGAACGTCGAAGTTGATAACTAATGTGATATCATCGATATCGATACCGCGGGCAACAATATCCGTAGCAACCAACACATCAATCTGGCCGCTCTTAAACTTGAACATGATATCATCACGTTCTTGCTGAGAAAGGTCGGAGTGCATTTCGCCACAGTTGATCTTCTGTTGTTGTAGTGAAGCAGAGAGCTGTTTCACTTTTGTCTTACTGCCGCAGAAGATGATGACGCGCTTCAGGTCACCAGCCTTGAAGATATCCTTGATGATGCTCATTTTCTGAGCCTCATAGCAGACGTAGGCTTCTTGTTTGATTTTCTCGGCAGGCTTGTTGACAGCAAGTTTGATTTCTACAGGATTCTTCAGCAAGCTCTTTGCCAGTTCCTCGATCTTGGTAGGCATGGTTGCAGAAAACATGATAGTCTGGCAAGACTGAGGCAATTTCTTGGCGATGGTCATGATATCCTCAGAGAAACCCATGTCAAGCATGCGGTCTGCCTCGTCAAGGATAAAGAAGCTTACCTTACTTAAATCTACATTTCCCAGACTAATATGGGTGATGAGTCGGCCAGGAGTAGCTATTACTACGTCAGCTCCCATACGGAGACTCTTCAATTCCTGATCGTAGCGGTTGCCGTCATTTCCTCCATATACAGCCACGCTGCTCACTCCCTGCAGATAGTAGCTGAATCCCTGCATAGCCTGGTCTATCTGTTGTGCCAGTTCTCGGGTAGGTGACATGATGATGCAGTTGATGGCATCTTCTGGGTATCCGCCGTCATCCAACTTACTCAGAATAGGCAACAGATAGGCGGCAGTCTTGCCGGTACCCGTTTGAGCCACACCAAGAACGTCATTACCTTTCAATATCTCAGGAATACATTTCTCTTGAACAGGGGTGCATGTGTCAAAATGCATGTCATATAACGCATCGAGCACATTGTCATTTAAATCTAATTCGTCAAAATACATTTATAATCTCTTTATTATTATATATAATAATGTGTAGGCCTCTCTTGAAATAAGTGATGACCATCATACATTATCTATTATTATATGATACAATCTTACATTATCTTGGTGCATTGCGATAGCAGAAATATGCTACGACGGCAAAGAGGATATTTGGCATCCATGCAGCAAGCATAGGTGGGAAGTTGGCTTGTATGGCAAAGGTTGCCGATACGGTCTGAAGCATGATGTATCCGAAACTCAGAGCAAGTCCCACACCGAGTGCCATACCCATTCCTCCCTTGCGCTTCTTGGCAGAGAGGGAGAGACCGATGATGGTCAGGATAAAGGAGGCAAAGGATGCTGCTATTCGCTTGTGGTATTCCACCTGATATTGCACTACATTGCCGGAACCTCGGTCTATCTGCTTGTTGATGTACTCTTTCAATTCCGGACTGGTAAAGGTCTCCTGCTGTCCCTTGGAATATACCAGGTCGGTTGGTTCCATGGTTATCAGCGTATCTTTTTCAGCACCGCTGGTAATTTGTTCCTTCATACCTTGCAACTTACGTACCTTCCAATTTCTGATCTTCCAATGGTACTTGGAATCCGAGATGGTATCGTACTGTACCTCCATCGCAGTAAGGTGGCTGACCAGCTTTTTCTCCTGAAATTTATCCAGACAGAAACCATATCCCCTTTTGGTCGTATTGTCGTAGTGCTGGATGTATGCGATGACTCCACGGTCCACTTGCAACTGCACATTGTCTGCAGACGTGTTCTTGGCCTTCTTCTTGTACATGTTTTCAAAGTTCTGTCTGATGACGGTACCATGTGGTATCACGTATGCAGACAGCGAGTAGGAGAGTGCAGAGAGCATGACACACGTCAGCATGTATGGTCGCATCAAACGCTTGAAGGATGTTCCGGAAGCGAGGATAGCGATAATTTCTGAATTGCCAGCCATCTTAGTCGTGAAGAGGATGACGGCAATGAATACAAACAAGGCACTGAACAAGTTGGCGAAGTATGGCACAAAGTTGGCATAGTAATCGAAGATGATGGCACGCATAGGAGCATGATTCTCCGAAAACTTGGCCAGATTCTCATTGAAGTCGAATACGATGGCAATGGAGATGATCAGTGCGATACTGAAAAAATAATATCCCACGAACTTCTTGATGATGTACCAGTCTAATCGCTTGATATATCTGAAGAGGTTGAGAAACCTGAGTACCCTCAGGAATCTCAACTTGTGGGCAGTCCATTTTGCCGCCTTTACGAGCCATGCGAAATGTTTGCCAAACCATCGCTGAAACTTGTATCTTCTGCGATGTTTCCTTATTTGTTTAAAATTCTTCATTATATTTCTTTAAATTCTTCGTCCTAATTGGTCGATGATGGAACGCTTCCATTGTACGAAGTCGCCCTGTTCGATGTGCTGGCGTGCATCTGTCACCAGTCGGAGATAGAAGGCGAGGTTGTGGATGCTGGCAATCTGCATTGCCAAAAGCTCCTGTGCTTTGAAAAGGTGGTGGAGGTATGCCTTGGTTGTTATGCGGTCGATATCGCAACCATCTGGATCAACCGGGCTGAAATCCATTTCCCATTTCTTATTGCGCATGTTCATGGTGCCATTATAGGTGAACAGCATGGCGTTTCTTCCGTTTCGGGTAGGCATGACGCAGTCAAACATATCAACCCCTCGTTCGATGGCTTCCAGAATGTTCTGTGGAGTACCTACTCCCATGAGATAGCGAGGCTTGTCCTTAGGAAGAATCTCATTGACCACCTCTATCATCTCATACATCACTTCTGTAGGTTCACCTACGGCAAGACCACCGATGGCATTTCCGTTGGCACCCTTGTCGGCTACATACTTAGCTGCTTCTCTTCTCAGTTCCGGGAAGGTACATCCCTGTACGATAGGGAAGAGACTCTGGTTGTAGCCATAGAGAGGTTCTGTCTCATCGAAGCGCTTGATGCAACGGTCCAGCCAGCGCTGGGTCAACTCCAAACTTTTCTTTGCATACTGGAAATCACTTTGTCCAGGAGGACATTCATCAAATGCCATCATGATGTCGGCACCGATGATACGCTCTGTATCCATGACATTTTCCGGAGTAAAGATGTGTTTACTACCATCTATGTGAGAACGGAATTCGCAACCTTCTTCTCTCAGTTTGCGGATGCCAGTCAGTGAAAATACCTGAAACCCACCGCTATCTGTAAGGATAGGACGGTCCCAGCCATTGAAACCGTGCAGACCGCCAGCAGCCTTGATGACCTCCAGGCCCGGACGGAGGTAAAGATGGTAGGTATTGCCTAAGATGATTTGTGCCTTTACCTGTTTGCGAAGCTCGTCAAAATGTACGCCCTTTACAGAACCTACAGTTCCTACGGGCATGAAGATAGGAGTCTTTATCTGTCCGTGGTCTGTGGTGATGATACCGGTACGTGCATCACTTGCTTTATCTGTTACTTGTAATTCAAACTTCATGATAGTCTTGATGTTATTTTTTATTTTCTTCTTCTTCGTCGTCAATCGTGAAATCGACAGGATGCTCCACCTTTTCGTCAGTGAGTGCAAACTTCCAGACATCAGCAACATTCTCTACATAGTGGAATTCTACACCCTTGCGGTATTGCTCTGGAATTTCCTCTATGTCTTTCTGATTGGCCTGGCACATCACGATATCTGTGATACCAGCTCGTTTGGCTGCTAAGATCTTCTCCTTGATGCCGCCTACAGGGAGTACTTTTCCACGGAGAGTGATTTCGCCCGTCATGGCAGTATTCTTGCGAACCTTGCGCTGAGTCAGGGCAGAGGCGATACTGGTTGCAATGGTGATACCGGCAGATGGTCCGTCTTTAGGAGTTGCACCTTCTGGTACGTGGATATGGATATTCCAGTTGCTGAAAATTCTGTAATCTACTCCGAGCAGGTCGATATGCGCCTTGACATATTCGAGTGCAATCACGGCAGATTCCTTCATCACGTCTCCGAGGTTACCTGTCAGCGTGAGCTTTCCTGCCTTGCCCTTGCTGAGGGAAGTCTCGATGAAGAGGATTTCGCCTCCCACGGAAGTCCATGCCAATCCGGTAACGACACCCGCATAAGCATTGCCCTGATAGATGTCACGGTTGAATGGAGGATTGCCCAAGAGGGTTGCTACCTCGGCTGGGGTGATGTTGGTTGTTTCCAATATGTCCTCATAAGCCAATTTGAAAGCCATTTTGCGCAAGGCTTTGTTGATCTGTTTCTCCAACTGGCGCACACCGCTTTCTCGGGTATATTGCTCGATGATCTTCTCGATGGCAGCTTTTGAGAACTTGATCTTTGGAGTATATTTCTTGAGACCGGTATTCTCCAACTCTCTTGGAATCAGATGACGCTTGGCAATCTCAACCTTCTCCTCTGTGATGTAACCACCTACTTCGATGAGTTCCATACGGTCGAGCAGTGGACGTGGAATAGAACTCAGGTCGTTGGCTGTGGCTATGAAGAGAACCTTCGACAAATCATAGTCGATATCCAGATAGTTATCATGGAAAGCCTTGTTCTGTTCTGGGTCGAGAACTTCCAGTAATGCTGAAGAAGGATCACCATTAAAGTTGGCCTGTGATATCTTGTCAATCTCATCAAGGATAAAGACAGGGTTGGCGCTACCAGCCTTCTGAATATTCTTGATGATACGACCAGGCATAGCACCGATGTAAGTGCGGCGGTGACCTCTGATTTCAGCCTCGTCGTGCAAACCGCCAAGAGAAACTCTCACGTATTTACGGCCCATCGCCTGTGCAATGCTTTTGCCGAGACTGGTTTTACCAACTCCCGGAGGACCATAGAGGCAGAGGATAGGGCTCTTCAGGTCATCACGCAAAGCTCTTACAGCGAGGTATTCCAGAATGCGCTCTTTCACCTTTTCCATGCCATAATGGTCTTTGTCCAAAACCTTTTTGGCATGTTTGAGACTCAAGTTATCTATGGTGCAGTCATTCCAAGGCAAATCTACCATTGTCTGCAGGTAGTTGATCTGTGTGGAATAGTCAGGACTTTGCGGATGCAAGGTGTCGAGTCGCTTGAATTCCTTATTGAATATTTTCTCTATATTCTCATTCCAATTTTTGCTCTTGGCTTTCTCAAGAATCTCTTTCTTCTCTGGGCTCATATCGTTTCCGCCGAGCTCTTTCTTGATGTTCTTGAGCTGTTGTTGCAGGAAATATTCACGTTGCTGTTCGTCCAGATCATTCTTTGTTTTCTGGCGGATGTCAGACTGTATGTCAAATAACTGTTTGAGTCTGTTCTCATATTTGAGGGCTTCAAACATGCGGTCTGTCATACTATTCATTTCCAGCATCTTAATCTTTTCCTCTATGCTGAAAGGCATGGATGATAAGATGAAATTCGTGCGTACCAGCGGATTGGATATAGAGTTGATTGCATACTCTGCATCATCAGGTATCTCATCGCTGTCTTGGATCAGCTTGATGGTTTGAGAGAACAGAGAACTTTGCAAAAGTTTGAATTCCGTATCCGTTTTTTTAGGCCATTCTTCAGAAATGCTTTCCACATATCCGCTATAGAATGGTCTTTTTGTATCGATACTTTTCAATTTGCATTTTCCCAAACCTTGTACTACGATGGTAACCTGTCCATTTTGCTGACCAGGAAGTTCTACCATTTTGATGAGACGGCAGAAAACACCAGTTTCATAGAGGTCTTCCTTTTCAGGATCATCCAGATTGGCATCCTTTTGGGTAAAAGCGCAGAAAATAAGATCGTCGTGTTTCTGTTTGAGATAATCTACAACTGCGATACTTTGCTTTCTGCCAAGTATGATAGGGGTGAGAACAGTAGGGAAGATCACTAAGTCTCGGGTGCAGATAATAGGATATGTCCCGGAGTCTCTATCTTTTAGCAATTCCGTAATGTCGCCTTCAAAATCGGCGATCATGTGTAATTGATTATTTTTAATATTGTCCATATTCTGTTATAAATGCATTTTGACTTGCAAAGATAGCCTTTTTTGGTGAATTTTGGGTTGAAAGATACAAAATTTAATATTATAATGTGTAATTTCTTTCTTTATGGACTGTTTTTTGCTGAAAAGTAAAATATATTGCGTGTTTTTTCGTTAGAAAATTAAATGAAGCATGAATTTAGAATATGACAGGTTTTCGATTTAAAAAGTTTGAGATATTACAAGACCGTTGTGCCATGAAAGTGGGAACGGATGGCGTGTTGTTAGGAGCATGGGCTTCTGGCGGAACTCGTATTCTCGATATAGGATGTGGTACGGGGTTGATAGCCTTGATGATGGCTCAGCGTTTTCCTGCTGCCCAGGTGGTAGGTATTGATATTGACGAAGAGGCTTGTGGACAGGCAAGGGAAAATGTGGCAGCCAGTCCTTTTGGTGATAGAATTGATGTTGCCCATTGCCGGTTGCAGGATTATTCTGGTGAGGAATTTGATGCGATAGTCAGTAATCCTCCGTTTTTTCTGAATAGTTTGAAAAATCCGGATAGTAAAAGGGCAATGGCTCGACATGCGGATACCTTGCCGTTTAGGGATCTCTGGCAAGGTGTAAAACGTTTACTTTCTGAAAATGGGATTTTCTCGGTTGTGCTGCCTTCTGAAGTGAGGGAGTATTTTGTGTCAGAAGCCTGTATGTCAGGATTTTACCTTGTTAGACAATGTGCTGTAAAAACGGTAGAAAGAAAACAACCAAAACGCTATCTCCTGGCATTTTCCAGACATAGAAACGGTGAACAGGAAAATGCCACGGAAATCATGATGAATCAAGATGGAAATCGCAGCGAATGGTATGCAAAAATAACTGACGAATTCTATCTTTAAACACATCGTCTTTAGGGGGATGGTTTAAGATGGTTATATGCGTCTGCTTTTATTTAAATATTCAGTTTGCGTTGTACAAGTTTGCTTAAAGCCTCCACTTTCTTGCTTTGCTTGTTGAAGTCATCACGCATGGCATTCAGGTCGTTAAAGAACTCTGTAAATGCCGTTTGGATGGCATTTGGTTTGCGGGCATTCTTGTCTGCGTGTGGATTGACTATCATCTTGATGCCTTTTTCTTCAAGATGTACGTCAATTTCCGTTCCCGACATCACTGGGTCGCCATCATAGTGGATGACGCCCGGTTGGCTTCGGGTGATATGAAGTTTCTTGCAACGGAAACTTTTTATCTTGGAGTTCTTGTCCAAAGTCTTGTTGAACATGTCGAAACTTACCTGTGGAGCTTCGAGCACATCGAAAGGTTCCATGATGATGACGTCCATCAGTCCGTCGCTCATGGAAGCTTGAGGGGCTATGTATGCATTGTTGCCGTATTGGGAGGCATTGGCACATGAAATCAGGAAAGCCTTGTATTGTTTTGTTCCGGTCTCGTCCTCTAATGTATAAGTTTCCGGCTGGTACTTCAAGCCTTCTCTGAGGATATTCTCAGCATAGCTGATAGGACCACGCTTTCCGCTTTCTGCAAATTTCATGCTGACAAAGGCGTCAAATCCCATGCCGCATGTACAGAAGAATGGATATTCATTGATGACTCCGTAGTCAAGGTCGTGAATTTCGCAATGATTGATGATTTCAATGCTTTTCTTCAAGTTCATCGGTATCAGGAGATGGCGTGCTAATCCGTTGCCCGAACCGCAAGGGATGATGCCTAAAGCGGTATCGGAATGGACGATGGAACGAGCCACTTCATTGATGGTTCCGTCGCCACCTACAGCCACAACGATATCCACATGGTTGTTCTTAGCTTCGGTGGCAATCTCCGAAGCATGTCCAGCTCTTTCTGTCATCCTAATCTCGTACTCGAAAAGCTCTTTGTTCAATGTTGACTCTATCAGACTTGGAATGGCAGCCTTGCTGCTGGTGCCTGAAATAGGGTTCATTATGAATACTATCTTTTTCTTCATCCAATGCAATAATTTTGTAATATGGTCTTGCAAAATTAGCAAAAATCCCCAAAAAACTGGTTTTTATCACATAAAAAAACGCTAAAATGTAACTTTCTTAGAAAAAAATAGGATTTATAAGTTCTTTTTTGTATCTTTGCACCCTGAAACAATTGAAAATAATAAAGTACACCTATTAATAATGGGACAATTA
>ERZ1034897.943-NODE-943-length-12387-cov-8.211482_pt1 | contig 12387 bp, 9 predicted proteins | sample MGYA00520629_ERZ1034897 | MGnify/ENA primary metagenome ERZ1034897 (study PRJEB33766, sample SAMN09781789) | gut metagenome | biome: gut microbiome | host: Homo sapiens | place: Madagascar | study: EMG produced TPA metagenomics assembly of the PRJNA485056 data set... | reverse complement strand
ACCCTGAACCCTGAACCCCGAACCCCGAACCCCATACCTTGAACCTTCCAACCCATTGCTTTATAATAAAGGAAGCAATTTCATATCATTGGCAACGAAGTCCATGGCAAAGTAGTTTTGCCATGGACTTTTTTCGAAGCGAAGGCTTCAGGAGGGATGACTATGTACAGTATGGCAGCACCCCATGCGAAGGGGAAAAGCGCAGAGGATAATATTTTTGCCGCAAACAACCGCGCGATCGCGCTGGCGGAGAAGATCGGCACAGAGAATGTGGTGAATGCGACCGTCGGCTCCATTCTGGATGAAGATGGCAGCCTTGTCGTGCTGGATGTGGTGAAAGAGGCTCTCTCGGCCCTCACGCCGAAGGAAATGTGCGCGTATGCACCGATCCAGGGATATCGCGCTTTTCTGGATGCCTGCATCGACCAGTGCTTTGGCAAGTCGCGTCCGGAGGGCTACATCGATGCCTGTTCGACCCCCGGCGGCACGGGCGTGCTGCATCATGTGGTGCATAACTACTCGGAGGTCGGAGACGAGGTCCTCATCTCTGACTGGCACTGGGGCGCGTATGACAGCCTGATCGATGACAACAACCGCAAGGTGCGCACCTTCTCTCTGCTGACAGAAGACGGTCATTTCCATACGGCTGATTTCAAAGACAAGGTGGAAGACATCCTCTCTCGTCAGGACAATATCGTCATCATCCTGAATGGTATCGCGAACAATCCGACGGGCTACTGCCTCTCGAATGACGAATGGCAGGCGGCCATCGATGTATTGAAAGAGGCGGTCAAGGATGAAACGAAGAAGGCGATCCTCATCCCGGACGTGGCATACCTTGACTACAGCGGCGAGAAAGAGGAATGCAGAAAGTTCTTCCGCCTCTTCGGCGGTCTTCCGAAGAATATCCTGACGGTCTGTGCCTACACCCTGTCCAAGGGCTTCACCATGTATGGCCAGCGCATGGGCGCGATGATCGGGATTTCCTCGGATAAGGATGTCATCAAAGAATTCGTAGACATCAACCAGTACGCCAGCCGTGCGACCTGGTCGAACTGCAACAGTGCGGCGCAGAATGCAATGATCCGCATCTGCAGCGACGATGAAAAAATCAAAGCTCTCGATGCGGAGCGCGCCAAGTATTTCCAGCTCATTCAGGACAGAGCGGCGATCTTCATGAAGGAAGCGAAAGAAGAAGGCGTGAAATTCGTCCCCTACATTTCCGGCTTCTTCATCACCATCCCGGTCACCAAGTCGCAGGCTGTCTGCGACTATCTGGAAAAAGAGCATGTCTTCATGGTGCCGCTCAAGAAAGGCATCCGCCTCGCCGTCTGCTCCGTCTCTAAGCCAAAGATGGCCGGTCTTGCCCACAAGCTCGCTATCGCGATCAAAGAAGCAGGCGCAGAGCAGTGACTAGTGACTGGGGACTAGGTGTTAGAAGTTAGATTACAGACGTCAGACATCTGACGTCGGTAGTCTAATGTCTCCAAGTCTCAAGCGGACATCGCCCTTTTTATACTCCGCGGCGCTTCCATATTGTTATGCGCCGCACCACCATTTCTCATTTCTCATTTCTAATTTCTCATTCAAGCAGAGCTTTTATACGTAATCAAGAGGTAGCACGCCCCATGGGCTAACCCTGAACCCAACCACAAAAAAGCCGAGATGAGCAAACCTCATCTCGGCTTTTTGCATACGATTTATTCTTCTGCCAGCACATCCTTCATGATGGTGACCGCTTTCTTCAGCTGTTCCATAGGGATATTGAGCGCTGGGAGGAGGCGGATCTTTTCTTTCGCCGTGAGGACGACGACGCCTTTGGCGAGGAGCTTTTCTACGATCGGGCCGACCGGTGCGACCGGTTCGATGCCGAGCATGAGGCCCATGCCGGCGACGGATTTCACGCCTTTGGCGCCTTCCATTTCCTTTTTGATATAGTCGCCCTTTTCCTTGACGGAGAGAAGGAGAGCGTCATCGATCTCCTGCAGGATGGAGACCGCGCCGGCGCAGGCGATCGGGTTGCCGCCGAAGGTGGAGCCGTGGGTACCGTAGGTGAAGACGTCCTGCGTCTTTTCGCCGAACATCGTCGCGCCGATCGGAAGACCGCCGCCGAGGCCCTTGGCGGTGGAGACGATATCAGGCTGTACGTCGAAATTCATGTAGCCGTAGAGCTTGCCCGTGCGGCCATTGCCGGTCTGGACTTCATCGACGATGAGGAGGATGTCATGCTCCTTGGCATACTTGTTCACGCCTTCGAAGAAATCCTTGTCGAGGGGATGTACGCCGCCCTCGCCCTGGATGGACTCCATCATGACGGCGCAGACATTCGGATTCTTTTCACAGAGGTCGATGAAGGCAGGAAGGTCATTCGCCGGGGTATAGAGGAAGCCTTCGGTCAGCGGGAAGAAATTCTGATGGAAAACGTCCTGCCCGGTCGCAGCGAGCGTCGTGACGGTGCGGCCGTGGAAGCCATTGATGAGGGTCACGATGACGTTGCGATCCTTGCCGTACTTGTCGATGGAGTACTTGCGCGCACCTTTGATGGCACATTCATTGGCTTCTGCGCCGGAGTTCGAGAAGAAGACCTTTTTCATGCCGGTCTTTTCGCAAAGCAATTCGGCAAGCTCTGCATCGGGCTTCGTATAGTACAGGTTCGAGATATGGTTCAGCGTGTGGAGCTGTTTTTCCACAGCGGCCATCCATGGTTCGTGGGCAATGCCGAAGATGTCGACACCGATCCCGCTGCCGAGGTCAATGTATTCCTTGCCGCCCTCGTCGGTGAGGATCGATCCCTTGCCGCTCACAAAGCAGACAGGGTAACGGTGGTAGGCATGTGCGATGTATTTCTGATCTTTTTCGATGGTATTCATATATAGGCTCCTTTGAGGAATGGTTCAATGGGTTCATGAGGTTCTGAAGGTTCAATGGGGGTGGTGCGGCGCATGAAAATATGGAAGCGTCGTAAATTTTAGATGAGCGGTACTCCCGTATCGTCATAAGGGCCGAAGTGGAGGAATCTTTTTCGTTTGCGGTTAATTATGACTGTTAGAGGAAGGGAAATGGGAAACACCGTACTATAGGAAAGCTGGGGAAACGCTGATTAAATCGCAGAGTCAGATTTTATATAGATTTTTATACATAGCTTCGTCATTATCCTCCTTAAATAGCTCGCTATTCGCGTCGGATGATTCCTTGCTCTGTATAAAAATCCAAGAATGAAATCTGACAACGATTTAATCAGTGTTTCCCTGGAAATACGGCGTTTCATGGATAGGGATATCGAGAGAGTTTTTCAAAGGAATACAACAAAGATTCCTCGGCTGCGCTCGGAATGACGATACGAGCGGATGATAGCTTCACTTACTTTTTCTCTCGAGGCTTGGCTTGGGCGGAATTTCTAATCCCTAATCCCTAATCCCTAGCCACCAGTCACCAGTCACTACTCTACAAACATGGTCCCAAGGCCTTCGTTTGTGAGAAGCTCGATCAAAAGGGCGTGGGGGACTTCGCCATTGATGATGAAGACCTTCTTTACGCCATCCTTGATGGCATCGGTGCAGGCATCGACTTTCGGGATCATGCCGCCATTGATGGTTCCGTCCTTTTTGAGGGCTTCTGTCTCTACGACAGTCAGCTTGTGGAGGAGACTGTCTTTATCCTTCGGGTCTTGCATGACGCCGTCGATGTTGCTCATGAAGACGAGACATTCGGCATTCAGCGCCGCGGCGATCTTGGTAGCGGCCGTGTCTGCATTGATGTTGTGCGGCTGTCCTTGGCTGTCGATACCGACGGAGGAGATGACGGGGATGAATCCGGCGGAGAGTGCGCTGTCGATCACGTCCGTGTTGATATGATCGATCTCTCCCACGAGTCCGAGCTTCTCGTTCTTGGTATGGACCTGGATCATATTGCCGTCGATGCCGCAGAGGCCGATGGCTTTTCCGCCTAGGGCGGTAAGGTAGGCGACGAGGCCTTTATTGACTTTGCCGGCGAGGACCATCTGCACGACGTCCATGGTATCTTTATCGGTGACACGAAGACCATTCTCAAAGTGCGACTCGATCTTCAAAGCGTCCAGCATGGCATTGATGTCCGGGCCGCCGCCATGGACGAGGATGACATTCACACCGATGAGATGAAGAAGAAGGATGTCCTGCATGACGTTTTTCTTCAGGACGGGGTCTGTCATGGCATTTCCGCCGTACTTGGCGACGACGTATTTGCCGGTATATTCTTTGATGTAGGGGACGGCCTGTGTCAGGATCTCCGCCCGAATGGCGTTGTCTGTAATCATAGGGAGATGCTCCTTTGTGGGGGAAAACAGGTTCAATGGGTTCAGGGTTAGCCCGTGGGCGGGGCGCCCATGGATTATGAATGAAAGATTTGCTCGAATGAGGAATGAGGAATGAAGGTGGCGGCTTTGCCGAGATCGATGGCTCAGGTCGCAGCTGTTCTGGCATTCGTTATATCACATACGACGTTTCTCACCGCTCAGGATGACGAAATGGGGCGATGCCCGAAGGTGGTATTTAGTCACCAGTCACTAGTCACCAGTCACTAAAGCCACATGCTGTCCATCTGATGACATCGAATGCCCGGAGGGTTTAAGGGTTAAGGGTTTGGGGACATCCGGTACATTCGGTGCCATCAGATGGACAGTAGGAGGGGTGAGTGAAATGAGAAATGGCAGTGCCGGCTTCGCACGCAGACTTTGTGAGAAGTGAGAAGTGAGAAGTCAGAAGTCAGAAGTCAGAGGTCAGAAGTCTAATGTCTAATCCCTAATCCCTAGTCCCTAGTCACCAGTCACCAGTCACCAGTCACCAGCATTTAGTCCACCACGAGCCCTGTTTCCGGAGGAAGACCCAGCATGATGTTCATGCACTCGATGGCAGCACCGGAGGCGCCTTTGCCGAGGTTATCAAACAGGGATACGACCTCAATGCGTTCATCGTTGCCGGTGATGTAGAGGGTCATGGAGTCTTTGCCTGCATTTTCATTGGCGGCGAGGAAGAGCGCATTGGTTTCCTCGGTCGAGAGCGGGGAGACTTTGATGAATTTCGAGCCCTTGTATTGTTTTTCAAAAATGGCATGGAAGTCTTCCAGTGTGATGTCGCCGGGAAGACCGCAGGGGAGCTGGAGGAATCCGGTGTGGAAACCGACAGTGACTTCCATGCCGGCGTAGTAATCCGCGACGATGGGCGAGAAGAGCGGTGTCTCGCAGAGCTTGCAGACCTTCATGATCTCCGGAAGATGCTTGTGCTTCTGGGAGAGGCCGTACTGGCGGGGAGAGGCGAGCGGAAGCGTCTTTTCCTCTTCGTATTCCTTGATCATTTTTTTGCCGCCGCCGCTGTAGCCGGTGAGGGATACGATGTGGAGCGGGTAATTGATCGGAAGGACGCCTGCGTGGACGAGCGGATACAGGATGGAGATCGCGCCGCTGGCGTGGCAGCCGGGGACGGCGACCTTCTCTGCTTGGCTGATGGCCTTGTACTGCTCGGAAGAGAGTTCAGGGAAGCCGTAGACCCAGTCTTCCTTGGTGCGGTGGGCCGTGGAGGTGTCAAGGATGCGGATGCCGGTGCCTTCGGTGGCTTTCACGATCTCGCGGGAGGCATCATCGGGGAGACAAAGGAACATGAGATCTGCATTCTTGGCGTATTCCACGATGGTGGGGATATCTTTTCTTTTTTCATCGGGGAGAGAGAGAAGCTCGATGTCGCTTCGGGAAATCAAACGATCGTGCAGTCTCAGGCCCGTGGTCCCCGATTCACCAACAATGAATACTTTCGGCAGCTTTTGCGTAGTCATAATGATTTCCTCCTCTCTTACTTTTCGATGGGATAGTCAGCAAAGGTAGCGACCATGACGGCTTTGATGGTGGGCAGGCGGTTCGCTGCTTCCTCAAAGGCGAGTGAGAATGGGGCTTCGAAAACGTCGTCGGTGACTTCGATGCCGTCCAAGCCGAAGCGCTCGTAGATGTCTTTTCCGACTTTGGTTTCTGTATTGTGGAAGGCAGGCAGACAGTGGCAGAAGACGGTGTCCGGATTTCCTGTGTTCTTGATCATGTCCATGGTGATGCGGTATGGCATAAAGAGCTTGATGCGCTCGCCCCAAAGCTCATAGGGGTCGCCCATCGTGACCCATACACCGGTATAGATGACATCAAGGCCCTTGACGCCTTCTACCGGATCGTCGGTGAAGGTGAAGGTCGCGCCTGTCTTCTTCGCGATCTCCTTGCACTTGGCGGTGAAGTCATCCTCCGGGAAGAACTGGGCAGGTCCGATGATGCGGAAGTCCATGCCGGCAAGTGCGGCGCCTGCCATCAGGGCGTGTGCCATGTTTGACTGGCCGTGTCCGACATAGGCATAGGAGATCTGGTTCAGCGGCTTTTTGAAGTGCTCCTTCAGGGTGAGGAAATTCGCCAGTGTCTGTGTCGGGTGGTCATAGTCGGTGAGGCCGTTCCAGACGGGGACACCGGCTTTTTCGGAGAGCTCTTCGACAGCGCTCTGGTCGAATCCGCGGAATTCGATGGCATCAAACATGGAGCCGAGCACGCGGGCGGTGTCAGCGATGGATTCTTTCTTGCCGATCTGGCTTCCGGTCGGGCCAAGGTAGGTGGTGTAGGCTCCCTGGTCACGGGCAGCGACTTCGAATGCGCAGCGTGTGCGGGTGGAGTCTTTCTCAAAAATAAGGGCAAAATTTTTGCCCTTTAATGTCTGGGCTTCTTTGCCTTCTTTTTTATCTTTTTTCAGCTGGGCTGCGAGGTCCAGATAGTAGGCGAATTGCTCGGGCGTATAGTCGAGCATCGTGAGGAAGGATTGATGTAAGACTGGATTCATGGTGGGATCTCCTATGGGGGGTAATGGGTTCAGGGGTTAGGGTTCGCTTGTGGGGTGCCTCATCCACTGATTGTGGATGAAAGCTTTGCTCGCCAGTTAGGAGTTAGGAGTGCTGGTGCGGCGCATAAAAATATGGAAGCACCGCAGAGTATAGATAGTGGCAATGCCCGAAAGTGGCATTTAGTCACCAGTCACTAGTCACTCGAGGCTACTAATCCCTAGCTACTAATCCCTCATTCCCGCTTTCAAATTTCGCGTGGTTTATGTGATTTACTTATTCAAAGCTTCGATCGCCGCTGCGGCTTCCATCGTGACGCCTAAGGGGAGGATCGATTCATCGATGGCGAAGCTGGCATTGTGAAGGGCCGGTGTGCCCGGTTTGCCGGTACCGAGCCACAGGAAGGCGCCGGGGAATTTTTCCAGATAGGAGGAGAAGTCTTCCGCGCACATGGACGGGTACTGCGGCTGGGTCAGGTGCTCTTCACCGACGTAGGTCTTTCCGATCTCCTGCAGGAACTGGATCTTTTCCGGTGTATTGATGGTGGCGCTGTGACCGCGGACGTAGTTCAGCTCTGAGTGTGTGCCGAACATCACATCGAGCCCCTTCAGGATCTCACCGAGGCGCGCTTCCATCTTGTCGCGCAGCGCCGGTGTGTAGGTACGGACGGTGCCTTCGAGGTAGGCATCTTCGACGCCGACATTGTAGCGTGTGCCTGCATTCATAAGGCCGATCGTGCAGACGACGTTTTCCATCGGGTTCATCTCTCGGGAGATCAGGGACTGCACGTCGATGATGAAGTGTGCGGCAGCGACCAGTGCGTCGGTGCCGTTGTGCGGCTGTGCTGCATGGGTGGATTTCCCTTTTACATGGACGTAGAAACGATCCGAAGCAGCCATGAGATTGCCCGGCTTCAAGCCGATGACGCCGACGGGGAGCTCCGGCCATACGTGAAGGCCATAGATCTCAGAGACATCATCGAGCTTGCCGCTTGCTGCGATGTGACGGCCGCCTCCGATCGCTGCCTCTTCTTCGGCTGGCTGGAAGACCAGCTTGACTGTCCCCTTGATTTGGGACTTCATCTGATTCAATACGGCGGCCGCTCCGAGGAGGATCGCCATGTGGCTGTCATGGCCGCAGGCGTGCATCTTGCCTTTGTTCTTCGAAGCGAAGGGAAGTCCTGTCTGCTCGGTGACGGGCAGTGCATCCATGTCCGCGCGGAGAGCGACGGTCTTGCCTGGCTGCTCGCCTTTGATCGTGCCAAGGACGGCGGTGCCAAAGAAGCCTGTCTCGAATGGGATGCCGAGCTTCTTGAGCTCTTCCTGAATGTAGAGGGATGTCTCTTTTTCTTCGCCGGAGATTTCCGGGTAGGTATGGAAATGGCGGCGCCATGTCACGACTTGTGGTGTGATCTCATTGACTTTTTCTTTGATTTCTTTTTCAAACATGAGTGATTCTCCTTTGAGAAAGAAAGCTGGTTTATGCATATTATACAATCCTGTTCATTTTCAAGAGGTGGGAATTTCTTGGAAATATTGGGTAAAACAAGCCTTCTTTGTAAATGGTTTTGAATTGAATTGTGATAATTATACAACTAAGAGAATAAACATGCAAGAGGAATTTAGAATATTTTTTGGTACCGATCTGGGAGCCGGCAGCGGTTGGATAGTCCTTGCTGAGATGCTTCATCGCCTTCGATGCGGATGCGCTAAAGCATCACGTCTCACTTGAAAGGATGAGCTTTCTAAAGGAAGAGGCAGCGCGGTGCGGTGAACGTCATGGCGCTTTGACATTTCCTTTCTGCAGGATATAGACGAAGTATGATATAATAAAGCCGCTATGCAGGCACCGAGAGAACGGACAATCGAACGAAACAGTCATGGGAGAGACGCTTGCAGCGTTCTCTTTTTTTATGCCCGGCCAGATGCCGGAAGATGCGAAATGCATGAGGGAATGGATTTCCCCAGAGCCTGCTATATACATACATATAATATATACAGTCAAAAGGGCGAAGGACGCCCGGCGTACCCATGAGCGCACAAGGAGGAGCTATGTACGACACATTCACAGAACTCGGCGTGAAGCCGGAAATTTTGAAAGCCGTAGAGGATATGGGCTTTGAAGAACCGACTCCCATCCAGAAAGCCGCTATCCCTACTGCACTTACCGGGAAGGACCTGATCGGGCAGGCGCAGACTGGTACCGGCAAGACGGCTGCTTTTGGTATTCCGATCCTGGAGCGGATCGACATTTCCGAGAAGGGACCGCAGGCCGTCGTCCTCTCGCCGACTCGTGAGCTTGCCATCCAGTCTGCGGAAGAGATCAACCATCTTGCCCAGTACCTGCCGATCCATGCACTGCCGATCTATGGCGGACAGGATATCGAGCGCCAGTTCAAAGCGCTCAGAAAGCACCCGAATATCATCGTCGCGACCCCGGGCCGTCTGATGGACCACATGAAGCGCGGCACTATCGATCTGTCTCATGTGCAGATCCTCGTGCTCGACGAAGGCGATGAAATGGTAGATATGGGATTCATTGATGACATCCGTACCATTCTGGCCGGCATTCCGGAAGAACGCCAGACCATGTTCTTCTCTGCGACCATGCCTGCACCGATCCGCGAGCTGGCGGAAACCTTCCTGAAGGAACCGGAGATCGTGAAGATCAAAGCAGCGACTGTCACCATCGATCTTATCGAGCAGGAATACATCGAACTGCCCGACCGTCAGAAATTCGATGCGCTCTGCCGTCTGCTCGACATGCAGGATCCGGAGCTTGCTATCGTCTTCGTCCGCACGAAGCGCCGCTGCGATGAAGTGACCGAAGCTCTGAAGAAGAGAGGCTATATGGCCGAAGGACTTCACGGAGACCTTTCGCAGCAGAAACGTGACACCGTAGTCCGTCAGTTCAAGGAAAGCACCATCGATATCCTGGTAGCGACCGACGTCGCTGCCCGTGGTCTTGATATTTCCGGCGTCACCCACGTCTACAACTTCGACATGCCGCAGGATCCGGAGATCTACGTCCACCGTGTAGGTCGTACCGGCCGTGCGGGACAGACGGGACTTGCGACGACCTTCGTCATTTCCAGAGAAATGGGCCAGCTTCGTGACATCGAGCGCGTCATCCGCCGCCGCATCAAGAGACGTGCAGTCCCGACTCTCTCTCAGGTCATCGAAGGAAATCAGAAGGCGGCCATTGAAAGTCTCTCGGATACCGCACAGGCAGGGGGGCTCGAAGACTATAGAGAAAGCGCCGAAGATCTTCTGAATGATGTCGACTCCATCTCTCTCGTCGCTGCAGCGATCAAGCTCCTCACCAAGCAGCCGGACGTCACCCCGGTCAATATCACCGAAGAACTCCCGAATTTCCGCAGAAGAAGAGGCAATGGCCCGCGCCGCCGCTTCGATGGCGGAGACCGCCCGAGAAGACGTTTCCACGGGGAAGGCCGCGATGGGGCAGAAGGCCGTGATGGCCGCCGCTTCGACGGACGCCGCCGCCGTTTCGATAATAACAAAAACGGCCGCCGCGATAACCGTGGGAAGGATAATAAGGGCGCCCATGAATCGAATTTCAAGCCGTACTTCAGAGAAAGCAACTAAGGAAATAGCGTGGATCAGAAAGCCCCCCTCGAAGGGGGGCTTTTTTGATGGGTAGAGGAGACCCTCTTTTCTCTGCCGCTTTCCGGAGCCGTTCCGTATTGAAACTTTCTATTGACATTTCCTCTAAGAGTAGTAAAATCAGATATACAATAAAAGAATGAAAGGCAGAGAACGAGAGAAACAGCGCCGCATGGTATAGAGAGCTGACGGATGGTGAAAGTCAGTGCAGAAGACGCTTCAGCTCACTCGGGAGTCTCAGGGATGATAAGTCTCTGACGCCGCCGGCGTTACAGGCAGGAAAGGCAAAGAACAGGACAGGATCGATCGTGAGGAAGTCTCAGAGAGCTGCTGGATGGTGAAAAGCAGTACCGGTCATGATGGATGATCATCCCCTGTGAGCCCCTTTTTCGAACGGAGTAGGGAAAGGCGCAGATCCGCGTTAGGGATGAATTGAGTATAATGTAGGGTGGTACCGCGCATGTCGCCCCTACTTCCGAAAGGAAGTGGGGGCGTTTTTTTATTTGGTGAATTGTTTGACCACGCCCCTTTCCGATCGCGAAGTCCTGATCTCTGGGATTTCATTCTTTTATCATCAGGCAATACAGAAGACACCGTCTTCTTATTTTGAAAGGAGAGATTGCTATGGCAATTCGTTTTTCTGATGTACTCGAACACATGGGTCCTTCCGACCTTGGTCCCCTGCTGGCTTTGACCGCGCAGCCGGATATCATTTCCTTCGCAGGCGGTCTGCCGGCTCCGAAGACCTTCCCGCTGAAGGAACTCACCGAAGTCGCTGTCAAGGTCCGTGAAGAAGATGGCGCCGGCGCTATGCAGTACGGTCCGTCCCTTGGATTCCTCGGCCTGCGTGAAGCTATCGCTGATCGCATGAACAAAATGTACATGCCGATGGGAATGGAAAAGGTCGAAGCCAAGAACATCATGGTCGTTACCGGCTCCCAGCAGGGCCTTGATATCGTCGGCCGTGTCTTCCTGAACAAAGACGACGTCGTTCTCTGCGAAAGCCCGACCTACCTCGGCGCTATCGGTGCTTTCAATTTCGAACAGCCAAGATACATCGAAGTCCCGACCGATGATGACGGCATCATTCCGGAAGAACTGGAAAAATATCTGGAATCCACCCCGAATGTCAAATTCATCTACGTCATTCCGAACTACCAGAACCCGACCGGCCGCTGCATGTCCCTCGAACGCCGCAAGAAAATGATGGAAATCGTTACCAAGTATGAGATCCCGGTCTTCGAAGACAACCCCTACGGCGATCTGCGCTTCGAAGGCGAAGAGATCGCTCCGCTCATCACCATGGATCCGAAACACCTCGTCATGTACTCCGGCACCTTCTCCAAGACACTGGCTCCCGGCATGAGACTCGCATGGATGGTCTGCAATGATGAGATCCTCGCAAAGATGGATCTTGTCAAAGGCTCCACCGATCTTGCTACTCCATCCGTCACCCAGCGTGAAGTCGCTATGTACATGAAGAATTATGACTTCGAAGGTCACGTTCAGGACAACTGCAAGCTGTATGGACATCGCCGTGATGTCATGTGCAATGCCATCAAAGAATACTTCCCGAAGGATGTCAAATGCACCTATCCGCATGGCGGACTCTTCCTGTGGGTCGAACTGCCGGAAGGCTGCAATTCCCGCGACCTCTTCAAGTATGCACTGGAAAGAAAAGTCGCTTACGTACCGGGCGATGCCTTCTTCCCGGAATCCGGCAAGAAGAACTTCTTCCGCCTGAACTTCTCCTACAATGACGACGATGTCACCGTAGAAGGCGTAAAGAGACTCGCTGATGCGCTCAAAGCGTACCTCGCTGATCAGAAATGATCGAGAAACGCTGATCTGAAGGGGCTGTGAAGAAATGAGGATTCATTTCTTCACAGCCCCTTTTTACTTTGCTTTCATTTGGTTCAGGGTTCAGGGT
>ERZ1034897.935-NODE-935-length-12473-cov-9.471493_pt1 | contig 12473 bp, 9 predicted proteins | sample MGYA00520629_ERZ1034897 | MGnify/ENA primary metagenome ERZ1034897 (study PRJEB33766, sample SAMN09781789) | gut metagenome | biome: gut microbiome | host: Homo sapiens | place: Madagascar | study: EMG produced TPA metagenomics assembly of the PRJNA485056 data set... | reverse complement strand
AATATTGGGCGAAGGCCTGCTCGTTCTTGTTCTCGCCGGGGACGTAATACTGGCGGTCCTTGATGGCATCGGGCAGGTATTGCTGGGCGACCCAGTGATTGGGGTAATCGTGTGGGTAGAGATAATGCTGCCCCTTGACCTTGGCATCCGCGCCGTCGTAGTGTTTGTTTTGCAGCTGGCGCGGGATGGGCCCGGTGCGCCCGGCCTGGATGTCCGCAATGGCGGCATGGATGCCGTCGTGGGCAGAGTTGGACTTGGGTGCGGTGGCCACCAGCACCACAGCATCCGCCAGCGGCAGCTGGGCTTCCGGCAGGCCGACGGCGTTGGCGATATCCACCGCCGCTTTGACAATGGGGATAATTTGCGGCCAGGCCAGACCCACATCCTCACACGCGCAGACCATCAGGCGGCGGCAGGCGCTGGGCAGGTCGCCCGCTTCCAGCAGGCGGCCCAAATAATGCAGCGCTGCGTCGGGGTCAGAGCCGCGCATGGATTTCTGGTAGGCAGAGACGATATCGTAATGGTCGTCGCCCAGTTTATCATACCGCATGGCGGTACGCACGGCCACCTGCTGTACCATGTCCAGCGTGATGGTGCGGCTGCCATTTTCAATCGGCGCGGCGGTCACGGCAAATTCCAGGTTGCCCAGCGCTTTGCGCATATCGCCGCCCGCGCTCTGGGCCAGGTAGTCCAGCGCATCGTCGGGAATCAAGATAGGCGTTTTATCCTCGGCCCCCAGCCGAGCGGCGGCGTTCTGCAAGCCGACGCGGATATCGTCCGCCGTCAGCGATTTGAACTCAAACACCGTGCAGCGGGATAAAAGGGCGTTGTATACATAAAAATAGGGGTTCTCGGTCGTGGAGGCAATCAGGGTGACGGTGCCCTGCTCCACGCATTCCAGCAGGCTTTGCTGCTGGCGCTTGTTGAAATACTGGATCTCGTCAAGATACAGCAAGATGCCCCCGGCCGCGCCCAAGGTGCCGATGTCCGCCAGCACTGATTTGATATCGCTGGTGGAGGCCGTCGTACCGTTGAGCTTGTGCAGCTGCATACCGCTGCCCGCCGCAATGATGCTGGCAACCGTCGTTTTGCCAACACCGGAAGGGCCGTAGAAGATCATGTTGGGGATCTTGCCGCTCTCGACCGTGCGGCGGAATACCTGATTTTTGCCGAGTAGATGCTGCTGCCCGCAGACTTCATCCAGGCTGCGGGGGCGCAGGCGTTGTGCCAATGGCTCCATTTCGTGTTCCTTTTTTAAGATAAGTTTGAGATAGTGTACCAAAACGTCATACTTCTGCTCTTGATTATATCAAACACACGTGGTAAAATCAAATGAAAAGAACAGAAACGGAGAAAAAGCAGTGACGAAACAAGAATTGGCGGCAGTCTGCATTGCACGGCTGAAAGCAGAATACCCCGACTCTGACTGCACGCTGGATTATGACCATGCGTGGCAGCTTTTGGTATCGGTGCGGCTGGCGGCCCAGTGTACCGATGCCCGCGTGAATGTGGTGGTGCAGGATCTGTTCGCCAAGTATCCCGGGGTGAAAGAACTGGCTGCGGCCAGCCCGGAGGAAATCGAGGCCATTGTCAAGCCTTGTGGGCTGGGGCACAGCAAGGCGCGGGATATTTCGGCCTGTATGCGGGTGCTGCGCGACCAATATGACTGCCATGTGCCCGATGATTTTAATGCGCTGCTGGCGCTGCCCGGCGTGGGCCGAAAGAGCGCAAACCTGATTATGGGCGATGTATTCGGCAAGCCCGCCATTGTGACGGACACCCACTGCATCCGCCTGTGCAACCGCATCGGGCTGGTGGATAATGTCAAAGAACCCGCCAAGGTCGAAAAAGAGCTGTGGAAAATCATCCCGCCCGAGGAAGGCAACGGCTTCTGCCACCGGCTGGTGGACCATGGCCGTGCGGTTTGCACGGCCCGCACCAAGCCCTACTGCGACAAATGCTGCCTGGCTGACGTATGCCGGGCACGAGAGGAATTTGCGAATGAATAAGACGACGGAAAGCCGCCTTGGCGGCGAACTGCGCAGCCAGCAGGCCTCCCAGCGTTTGTTGGATGAGCTGCGCGGCGGCCGCTATGCCAAAGCCACCCAGCTGCCCAGTGAATTGGAATTGGCCGATGTTCTGGGCGTGAGCCGTACCGTGGTGCGCGACGCCCTGAGCGATTTGGAGCGTGACGGCTATGTGGAGCGTGTGCGCGGCATCGGTACGCTGGTCAATCGCGACGTGGTGCAGGTGGAAAACCGCATGGACCAAAAGTTGGAATTTAACCGGATGATCCGCTCTATTGGCCGTGTGCCGCATAGTGACACCCTGATGGTCACGAAGGAGACCGCCACGCCGGAACTTATCAAAAAGCTGGCACTTGACCCGGAAAAGGAGCACACACTGGTATTTGTGCGCCGCCGGGTACTGGCAGATGAAACGCCGGTGCTTTACTCCACCGATATTTTACCATTGGCCTTGTTTGGCGGCAAGCGGCTGGATACCATTGATTTCAGCCGCCCGATTTTTGAAATCGTGGCGCAGCACTGCCATATGGAAGTGACCGAAACGCTGACGACACTGCACGCTGTGCAGGGCACGCCGAGCATCCGCCGCCAGCTGGGGCTAAAACCGGAACAGGCACTTTTGCAGCTGGATGAAATTTTCTACTCTCGCACCTGCAAGCCGGTCCTGTGCTGCCAGACCTGCTACACGGATTTCTTTGACTTTGCGATGGTGCGCAAGCTGGTTTGATTTTAAACGGTATACCGCCGCTTAGAATAGATTAGAGTTAAACAAAGGGGATTGTGTATGAGACATTTGATCGATCCGGCGGACTTTACGCTGGAAGAAACGCTCAGCTTGATGGACCTTGCCGACCGTATCCACGACGACCCGGCCGCATACAAAGACGTTGCCGCCCGCAAGCGGCTGGCGACGCTGTTTTATGAGCCGAGCACCCGCACCCGCCTTTCGTTTGAGGCTGCTATGCTGAACCTGGGCGGCCAGGTATTGGGTTTCCCCGATGCCGGTGTATCCAGCGCATCCAAAGGCGAGACAGTCGCCGATACCATCCGCGTTATCAGCTGCGTGGCCGATATTGCCGCCATGCGCCACCCCAAGGAGGGCGCACCGCTGCGTGCGTCCCGGTACAGCCGCATCCCGGTCATCAACGCCGGTGACGGCGGCCACAGCCACCCCACCCAGACGCTGCTGGACATGATGACGATCCGCCAGCGCAAGGGGCATTTGGATCATCTGACCATCGGCTTCTGCGGCGACCTCAAGTTTGGCCGCACGGTGCACAGCCTGATCAAGAGCCTGTCCCGTCTGCCGGGCATGAAGTTTGTGCTCATCTCACCCGAGGAGCTGCGCGTGCCGGATTACATCATCAGCGAGATCCTCGAGCCTAACAACATCCCCTATGTTGAGACACGCAGCATGGAGGAGGCTCTGCCCGATTTGGACGTCCTCTACATGACCCGCGTCCAGCGTGAGCGGTTCTTTAATGAAGAAGATTACATCCGCCTGAAAAACAGCTATGTCCTGACAAAGGAAAAGCTGGCTCTGGCCCCCGCGGATATGCCGGTGCTGCATCCCCTGCCCCGTGTGAATGAGATCACGCTGGACGTGGATGACGACCCGCGCGCAGCGTACTTTGACCAGGTGCAGAACGGTGTCTATATGCGCATGGCGCTGATCATGACTTTGCTGGGTCTGAAAGACCCCAAGACCGGGGAGGTAGCGTTCAATGTTGAAGGTTGATGAGATTCAGAACGGTGTGGTTATTGACCACATCACCGCAGGCACCGGACTGGCCCTGTACCACATGATGGAGCTGGAAAAATTAACCAATGCCAGTGTGGCGCTTTTGCAGAATGTCCGCAGCCAAAAGGACGGCAAAAAGGATATAATAAAGATTGAGGGCGACGTGTCCGGGCTGAACTTTGACATCCTCGCCTATGTCGATCCGAAAATCTCCATCACCTTTATCAAGAACGGCCATGTGACGGAGAAAAAGCACCCCGAGCAGCCAAAGCGCCTGGTCAATGTCATCAAGTGCACGAACCCGCGCTGCATCACCTCCATTGAGGAAGGCTGTGACCACATCTTTGCTTTGACGCCCAGCGGCCGTTATCGCTGCATCTACTGCGAACAGGAGTTCCGCGTCAAGCCGTAAATGAGGTAACATTATGGATAAGTCAAAATTTCACCTGAATCCTGATGCCGAGATCGTGAAGAACATCCGCGAGGGGCTCAAGCGCACCGGTGGGTATTGCCCCTGCCGCTTGCAGCACATCCCGGAGAATATCTGCATTTGCAAAGAGTTCAAAGAACAGCTGGCCGACCCAAACTACCATGGGCCGTGCCACTGTGGGCTGTACGTGAAAGATTGACAGAGAAACGAGGTATCTGCTGGGATGGCAGGTACCTCGTTTTTTATACACACGCCGCCAACGTACCCTCAGTCAAAATAATATTCCCTTCCGCATCGGCGTCGGCGGTGTAAACGACGCCGGGGTGGGCGGTCCCGGCGGCAATACGGTCAGCGAGGGCTTGCTCCACTGCGCGGCTGACGGTGCGGCGCAGCTCCCGCGCACCGTAGGGTGGTACCTTGTCTCCTGCCAGCGTTTTGGCAGCGGCAGCGGTATGGCGCAGCGTGTAGCCCTGTGTGGCAGCGCGCTGTTCCAGTTCGCACAGCAGCCTGTCGGCAATGCCCTCCAGCTGTGCCGGGCCGAGCGGGTCAAACAAAACTGTCTCGTCCAGACGGCCCATCAGTTCGGGGCGGAAAAATTCTTTTGCCTCCTGCACGGCCTGCTGGCTGCGGCGGCTCGTCTCGGAAGTTACCGCACCGAAGCCCAGCGGGGCCGTCTGTCCCGAAAGGCACCGCGCCCCTAAATTGGACGTGAGTAAAATAATTGTGTTGGAAAAATCCGCTTTTCTCCCCTGCGCGTCGGTCAGGCTGCCGTCCTCGAAAATTTGCAGCAATAGATTTTGGATATCGCTGTGTGCCTTTTCAATTTCGTCAAACAATACGACGCTGTATGGTCGGCGGCGCACGGCCTCGGTCAGCTGGCCGCCCTCGTCGTGGCCCACATAGCCCGGCGGCGCACCAATGAGCCGCGCCACGGTGTGGCGCTCCATATACTCCGACATATCAAAGCGCAGCAGAGCTTTCTCACTGCCGAACCAGCATTTTGCCAGCGTGCGGGCCAGCTGCGTTTTACCCACACCCGTCGGCCCCAAAAACAGCATGGCACCGATGGGCCGCCCGCTCTCCCGCAAGCCGGTACGGCTGCGGCGGATGGCCGATGCCACGGCGGCGACGGCCCGTGACTGGCCGATGACCTCGGCGGAAAGGCGCTCTTCCAGGTGTGCCAGCCGCTCACGCTCGGCCTCGCCTACCCGTTCGGCGGGCACGCCGCTGGCCTTGCTGACCACATGGGCGATGTCGGCGGGGCTTAACGCTTTTTTCTCGCCGCCGGTGTCGGCAATGCGGCGGGCGGCGGCTGCTTCATCCAGCAGGTCAATGGCCTTGTCGGGCAGGAAACGCCCCGGTAAATAGCGCACGCTCAACTCCACCGCCGCATGGATGGCCTGCGGTGGGATAGCAACGCCGTGGTAGCGCTCGTACCGGGGCATCAGGCCGTTTAAGATTTTTTCGGCGTCGGCGGGGGCGGGTTCCTCCACCATGACCTTGCCAAAACGGCGTTCCAGCGCTGAATCTTTTTGAATTGTCTTGCGGTATTCCTCCGGCGTCGTTGCGCCGATGAGTTGTATCTCCCCGCGGGCCAGCATCGGTTTTAGGATGCTCGCGGCGTCGATGGCTCCTTCCGCTGCACCGGCCCCGGCAATAATGTGTATCTCGTCGATGAACAGCACGGTGGAGCGGTCGCGGTACAGTTCTTCCAATAGATTTTTGAACCGTTCCTCGAAATCGCCGCGGTACTTTGTACCCGCAACCATGGATGCCATGTCCAACGCCAACAACCGCTTGCCCCGCAGCGCCGGGGTGATTTGCCCGCTGGCAATGCGCTGGGCCAGCGCCTCAGCCAGGGCACTTTTGCCGACGCCAGGCTCCCCCAGCAGGCAGGGATTATTTTTCTGGCGGCGGCAGAGAATTTCAATCATCCGGTCCAGCTCGGCCTCCCGGCAGAGCACCGGGTCCAGCCGTCCCTCCTGTGCCAGGCGGGTTAGGTCGCGGCCGTATTTTTCGCTGGGTCGTCCGGTGCGGCTGGACGACATACGCGGCTGCGCGGGCAGCACGAATTGCCCGGAAAGCTGGCGGCACTCCCGCGCGGCCTGGGGCAGCTCGATCCCTAAGGATGCCATCCACCGGCTGGCCGTGCAGGACGAATCCTCGAGCATCGCGCAGAGCAGGTGCTCATTCTCGGCCTTAGCGGCGCTGGCGGCGTGGGCCCCCAACACGGCAAATTCCATGGCCTTGGTCAACTCGGGGGCCAGGTCACGGGAATGCAGCTGCCGGGGGCTGCCCAGGCTTCGGGCGGCGCTGCACCCAGCCAGCGCCGTGGCTGTCACACGCTTGCGGCGCAGAAAATCCGCCGCCGTGCCTCGAGCAGTTTGCACCAGCGCCAGCAGCAGGTGGCCGGTGTCGGCCTGGGAACACCCCTGCTGCCCGGCCAGCACCACCGCCGTATGCACGGTGCGTGCCGCCGTGCGGGAAAAACCTTTATATCGGTAAAGCCAGAACATCTGCATATCCTCCCTCAACAATGTGTCCATTGAAAGTATAGACGCCGGGCAAATAAATAGTCATCGAAATATGTAGCTTCATGCAATGACAAGCGGGAAAATATGTGATATAATAAACCGGTATTGTTAATTTTTGGTTTGAGGTGGTTTCAATGCACAAATTGATGCGCTACATCAAGGGCTACGAGAAGCAAGCCCTGTTAGCGCCACTGTTCAAGATGCTGGAAGCCTGCTTTGAGTTGTTCGTGCCGCTGGTCATTGCCAGCATTATTGACACAGGCATCAAAAATCAGGATGCAGCTTTCATCTGGACGCGCTGCGGTCTGCTGGTTTTGCTGGCGGCCATCGGCCTTGCCAGCAGTTTGACGGCCCAGTGGTTCTCCGCTACGGCGGCGCTGGGCTTTGGTACGGCGCTGCGCAAGGACTTGTTCCGCCATATCGACACACTGAGTTACAGCGAACTGGATGGCATCGGCACCCCGACACTGGTCACTCGCATGACCAGCGACATCAATCAGGTGCAGAACGGCGTCAACCTGACGCTGCGCCTGCTGCTGCGTTCGCCGTTCATCGTTATCGGTGCGCTGATTATGGCGTTCTCCATCAGCCCGAAGCTGACGCTGCTGTTTATCGGCGTGACGATTATGGTGTCGCTCATCATATGGGCCATCATGCGCGTGACGGTGCCTATCTACCACGAGGCACAGAATGGCCTGGATCGCGTGACGCTGCTGACCCGCGAAAACTACGTAGGTGCCCGCGTCGTGCGTGCCTTTGCCCGCCAGGCGGACGAACTGGCCGCCTTTGTGGAGACGAACGACCACCTGAAAAAATTGCAGTTTGCAGCCGGGCGAATCTCCGCATTGATGAACCCGCTGACCTATCTCGTCGTCAACCTGGCTGTGGTGGCCCTGCTGCTGCGCGGCGGTGTCGAGGTCGATGCCGGTGCGCTGACCCAGGGCGAAGTCATTGCCCTTATCAACTATATGAGCCAAATCTTGTTGAGTCTGCTGCGCCTGGCGGACTTGGTCGTCTCGGTCACGCGCGCCCTGGCCAGCGGTATGCGCGTAAATGAAATTTTAAACACCCATACCACGATGGAGGACCCTGGCACGGCGACGCTGGACATTGCGAATGCGGCCGACGCGGCGAAGTTCGACCATGTCAACTTCACCTACAAGGGGGCAGGCGCACCCAGCCTGACCGATATCTCATTTACGGCCAAAGTCGGTGAGACCATCGGTGTAATCGGCGGCACCGGCAGCGGCAAATCGACCTTGATTGATCTTGTCTGCCGTTTCTATGATGCCGATAACGGCAGCGTGACGCTGTTTGACTACGATGTAAAGCAGTACAGCTTTGCACAGCTGCGCGGCATGGTGGGCATCGTGCCCCAGCAGGCCGTGCTGTTCACCGGAACCATCCGCGACAATATGCAGTGGGCCGCCCCCGGTGCGACCGACGAGGAGATTTGGCAGGCGCTGGAGATTGCCCAGGCGGCGGAGTTCGTGCGCGGCAAACCCGGCATGCTGGACGCCCCGGTCGAGACTGCAGGCCGCAACTTCTCAGGCGGGCAGCGCCAGCGCCTGACGATTGCCCGCGCACTGGTGCCAAAGCCGAAGATTCTGATTCTCGATGACAGTGCCTCGGCGCTGGATTTTGCTACTGACGCGGCGCTGCGCAAGGCTATTAAAGAGGAAACGAGCGGTATGACGGTGTTCATCGTCTCCCAGCGTGCGGCCAGCGTGCAGCGTGCCGACCATATCCTGGTGCTGGACGACGGAAAACTTGTGGGGGATGCTCCCCACGCCGAGCTGCTGCAAAGCTGCGAAGTTTATAAGGAAATCTGCCTGAGCCAGCTGAGCAAGGAGGAGGTGGCCAAAACGCTATGAGCAAGCAAAAACAAAAACTGAACCAGAACACCATCCATCGCGTTTTGAAGCTGATCCGCCCTTACACCGGCATGGTCATACTGACGCTGACATTTGCGTTGATCACAGTGGTCACTACCCTGCTGGCCCCGGTGCTGTCCGGCAAGGCCGTGGATATGATTCTCGGCCCCGGCGAGGTCGACTTCGTGGGCCTTGGCAAAATCGCACTGGTCATGGCGGGCACAATCGCCTGCACGGCGCTGTCCCAATGGCTGATGAATGTTGTGAACAACCGCATTACCTTCCAGGTCGTGCGGGACATGCGCGTCAAGGCGTTTGAGCAGCTGGAAATTTTACCGCTGAAATATATGGACGCCCACCGCCCCGGCGACGCTATCAGCCGCATCACCACCGATGTAGAGCAGTTCAGCGACGGTCTGTTGATGGGTTTTACCCAGCTGTTTACCGGCATGCTGACGATTTTTGGCACGCTGGGCGTGATGATTTTCATTGACTGGCGCATTGCGCTGGTGGTCGTGGCGCTGACGCCACTGTCCATCTTTGTGGCGCGGTTCATTGCCACCCATACCTATTCTATGTTCAAGGTGCAGAGCGAGACCCGCGCCGAGATGACCAGCCTGGTGGAAGAGCTGGTTGGCAATGAGCATATGGTTCGTGCCTTCGGCTACGAAAGCCGCGCCGAGGAACGCTTTGACAAGATCAACCTCGATTTGCAGAAGTGCGGCGTCAAGGCGACGTTCTTCTCCTCCACTACGAACCCCTGTACCCGATTTGTCAATGCGCTGGTCTACGCCGCCGTCGGCGTGCTGGGCGCATTCGTCGCCATTGCGCGCGGCATCACGGTCGGTCAGCTGTCGGTGTTTTTGAACTACGCGAACCAGTACACGAAGCCCTTCAACGATATCTCCGACGTTATGACCGAATTGCAGAACGCCCTTGCCTGCGCACAGCGCGTGTTTGACCTCATCGATGAGACACCCATCACGCCAGATTCCCCTGACGCGGTGGCACTGCCCCACGGTGCGGGCAGCGTCGAGTTCGACCACGTCAAGTTCCGCTACGTGGACGATGTTCCCCTGATTGAGGACATGAATTTGAAGGTCGCACCCGGCCAGCGCATTGCCCTTGTCGGCCCCACCGGCTGCGGCAAGACGACCCTGGTCAACCTGCTGATGCGGTTCTATGAGATCAACGGCGGTACGTTGCGGGTCGATGGACACCCAATTAACACCGTGACCCGGGACAGCCTGCGCGGCAACCTGGGTATGGTCTTGCAGGAGACATGGCTGAAAGCCGGTACGATTGCGGAGAACATCGCCTACGGAAAGCCGGACGCCACCCGCGAGGAAATCATCGCGGCGGCGAAAAAGGCCCGCGCCCACAGTTTTATCTGCCGCCTGCCCAACGGGTATGATACCCAGGTGGCTGAGGACGGCGGCAACATCAGCCAGGGCCAGCGCCAGCTGCTTTGCATTGCGCGTGTCATGCTGCGCCGCCCGCCGATTCTGATTTTGGACGAGGCAACGTCCAGCATCGATACCCGCACCGAGGTATTGGTGCAGGATGCCTTTGAAGAACTGATGAAGGGCCGCACGAGCTTTATCGTGGCCCACCGTCTGTCCACCATCAAGAACGCCGACCAGATTTTGGTGATGAAGGCCGGCAACATCATTGAGCGCGGTACGCATGACGAACTGCTGGCGCAGGGAGGTTTCTATAAGAACCTGTACGAAAGCCAGTTTGCCAAAGCGTAAGAAATAGGGTCTATTTGGAAAAGAAAAGGAGAATGTAATATGAGCAGCATTACCATTCCGGAAGGCTACCAAAGCCTGCTGGGCCTGTACGACACCCAGAAAGCCATTGGTCTGATCAAGACGATTTTCCAGGAGAAGATCTGCATGGCGCTCCACCTTAAGCGCGTCACGGCTCCCCTGTTCGTCATGCAGGGCAGCGGCCTGAACGACGATCTGAACGGTGTGGAGCGCCCGGTCGAGTTCGATGTGCCCAGCCTGAACGAGCACGCCGAGATCGTCCACAGCCTGGCAAAGTGGAAGCGCTATGCCCTGTACAAGTACGGCTTTCGCCCCGGCCAGGGCATTGTGACCGACATGAACGCCGTCCGCCGTGATGAGGAACTGGACAATCTGCACAGCATCTACGTGGATCAGTGGGACTGGGAGCGCGTTATCACCGCCGACCAGCGCACGCTGGAATTTTTGCAGGAGACTGTACGGGATATTGTGGATGCGGTCTGCGCAACCTCTGACGAGCTGCGCTGGAAGTTCCCTGAACTGAAAAATAACATCCACCTTGGCCGCGAAGTGACGTTTGTCACGACCCAGGAGTTGGAAGATATATACCCCGACTTCACCCCGAAACAGCGCGAGAACGCCTATGCCAAGGAGCACGGCACCATCTGCATTATGCAGATCGGCGGCAAGCTCAAGAGCGGCAAGCCCCACGACGGCCGTGCCCCCGACTATGACGATTGGGCGCTGAACTGCGATATCCTCTTCTGGCACAAGCCTTTGAGCTGTGCGCTGGAATTGTCCAGCATGGGCATCCGCGTTGATGCCGACGCCCTGCGCCGCCAGCTGGCCGAAGCAGGCTGCCCGCAGCGTGCGGAGCTGCCCTTCCACAAGATGCTGCTGGATGGCACTCTGCCCCTGACGATGGGCGGCGGCATTGGCCAGAGCCGCCTGTGCATGCTGTTGTTGGGCAAGGCCCATGTAGGTGAAGTCCAGGTCAGCCTGTGGGATGACGCGACCACGCAGGCCTGTAAAGATGCAGGCGTAGAACTGCTGTAAAGATTGAATAAAGTATGAATCGAGCAGGAGGCTCTCTTAACCGAAGAGCCGACCTCTCACACCACCGTGCGTACCGACCGGTACACGGCGGTTCAACCGCATAAGTACAAGGACTCGTAGCAGTTGAGGATGCTGAAGTATCCCGCTGCTGCGAGTTTTTTGTTTGTAATGGAACATTTTAATACAGGACTCCCGGCGATACGCCAATAGCCCAGTCTGGAGTTGTGTACTTTTTATCGAGTGTGTACTATAGCGTTTTTTTTACGACGTTTTTACGACGCCGACGAAAGAATAAAGCCATCTACGACACTTTTACGACGCGTTTTTGAACGTCTTAGAACATTTTAAAACGCTTGAAAACATAGAAAAAGCTCGTAGATAAGCTGTTATTTCTTGTCTACGAGCTTTTTTATATGGAGCTAGTAACAGGAATCGAACCTGCAACCTGCTGATTACAAATCAGCTGCACTGCCAATTGTGCTATACTAGCGGGAACTCATTTAGTTTAACACAAATAAGCCCTGTTTGTCAATGGCTTAATCGTTATTCCTGCATCATTGCTGTTTGCAATGCACAATAATCTTCCAGTGTCAGCTGCTCAGGGCGGGCGCGCTCATCGAGATTAGCGGCTTGCAAAGCAGCTATGACCTGGGCTTTGGGCAGGTGCAGGCCGTTGGCAATGGCGTTGGCGGCAGTCTTGCGACGCTGGGAGAAGGCCGCACGGATGAGGGCGAAGAAGGCGGCCTCGTCGCCGTTGGGTACCTGTACGGCGGGCTTCTCGCGCACATCCAGGCGGATGACGGCGCTGGTCACTTTAGGGGCCGGGTAAAAGCTGCCGGGCTGGACGCTGAACAGCAGTTTCGGCTCAGCGTAATAGGCCACGGCGTAGCTGATGGCACCCGCGTCCCGCGTGCCAGGGGCAGCACACAGGCGCTGTGCGGCCTCCTTTTGCACCATGACGGTAATGTTGCGGATGGGCAGCTTCTCTTCCAGCAGGCGCATTAAAATCGGGCTGGTGATGTAGTACGGCAGGTTGGCGCAGACAGCCACCGGCTTATCG
>ERZ1034897.933-NODE-933-length-12508-cov-5.514173_pt1 | contig 12508 bp, 22 predicted proteins | sample MGYA00520629_ERZ1034897 | MGnify/ENA primary metagenome ERZ1034897 (study PRJEB33766, sample SAMN09781789) | gut metagenome | biome: gut microbiome | host: Homo sapiens | place: Madagascar | study: EMG produced TPA metagenomics assembly of the PRJNA485056 data set... | reverse complement strand
AGATTACTCGAATTTTACGCAAAAAACATACTTCTCGTTTTCTTATGCTTTAGCTGCATTTTTATTTACTATTTTTGCTTTCTCTTCTTGATATCAAAGTTCTTTTTCTTTCGATTCTGTTCCCGGTTTCTTTAGCATATTTTTGTTTCTTTTCTTTTGGCTGATTATTAAAAAGTCACGTAAATACGTGGTTTTTTAAATATTAATATCACGGACAAAAAATTAAAAACTTTCGTCTGTGATAATAACACAATTTTAGGAGTTTAATTCAAGACATTTTCTATGCGCCTATTGCTGATTCTCTCTTTCGAGATTCTTTTCACAATACGCTCACTCGTCAATCCTTTAAACTCAATTGTCAATTGTGTTTCTGCGTCACTAACTGGATCCATGTATATCGCCTGGATGATATTGTCAACCATTCTCCGCGTAATATCATCCGGCGAAATCCCGGCATAGGACCTCAGTTCTTCGCTTATCGCTAAGATTTTTTGCTCGTCGGTTTGTGATGTGCATTCATTTTTTTCGCACGCAGCAAGCTGCGCCTTGATTTCCAGCAGTTTCTCTTCGTATCCGCGATTCATCCGGCAATACTCGTCGTCTGATATTGCGCCGCTTAAATTGTGTTCAAGCAACTTGTCCATTTTTGCCCGGACAATTTCCGTTTTTTCGTTTAGCTCTCTTATCTTGGCTGTTTTCTTGCGCTCTGTTGTTTCCGACTCTGAGCGCAAGATCTCCAGATATTTGGCCGCTACCTGATCCACGTTTCCCGCAGCTTCATTCACCGCTTCTGCAACGGCTTTTCTAACCGTTACATCCAGAAGAGTTCCGTTCGGGCAAGATTCTGCGGATTTGCTATTTCGCTCTGAGCATTGCCAAGCGTATATTGGATTACGGCTACTCCATTTCGCCATCCAGCACTTACACCCATGCTTTTTGCAAAATATTTTTCCACAAAATACGCTTTTGGATCGCAAGCTCATGTCCCGCTCCCGCAGGTGGTCTCCTCGTTCTTTGAGCAGTTCATTTGCCTTGTCCCATACGTTTTCCGGGACAATTGCCGGTATTACTCCTTCAAGAACTGTGCAATCTTCGATTGGCATTTTCCGCTTTTTCTCGGAGAACAAGCTCTCTTTCTTGTTTTTTCCGCCAACATACAATCCCTTGTACTTCTCGTTTTTCAGTATTCCGTTTATTGTAGTCTGGCAAAACGGTCTTCCCTTGCGGCTCATATAGCCGTTCTCTGCTGCCATGTCGGCAACCTCCTGCAACGAGTAATGCCCGGAAGCATAGGTCTCAAACAGAAATCTAACGACTTTTGCTTCGTCTTCTCGTACCGTAAGTTTGCCCTTAGCAGAATTGTATCCGAGCGGTGGGATTCCAAGCGACCGGCCACTTTTGATTGCCTGCCGGAATCCGAATCGTAACCGATCCGACATCTTCCGTGACTCGTCCTGCGCAATTCCAGCCATAATCGTAAGCCGAAATTCGCTATCTGAGTCAATCGTGTTTATGTTGTCGTTCTGGAACCAGACACAAACCCCGCAAGAAGTTAACTCTCTGGTATATTTAATGCTATCTAGTGTGTTCCTTGCGAACCTAGAGATTTCCTTGGTGACGATCAAGTCAAACTCACCGTCCCTTGCATCCTGGATCATTCGCTGAAACGCCTCGCGCTTCTCTACGCTGATTCCAGAGATACCGTCGTCGATGTATCCGCCACAGAATGTCCAGTGCCGGTTCTTGGTAATCAGTTCCTCAAAGCAATCCCTCTGGTTCTGGATTGATGTTTTCTGCTCCTCCTTGTCTGTACTAACCCTTGCGTAGTACACTACTCTTAAGTCCAGATCGTAAAACGACCGCGTCCGAAGCAGGTCTCTGACCCGGTAAATATCCATGTTTCATTTCCTCCCGTTACCCGGGAACAGAATCGTGAGTTAATTATAACTCTCTGTCCCGGTATTGCAACACAATATTTTCTTCTCGATCTCATTTTTCTCTTCCTCGGTGATGTATCCTTTCTTGAACATTTGTTCGTTTATTGCTAGCATGAGCTCAGTTTTTATGGCGTTTTCCATTTCGACCTCCTTTTTGCAATCAACCACCCACTTGCAGATACCTCTGTAGCGTTCTGTGCGCCTCATATTCGGATTTTTCTTGCTTTGGCGAGAGAATCTTCGTTCAGGCATTTCCGGAATGGATTTGGGCGTTTTAAAGCCCCCTGCTATTCCGTATCGACTATATTTTTGTGCAAGAAGCTCTGTGCTCCTCAAATTGCTCTCTGGATTGTCTCGGTGAAGATTCTCTCATCTGTCGTTCAAAAATTGCTCTGCGGGCTTCTCAGCTCGTCTCAGGGCTATTCATTCGCCAACCCTTAACCGCCACTCTGGCTTTTGTCCATCAACAAGGCGTCATAGTTGGTATTTCGTTGGTCAAAATTGTGAAAGCTATTCGGTTTTGGTTTGGCTACCTCTTCCGCCTTCCCAGCTGCCCGTGCCATCCAGCCATTCAGAAAACGTTTCACGGTCTTTCGCGTTTTCCTCCCCTCCGGCTTATCACGGCTCCACACCGCTGCCCTCCTGCATTCGAGTTCCACGTCAATTCCCGGGTACAGTTCTCTGTATTCGTCCAGATCAGATTCCTGGACTAGATACGTTTCCTCGTTCCTCAACGGGATCGCAATCTCCTTCTTCGACCGGAGCGAAGCGGAGGTATTTTGCTCTTCCGTCACGTGACCGTCACACTTTTCTTTTGGTACTCCGGAGGAGTACTTTTCTTTTGTATCTATTTCTTTATCTTTTTCTTCTTCTGCACCGTGACGTGACGTGATGCGTAACGTGACGCGTGACGTGACGTTTTCCTCTTTTTGCTCTTTGTCTTCAAGTTTTTGCTTCTTTCGCTCCCTGTATTTCCGCGATCGTTCCTTGGATTTTTCCCTTGCCGCTTCAAGTGCATCCATGTTTTGATGATTTTCCCAGTCAACTACAGCAATTTGATCGTCATAGAACTCGATCATACCGAACTTTTCCAATACATTAAGTGCGAGTCTGATAATCGCTTCGCCAAAGCCAAGCTCATCTGCAAGCGTCTTTGTGGTATAGGGGATATTCTCGGTCAGAAATATAAATCCCCCGGCGTTACAGCTGCCTGCCATCGTAAGAAGCATAACCCATATGAGAACAATATTATTCCCTTCCGGCATATTTCGAATGTGTCTGATTTTCTTGTTATTAAACATTTCGACATCTAGTTTTATCCAACTGATTTTCGTCATGCTCTCCTCCTATCAATTCGGGCTTGCCAGAATATCAAATGGCAAGCCCGTAAATCAAAACATCTGTGTTTCTGCAATATTCTTTAGTATATCAGTTGGTAAATGTGACATCCTCCCCCACCTATAGAGGTGGTGGCTTCCTTTCGCATAGTGCGAACAGTCGGTTCTCGTTCGATAGCACCAATGTGCCAAGCATAAGCGAGCTATGCCCGTGTGCCCCACGGTTCTTTAATTCATCTCCCGCCTTAGAGGTCGGAGTCTTCTTGCTGAAAGAGGATAAATTATTCGAATTTAACTCCTGTTTCTTCGTAAACCAGCGCTTCAATGTCCTGGATAAATTCGTAGTCCTCATCCAAGCTGTCTGCGATTTCCTGAATTTTCTGAAGCCGGTTTACTATTGCCCGTGCGCCTAAATGCTCATAGCGTGAGAAATAAAGGCAGAATGCGTACATCGACCAGGATGCCGTTACTTCCTTGGTTTTCTCCATGGCTTTATCGTGAGTCTGGTGTGAAGCCTTCCTAAGTTCGTCCTCCGTCATGATAAAGACTCGCGTGTGAGGTGTGGCGTCCCGGATCTTTTGCGCGACCTCTGCAACCTCCCTGGCAGATACCGTATCAATATTCCATATTCGCTGTAAGGACTTGTGTTGTCCTTTTCTCTTAAGTTTACTCATTGATTGTCCTCCTGCTTTATTAGATCAAAACTTTTCTGATGTCTGTTGTGTAAGCAGTTCCCCTCCTGTTCAATTTAAGCTTTGCGGCATGACCGCACTTAATGCACTTATGCGAAAACGATTCAGAGCAAATGTTTGTATTGTACCTGAAAGTACTTCCGCACACTTCACACTCAAAATATACAGGAATCATATTTTTAAGTTCGGTAAATTCTCCGCAACTCTTGCATTTTGACTTATAGATTCCTGTCTTATGGCAAAACGCTTGTCGAGAGAAGCAGTGCTCACATTCTACGATGAGGAAGCCTGAGTAACGTTGCTTTTCAGGCACTTCTTCATTTTCAAATGGCATTTCTCCGTTTGAAACAAATGCTTCGTTATAGTCGCTTGCGTCTGGATCTTCAGCGGAAGCAAATTCTTCCATAAGTCTTAGCGCCCCCCCAAGTTTTTCTTCCGGAATTTCATACTCTTTCGTAAAATACGGTGTTTTAAGTTCAATTTTCATTTAAGATACGTTCCTTCCTGGTATCAAAATCTTCCATAACGCGCACCCAAGCACTGTTTTTCTTTTTCACACAAAGCATTGTGTCGCGTTTCATACAGGGCTTTAATGCGCTCAGGCTTGTCGGTAATAATTTCAAACTTATCAGATGACATTTCCTCTGTGTACTCGATATAAACCCTCTCCGCATGAAGTGGTGGAAAATAAGGGAACTCCACAGATTTGCGGAACATTCCACTGGCAAACCATGAGATACCGCCGTCATCAGAAACGATGATTCCGCCAGCGTCTTCACATGTTATTACATTTCCCTGTGCATCCACATCTTTAAAAACGCTCGGGAGGCGTTTGTTCTGATAAGTACGAATACCATTCCGGTTATGAACTTCGATCCATTCATCATCAGTACCAGTGAGTGGAGAAATAGGCTTAAATCGAAGAAGCCTTTCCAGCTTTGAAAGAACATAACCAGCAGAAAGATTGCTATGTCCCTGCTCACTGAACGTCTTAACGATTTCGAGAATGTCATGATTCACCAAATCTTGCATGCCGTCTTCATCTTTTGGAATCCGGGCGAGTTCGCTTTCTGCATACTGAATTAAATTCATTTCTTCAGTTCCTCCTCTATAATCTCCATAATCTTATGCGTACCAACCGCCTTCATATAGGTGTGCGGGGCTTTGACCGTAGAAACTCTGATCGCACTCTTGTCAATGCGATCTTTGATCCGGCTCAGCAGTTCCAAACGGTCAGCTTCAGTCATTGCAACTTCTTCCATTACGTCCTCCTTATAACAACTAGAAAAGTTTCATCTCTTTCCGGATTTCCACCGACAGCTTTGCGGAAAGAATTCGTGCGTGGTCGTACTGAGCGGCCAGACCGTATGTGTGATAGGTCTCCGGCATCTTGTCTAAGATTTCATTCTGATACAGGTTCAAAAGCCGTACCAGCTCTCGTTTTTCTTGAATTTGCATCATGTTCTCACCTCCTATAAATGCTTCAAAATCAGAACCATAAAACTACGCTGACTCGCATAAATAACTGACTGGCAGTTCTACTTCCACTTTTTTAGAGGACAAGGATATCCGACGCCTGGAACGAAATGGTCTCTAATGCAGTCGAGCGTCTTGACGTTTATCAAGTAGCATTGGTCCTTGTTCTCGTATGTGCACAGGTCGCACGCTGTATCAATTTCCTCTACAGGTCCGAAACCAAGGTCTATCACCCTTCTTTTTCTCTTCTTAATTTTTGAAGCAATCCATCTAATCAGCATATCCTAATTGCCACCCTTTCTTCCGACTCTCAATTAAATTCCGCACATCAGACCCATCAGTGATGTAGTAATATCCCTCGTTCCTATTTTTTTCGTTTAAGGTTTCACAGAGTTTTTCGACCTTTTCTTTATCGGAAAAGAGGAATTGTTTTACTTCGTCTTTATTTGGCGAAATAAAGAATTCCTGCTCCAGTTCAGGGCTTAAAATCTTGTTATATGCTTCTGCGTCATAGTCAAAGTTGATTGTTCCGTCTGAATCAACAGTAAACTTATAATATCTTGGGAGCACTCCACTTTTCGATATATGCAGGTTGGCTAAGAATACGGGCACAGGATAATAATAAGAAGAAGAGTTCTTCCTTCGATTCTGCTTCGAATTCGCCCTCCAAATGTCCATATCGTAAGTGTCCCATTACATAATCCAGATCCTGTGTCACTCTAAATTTCTTCATTTTCTGTCTCCTCTAATATTTAATGTGCAGGTTTCCGTGTTCGTTTGTCCAATCTATTACCTCTTTGTATCCTAAGCCGCCTTCTTCGACAGGCTTCATTATCCAGTCATAGATATTCGGATAATTTTCATGGACATATTGCAATCTGTAAAAGTCCTTCTCTAGGTGCGCACCGAATAGGCAGAACATACAGCCGGTTCGTTTGCATCCGGTCGTGTGCAGTACAGGTCTTTCGAAAAGTCCGGCGTTCATAATCGTATCATAATCAAAATCTATTCTCTCGCCGCTCTCTTCCTCTTCATCCGTCAGGATATCCCCATATACACTGCAAATGGGCAAGTTATGTAGCCGGATGTACCAGAGAATGTCTTGTTCTGTCCAGAATGACATTGGATTGCTGATTGGAGCTTTCATTTTGAATCCATTGCAGCCATTGTTCAACCATTGTTGAGTCCTCAATCTGCTCTCGGAGGCTGTCTGAGCTGTAATCGGCTTTCTACCAGTCTCTTTTCCGTAACGGTGTAGTGGCTCCTTTTTCAAGATATTGCAACACTTGGAAGATATCTCAAATGGTGCGTCCAAGAAGAATTTGTATTTTGTTTGTGCAAACATAGACCGATCTTTACTAGGGATGCTCTCCGCTATCTGAATCTGATTGTCTTTGTCTAACATGCCCAGAATCGCAGCTGTGTGATAACGATCTCCAAATTTTTTGTTTCGGTCGTTTAGAATATTCGCCAGTTCCGGTGAGTTTTCTATAGAAGTAACGGTATGGGATGTGCTGGTGTTGCCCCCCCCCAATACTATCTTTTAGGCTTGCATATCTGCCAGTTGCAGTAAGCTTCTCCCACTCGAAACTATACGGCAGCCGCTGTCTGTCTGTCTGTCTGTAATTCTGGATACAGCTCTCGTACTTTTGTCAAGTACTTTCTGGCACCAGATACACACTCGGCGACTTCCTTGCTGATGAGCGGATATCCATACTCTAGAATGACTTGCTTAAAATTCTTCTTCGGTTTCAGCCAATCTACGTTCTCAAAACTTTTTACAAACTCTCTGATCTTTGGGTCTTCCAGTCCAGTATCAACAAATGCTGCTTTCATATTCGGATACAACTTTCTTGCCCTATCCAATAAAACTGTGCTGTCCTTGCCAGCTGAGAACGATACATACACTCCGTCAATTCCGAAATAATCTACCCATTCTTTAATTCGCTGATCTGATTTGGGGACTTTTACTGCCAGCGGTAATGCCTGTAGCTGTTGTAATTCTTGTCGTGTTGGCATTTACTTATTCGTTTCCTCCGTTTTCTTTCCCTTGTATTTTTTGTTGCCATATTTTTCAGATATTTCTTATTAGTTCCGCACTGATTACAGTTGTTTCTGTTTTCACAGAACCATCAACCATCCTGTTTTAGCCAATACCAATGTGGCATAGATGGTCGTGGTTTTCGTTTTGCCTTTCCCATTAAATACAGCCGCCACAGCAACCGTGTGGAACGTTTTCGTTAATACAGTCTTCAATCTCTGCTTTCATAGGTTCAAGTTCCGGATAATCATGAAGATCAATCGTCCAATATCCGCTCACTGCATACAAATCAGAAATACTACCATCGATGTAGCCGCCAGAATTAATAAAATGTGGTGGGAATTTTACATCTTTACCAGCAATATTCAAAACCAGTTCGCCAGCGCATAAATTAGGAAACGCACCGCTATAAGAAACAAATTTCACCATTACTATACCTCTTCAAATTTCTTAGGTTTATATAACCGGCAAAACATACCAGCCGGAAATAATGAACGAAAAGAGTTAACATATGTCTTCTTCGAATTACAAAGATAATATGAATACGCATCTTTGCTCTGTTTGAAATATTGACACGTAGCACATTTACGATGCTTTTTTCTATATTCATCAGGTGTCATTCTGTCCTCCCTTTCATCGCCAGACAGAGAATTTACCATCTGGCGATTATCAGTTTCACTATTCTTCGTAGATAATGTCTAACCCATATGCTTCTGCCGCTGCGTGTTCAATACGACACCCTCTGGCGTTCTCCCAGCCCTTGCAGAAATACGCTGCATGACACAGGCTCATATTCTCCAACGATTTCGCCAGAAAACACAGTGGAATATTGACCACTCCTCGTGCCTTCATACTCTCGTTGCTGTACCACTCGTCTGTAAACAAGGTATTTACAATCTCGTATCCTTTCTCTTTCAGTACCTGAATTGCCCTCTCTCTGGTAGCCACGATCTCTTCATCGGTTTTGCCAGCCATTGGCTGTGATAACATTGCTTTCATCTATTTTTTTCCTCCTAAATATATGACTTACTCTTCCGTATAACAGGTGTTTGAAATCTTGCCGTATACATCTTCGTACAGTTCCTGCTTATTGCCGTTATATGTATACTCCGCATAGATTCCGTCTCCGCTGACCGTGGTGCTTGCCAGACACTTATAATTCTGGAGAGTCTTGCAGCTCCATACAATGAAGACATTGCTCAGCTCAATCGGTGTCTCCGGGCGATTTTTATTGTACCATTCAACCAGCTTTCTCTTGCATACACTTTCATAGTGGCTCATTCCTGTAATGATCATGTGTTCTCCTCCTTACTTCCAAGTCTCGTTCATGATTATTTTTCGGAAGATACTTTCAAAAATTGGAACTGCAATGCTATTTCCTGCCTGTTTATATAGTTCCATATAGTATCTCCCTCTTTTTTTCTGCACTTTTTTTGCTCTTTCGAAGTCCTCAGCTGTATATCCTTGCAATCGCCAGCATTCCAACTCCGTCAGGTATCTGTATCTTCCTTTTCCGCAATCAATTACTTGCGCTGGTGTTCTGTCCTGCCGAGTCGTTATCGTGAAGGCATAGTCTTCGATGACCGTTGCTCTTCTTACGCTCCCAGTCACTCCGATCACCTCTCTCACGGATGGTTGTGTCACATCGTACACTTCCGGCACTTCTTCATTCTTTTCCAGGAACTCATCAATGCTCCGCATTGGTGTCCGAATCAGTTCGTTGAACTGAAACTTCTCTCCTCCGAGGACAGATACTGTGAACACTCTTTCTCTGGCCTGCGGCAGTCCGAACTCTCTGGCGTCCAGCACTTCATAGTTGTTCGTGTACCCCATGCGCTCCAGCTCTTTCTGATACCGGATGAAGTTTGCAATCATGTGTTGGCTTATTACGTTCCGCACATTCTCCCATATCACATATTTTGGCTTCCACTTTCCCATCTGTTCGATGATATGTATTGTCTCCCACATCAGGCTTGACCGTGTTCCGCTCCCATGATCGCCCCCTTTGCCTCTGTTGATTCTTCCATCCTCTGCTTTTGCTTTTCCCTGATGTCCTGCAATGCTAAAGTCTTGACAAGGGCTTCCATGAATCAGGATGTCAGGCTTCAGATTCCATCCGACAACGTTCTGTGCCTTGTATGGTAATTCATCTGCGAACATTGAATTATATGACCTGACAGCTTTTTCATCTATCTCCACATAGTCAATAGCCTTCGTTGGAATGCCGAGGTTGCGGAGCGCACATCGTGGACTTCCTATTCCTCCGAATAGTTCCAGAATTTGTACTGGTCGGTTTGTATTAAACATCTGTACTCCCATCGTTCTCGTTGATATATTTCACCTGTTTAAATTCAAAATTCTTCATAATACGACCAAGCTCATTTAACGAAAATTTTGCCGTTTCCTGGTTCGAAAGATTTACGATGTCCAGATATTGAGCATAGATATAGCTGACACTACGCTTCGAAGGTTTGATTGCAAGGCAAAATTCAATTTCATCACCAGCCTTAACGTTCTTAAACATCTGCGCTCTGCTACGACCATTCACTTTCGTACATCTGGCGACACATCTCATTACTAGATCATTCATTTTATTTCACCTTGTTAACAACTGCCGATTCCGGAGAACCAATCAATAAATTTCATCGTTCCCTCCGATCCATTGCCAGTTCTTTTATCATCCTGGAAACAAGCAGCCCGCATTTTCTTTTCGCCACAATAAAATGCGGATAAATATGCTGCACGGTGCAAAGTTCCTCCTTGCATGCCTCGGGCTGCTTAGAAGCAATATCAGGAACCTTCATCACGATCTTTTCGCCAACTTTCAGGCTTCTAAGGACATTTTCAAGTTCTCCCTGTCTGATTGGTACTTTCTTTCCGATTAAATCATTTTCCAATTCCAAATACCTCCTTGAATAAATCAACCGCATAATCGTAATCGTCGAGCAGTTCTTTGTCGGCCTCTTCTGAAATCGTCCTGTCTCCTGCACGCTCAATATAGTATCTCCGCATAAACAAAGATTCGCTCTTTGAGTAAGTAGCTACCTGCCTCTTGGGAATCCCAATCATCTTGGACATTTCATCAGGTGTAAATGCACCAAGATACTCCTCTTTACCTCCATGTTGATCATACAAGTCGTATAAATTCGCCATTTGTTTCTCCATCTTCCCTTCCTAATAATTCGTAGGCTTTCGCTTCCTAAATTCATACAGGCTCGGCGTAAACGCCCTGGACAAATCATCTGTACTATTATGAGTCATCAGCAACCCGTCCCGAATCAACTCTTTTAAGTGTCTGCGGACGGTACTGCGTGCAAGATTCATCTCGTCAGAGATTTCCGCAATGGAAGGAGCGTATCCGCAGGTCCTGAAATAGCGAACGATATACGCATATATGCTTTTCCGGTTGCGGTCCCATTCCGGAAGTTTAAATTTATAATCGTAAACCAATTACTCTTCCTCCGTTTCTGTCAGTAGCTTAACAACAAGTCTCCCGGCCTCTTCCGGTCGGCAAAAGATGAATTTAACTCCGTAGTCTCTGGACATGCTGCGAATAATTTTTACAAGTTGTATATTGCTTGCCGGTGGTTTCGGTTCCCTTTGCCCTTCCGCAGCAGCTTTCTTCCTCGCTTTGTAATATCGGAACATTTGAGGGTTCGTCCACCTCTTAAGCTCCTCAGTGCCCCGTATACCATCTTTATTCTCGACAAGGATAATTAACCTTATGCCAGCTTTTTGAGCGAGCACACACTCGTTGTGGAAGCGCTGGTGGTCTTGTATTAAATTGCCATAGAGCTCAGAGACCGATCCTTTGGTGTCCACCGCAACATTCCCTTGTGAAGGGATGCAGTAGTCACCAACAAGCATCTTAGAGTGAACAATCTCAATCCCTTGATCTCGGAAGTAATTCTCCTTCTTCTCGTGATGTTTCCTCTTTTGCCTCGTGTCTGCCTGGATTATCATGATTATCACCTCCTCTCCCATATCCCCAAAACAACGGACATCCCGTTTGATTCAAACTAACAGTATCTCCGGTTGTAGTGCAGAAATAACTTGCCTCATAACGGCCAAAGCTCATTATGCACTTACAACTCCTACAAGCGCCCAAGCCATCACTCTCCTTTCTAAAACGGGCAATCATCCAGGTTAACTACTAATCCGCTTCTCGCAGCCTGCACATTCACAAGCGGGCCAGTTACAAGCTTCACTTCATCAACCATTCTCTCAGGGTCAGAATACGTTTCGGACATATGGCACAGAGTTACCGTTTTTAAGCGCTCAGTGGCGTTTTCACGGATTATTTCTTTTGCAGTGGATAAACTGCTATGCCCACGAATCGAATGCGCGTAATGGCTAAATGAGGCGTTCTCAGAGCTTATAGCGCCGTCCATGTGGTTACACTCAATCAAGAAATGCTCAATCTTAAAGCTCTTAAACGTATACGGCAGATATTGAAAATCCGTAGCGTACAAAAGCTTTTGACCATCCGGAAGCCTAATCAGGTACGCGAAGTTCGGCGTTCCATCGTGCGGAACATAGAACGGAATCACGGTAAACGGTCCAATGCAGACCCTTGTATTTTCGCTGAGACGAAGAAGGAGTTCGCCGGAAACCGTCATGAAATGCTCTTTAGTCTCATCGTTTGCGAATATCGGAATTCCGTTTTGGTGCATTTTCTTTGGTTCACGGATATGGTCGGAGTGTTTATGGGTAGCAAGGCAAGCGGAAACATTTTCTATTGCATATCCGATCCCTTCCAATATTTTTTTAAAGTCGCATCCGCAGTCCAGCAGAAGATATTTGTGCGGAGTCTGAATGACATAGCAGTTACCTTCTTTGCTCCCTGTGCTTATGACTTTAAGATTCATCTTTTAGCTCTCCTTCTTCTGGTTCCCAAACAAGAAGTTTCTGCCAATCGGGAAGATCGGAAATGTCAATTTCTACAAGATTTCCATTTCTAAAAGAATAAAAAGTAAATTCTTTGATTTTTTCTCCGTCCACAGTAATCGTTCGACTTCCTCGAAG
>ERZ1034897.932-NODE-932-length-12537-cov-33.352908_pt1 | contig 12537 bp, 16 predicted proteins | sample MGYA00520629_ERZ1034897 | MGnify/ENA primary metagenome ERZ1034897 (study PRJEB33766, sample SAMN09781789) | gut metagenome | biome: gut microbiome | host: Homo sapiens | place: Madagascar | study: EMG produced TPA metagenomics assembly of the PRJNA485056 data... | reverse complement strand
GGCGTTTGATTACTTTTTGCCCGCTTGTCTTTGTGACTTGGGGCGGTATGTAATTGTCATAGCAGTACGTATAAATGCCTCAGCTTAACCGGAATAGGAAAACAGAGAGAAAAAGCTATTTAATTTTGCTGTATAGCGTCCGTGCCTGTATATGCTTGCCTATGAGCTTATCGAACGGGTGAACGTATCCCGCAAGACTGTGCACCAGTCACTCACAGTCTTTTTAGTTCGGTTTGCATATAGTACACTTTCGCAAGCACCTATACGTACGGCTATAACAATCACTTGCTATAGCTTTATTAAGTTGCCTTGTTCATCAAAGCCCACGCCCTTAGCTGTTACTCGCCCTGTAATAAAATGCTCGTTCTGGTGGCAAGTCCTACATAGCGCCTCTAGGTTATCCCAGTTAAGCGTTATATTAGGGTCTGTAATGTTCTTAGGCGTTATATATGTCTTATGGTGGACTATGCAGGCAGGACGCCCGCACCGCTCACATACATAGTTTTTACTAAGCATGTAGGCCTTTTGGGTGTCCCTCCAGGCTTTACTTGTATAAAACCCTTTTGCGTAGTCTTTCATAAATTAGCCTCCGTTTGTAGTATTACCTAACTGCGTAGTCGTGATAGCCTTAAGCAAATTATCTATAACTCGCTGTAGGCGGTCTGTTTCCGCTGTCTGTGGGTCATACCACAGCGTTAGTAGAAACTTCTGGGCTGTTTCGGCTAAAGTGCTATTTGCCTGGTCTGTCCTGCTTAAGCCTGTAGTAAGAGTAATATACTCTACAGCACTGTCTATAAGCCCGCTAATTACGTCGTCGTTGTCGCTATTGTCCAGCCTTAGCCATTCCCTGGCCGTTTCTATTGTTAGCATGCTTTAGCCTCCTATCTCTTAGGCAGTAGCTACGCTAAGCTTAATAAATGCCTCTGGTACGATTACCTGCGTATCAGCAATAGCCATGCCTCTATAGTCTACTTTGCCAGATTTAAAGCTTGACTGTGTAGAGCTTTCTACTGCAATGCCGTTAGCCAAGTTGTAACCTAAGTAACTAAAGTTACCAAAGTAACAAACGTTATCAGCTGCGTAGTCGTCTACTACAACGTCAAAGCCTAAAATACGGCCTACTGTGTCGTCTTTAGGGTCTGCAATAAAGATAGGCTTACCGTTATCGTCTACCATGCCGTAAAAAGCGTTATATAGTGTAGCGTTATTAAGCACCCACTTAGCCCCACGGCCGTAGCCTCTCTTAAGCTTAGCCACAGTAGCTACAACGTCCTTATATGTAATGCCCTTAGCCTTTGCAGCTGTTACACTGTTTGTAGTGTCCCATGTTACGCCGTGCTCTAGGCCTGTACCCTGGTTAGTACCTGTACCGTTAATAAGGCTGTCTGCGATAGTCTCAAATACGCAGCGCTGTAACTCATCTACTAAATAAGCCTCGAAAGCGTCAATACTCATAGTACGTACCTTAGCACTAATGCTAAATACTTTAATAATTTCGTAGGCGTCAAAAGTAACCTGCGCAATAGTTGGCTTGTCGCTTTCTACTGCCTGCCCTTCTGTATTCCATGACGCCTTAGAGCTTGGAGTAGCCACAGGGATAGCGATTTTTGTAGGCATGTTAAATGCTCTTGCAATTCCAATAACGCCCCCCTCTGCTCTCGCTTTGCTAATGATTTCGTTTAATGTTGTTGTTGGAATAACTACAGGTGTGTTACCGCTTGTAGTATAAGCGTCTGCTCTCTTTTCCATTTCAATAGCACGGTTTAAAGTCTGCTTTTCTACTGCGTTAAGTTCTTTACCCATTAAAGACTTATAAAAAGCACTTCTGTACTCTTTGCTGGCGTATACGTCGCCTTGTGTAGCCTCATAACTTCCCGCTCCAAAGTTAGCCCCAGTGATAGGGTTAAAGCCTCTAGCCTCTGGGTCTCCCTGGTTTTCCTTTTCCTGTACGTTTTCCTTTGCCTGTGCAAGTCCTGTTAGTTCGATATTCAAAGACTTAATATCTACATTTGGGTCTGTTTCGATTGTGCCCTTGATTTCCTGGGCTCTTGTTTCAATTTCTTTAACGGTTTTGCCGTTCCAGTAGTTAAAAGCCTCTGCGACTGTTTTAAAGTTCATTTTTATTTACCTCCATTAAGTAGTATTTTGTTACAAAGAATTTTTGCGTTCTGTAACGCTTTATAGCTCTCTATGCGTTCCTGGCGTTCAGCTCTGGCCTCCACGCTTGTAGTAGCATAGGCTGGGTAAGGTACTATACTAACCTCGTAAACCTTTTCAATACGGTTAATAGTACGTGTGTTAGTAGCTGGGTCGAAAATGTCGCCCCCTTTAGGCACCGTAAAGGCAAAACTCATGCCCGTTAGGTCTCCACGCCTTACCGCCTCGTGGACTGTTTTAGCCTCTTCTGTGTTTGGTAACTCTGCCCTAAGCTGTAGCCCTGCCTGGGTTACTTCAAATTGCATAGTTTTAGGCGTTCTGGCAAGTGGCACCCTGCTAAAGTCATGGTTATAAAGTAGCCTGCTGTCGCTAAGGTCTGCCTTGTCCAGTGCTCCCCTTTTAATTACTTCGATATAGTCCCCTGCTGGGTCGTGTATCGTTGTAGGCGTGTCAAACACAATAGCCACGCCCTCTACAATAAGGCCGTTAGCACCCTCTGCCGTTGGTGCCTGGGCTCTTATCTCCGCTGTTCTAATTTCTTTCATTAGCTCGCCCTCTTTTCTTTCTTTGGCGTTTCCTGGCTCTTTTTCTGCTCTGCTTTTTCCTCCAGGCAGTCGCAACGCTCGCCAGGGTCTAAGTTAGCCCCACAGTACGGGCAAATATGATAAAACCCGCCCATAGTTCGCTTTTGTCTCGTGTAATAATAGTTACTCATTGTTAGCCCCGTCGTCGCCCTCTTCATCCTCGTTAAGTTGGTACTGGTTGGCTTTTGTGGCGTCTACTACGTTAAGCGTCTGTAGCCTCTTGTCGCCGTCCTCTACAGGTGGTAAGTTTAGAATTTCTAAGGCCTGGTTTACGCTAATAACTCCGTACGGCATAAGCTCCTTAATAAGGTTTAGCTTAGTGCGGTTGCTACTATAGATAAGTCGGCCACTGTCAAACACAATAGAGTTACCGAAAGCCTGCTCTCTATCTGTGAAAATTTTACGTGTAAACTCCAGGCTAAACAGTACGGCCAAAGGCTCTAATACACTCTCGTAAAATGCCCCCCATTCGTCCTCGTTGTAGGTGCTGTTTACGATATGCTCACTAACGCCCAGGTAGTTATAAATTTTGCTTTGTACTGTTTTAAGCTGTTCTGCGTCAATCGTTGCAGGGCTTACAGTAATAGGCTGATAGTCCATTTTTTGGTCGGTTGCAACTACGCCCCCGCTATTGTTAATGCTTAAATAATCGTTAATAAAGGCGTCTTTAGCCTCCTGTAGCTTTTCGGGTGCCATGATTTGGGTAAACTTAAGCAAACCTCTAATATTGGCACTACTTTTAATGCCGTTTACTATGCCCTCGTTCTGCGTGTGTGCAAGCTCCAGGGCTGGCAATATTGCCCCGTTGTCGTCGCCTAAAAGCTCGTCGCTGTTAAAGTTTCTTTTTAGGTGGACTATGTCACAGTAAGGAAGTGTATAAGCATTGCCATTTTTAAACCTAAACGTTATATATAGCTCGCCCCTCTGGTCTGCTATAAAGTCTGCTTGGGTGCATGTAATAGGGTAAATAGCAACTACGTTGCCCGTCTCGTCTCTATGTAAGTACGCAAAGGCGTTGTTATATAAGTAATAGTGTGTAGTAAGCTTATAAAGCATGTCGTAGGCGTTCATATAGGCGTTAGGCTGTACCTGTAAAAGCCTGTTTAGCCTGCCGTCGTTCCCTGCTTTTTTAATGTCGCCGTATTTCACAATATGAGAACCCTTAAGCTTGCCAGCGTTACGGGCTATAGCGTCTACCGCTCCCCTGTAAATGTCGTTAGCGTACGCCCCGCCGTTCCAGGCTGTAAAAATAATAGGGTTATTGTCTATAACCTCTGCCCTTGTGTATTCCCTGGCCTTAGGTCTAAACAGTTTTTGTAAAATATTCACTTAGGCGTTACCTCCTTACTTTGTTACTTGTATATTAATAACAATGTTTACATATAATAATATAATAATGTTTACATGTAATATTTAAATTTTTGTTACTTGCTTACATACGTACAAGTAACCTACTTACTATATTGTACTATTTCCATGTTTATAAAGCAACATATTTACTTTATTATAAGGTGATTTGTTTACATATTTAATAAAAATAAAAGCACCCTGTTTATTTTTTTACATGGTGCATTTATTACCTTTATGCCTCTACAAATAGGTCACATGCTGGGTAGTATTCAAAAGTGCAGCTATAGCTACTTTGGCCGTAACGGTTTTTTAAACATACTAACTCTATACGGCGGGGCGTTTCGTTCTTTGCCTTTTTTACCTTTGTCCTTTGCTCTATAAGCTTGTTAGCCTTTGTAAAAAGCTCGTCGTTTAATACTTCAAGCTGTAGGCCTAAAACTACGTCGGCCGTGTACTCTATGCCCCCGCTCTCTTTAAAGCTCTCAAAGTCTACAGGCGCAAGGTAGTTGCTACGGTTAAGGGCACTTATTACAAAGCATACTAATTTATTGTCGCTTTGCATTTTCTTCAAGCCTCTTATTATGTCGTCTGTTTTCTGTTTATCCGTCTGGCGGTCGTTCCTTGCGGGTATAATCTGCAAATAGTCCACAATAACAATAGGCCTAACTCCCTTAAGCTTTATGTAGCGCTCTGTTGTTTCTCTTATAAAGTCTATGTCTGTATTAAAATTGCACTCTACTATAGTTACCCTGTCGGCTACCTTTTCGTAGGCCTCATAAGCTTTAGCAAGTCCGCCCTGTTGCCAGTCCTTAATATTGCCACAGCGCAGGGCTATAGAGCTTATAGCGTTCTCTACGCCCTCAAGCTGGGCGGTTTTCCTGGCTATGCTCTTTGTAAGCAGTTCAAGCCTAGACTGTTCAAGGCTAAAATATAAAACGTGCTCGTTGCTGTCTCTCTCTACAATTTGGTCGGCTACCTGGTGTATAAAAGTTGTTTTACCTAAGCTGCTAATAGCACCCAGTACATACAAGCCAGGATATAAGCCACCGCTTAGCTCGTCCAGGTTTTTAAAGCCTGTTTTACGTTCCTTATAGTTTCTAAAGGCCTGTAGGTCGTTTTTAAGGCCGTTTTTAAGGTAGTTTGCAAGGTTGCTAGCCTCTAATACGTCTGCCTCTTTTATGTCGCTCTGTGGCGCTTTATGGGGCTCTGGTGGCGTGCTCTGCTGTGCGTAAGTGTTATAGGCAGGTCTTAGCTGTACGCTTGCCTGGGCTTTTTCTATTGTCCTGGCTCTGTAGTCTGCTCTATTTTCCCATTTATCACGCATAAGGGCACTATTTCTAAAAAGTGCGTCGGTTTTCTCTGCGTCCCCGTTAGTCCAGTACCAAAGATAAGAGACTAAAGCCAGGTCTGCCCTGCTGTGGTCGTTGTCGTAGTGGCTCATATCCCCGTTATAAAGGTCTTTTGCCTCTGGGTTATACTGAAACATACGGCTTAATATTTCTCTGTCGCTTGGCAAATAATTAGCCTGTGGCCGTGTAAGCTGCTGGGGCTTTTCCTGGTCTGCTAAATACTTGCTATAAACTGTATTAAGCTCTGCCTGGCGTCGCTCTATCTTCTTAGGCTGGCCGTAGATTTCACCACTAAAGCGAAAATAGCGCCCGCTCTCGTACATCTCAACTATTACGCCGTGCTCTTTGTGTTTTCGGTTATTTTTCCCTGGCATGTTGCCATAGCAAAGTATATGCAGGCCTGTTTTACTTGGGCTGTACTCTGTGTAGCTGTTCATAGTAGCCACAATGTCTATAGCCTCTGCTTTTAGGTTGCCGTTTTCTATAACATGGTCTAAGTCTATGCCTACAATGCCATTAGCAAACTCAAAGCCTAGGCCCTCATAATCTCCACGCCTTACAGCCTCTAAAGCTGTCTCGTAGTCGCTCCAGGTGCTGGGGTCGTCTGCCTTAGCTCCGTAGCCTGTTCTGGGGTTCCAGGGCATTTTTTTATTATCGTTGCCACGCTTGCCCCATGTTACCCACTGGCGTAGCTGTTTTAGCTCTTGTGGTATATAATCATACATTTTTATTAAGCCTCCTTGTAAGCTGCTATAAAGTCCTCTTTAATTGCCTCTAGGTCGTTGTATAGGCTCGTAAATGTAATAGTCTTTACTATAGCTATGTCCTCTGCATTTTTTCGAACACAGGCAAAGTAGTTTTCTGGTTCGTACTCGTATATAGTCACCCATATTCCTAAAGGCTCTATATAACATCGTGGGCAGGTTAATATAGGTATGTCATACTTCATTTTTTTATATCCTCCATGTTTATATTTTATCACAGGCAGGGCGGGCTATTGTTTAGCCCTGCCGTTTGTATTTAAATTACTAAAGTATTTAAATATTAGGGTTTTTAAAATGCCCAAAAAACCGCATAAATAAAGGGTTTTTGCGTTAGCCCCTGGACTACCTCCGTGTGATTTTGGACTACCTCCGTGTGATTTTGGGTCGTGCTCCGTGTGATTTAGGGACTACCTCCGTGTGATTTTAGCCTTTTATTTTTTCTTAATTTTCCCGTCATGTTGGAACTTGAAAACGGTAGTTTCTAAGGTGCTCATAGTTGGAATATTAGCGGGGTCTTTGGGGTCTGGTAGCTGTATGTTGCAATAGCTTTGCCCTAAGGTCGTTTTATTCCTCAATAGCTCCCAGGTTTTCTTAAATGTAGTGCTTAACAGTCTGTTAGGCTTTGCGTTAGCCTGTAAGCGTTCCTGTAGCTGTACGTTACGCTCTACTATTGTGCTGGCCTTTATCCTGGGTATATTGTTGCCTGCCTGCTCGATCAGTGCCACGATTATAAAAACGTTCTCTACTGCTACCTTGTTACGCTCTTTAGCTATGTCTGTGTTCACTAAATAGGAGTTCATAGGCATGGCAAAGGCTGGGCTACCGTTCCGTTTTATTTGGGGTTTGCCGTCTTTATCCTTTTTAACGGCCAGGTTATAAAGAGTTCTTATAAGGTTGTTAAAATAAGGGCTACTTATGCTGATTGTGTTATTTTCCTCGTTATAGCCCTCAAAGTTTAACACTGGGTAAATACTCTGTACGGGCTTGCCGTTCCTTGTGCCGTGCTGTATGCCTACTATGTTATGAAAAGCTTGTGTTTTAATGATAATGTTAGTTATATCCTCTCGGTTAAGCCCGCTTTTGCGTAAGCCTAAGTATTTAGCAAGCTCTGGCACGTATAGAGTAATTACAGGCTTTAACTGCTGGTAGTTGGTCTTTTGAAAAGCATTAAAAATAATGCTGTAGAAAGTCCTCAATAAAGGCAGGTCTATAGTGTCTATGCCCTCTTTGGTTTTCATGTTCTGTAGCTCTACCTCGCTAACCTGTTTTATACGGTTGTCTGCAAAAAACATTTTGCCGTCGTCAAAGCTTAGGCCGTCTGTACTCGTTAAAGGCTGTATATATGCCTCGCCCTCGTTGTGTAAGCCTATGCTGTACTGATATTTAGCCATAGTAGGAAACGCTAGGCTTGTAGGTATCTCGTCCAGGTTTCCAGCTTTTGCTTTTGTCCTGTAGTTTTTTTCCTCAATGCCAAAAAATTCCATTGCCTTAGCTAAATAACCCTCGTACCTTGTAATAAAGTTGGCTAACGTCTCGCCCTCTGTGTTTTCCTCGTGGGCGTACATTTGTATAATTTTTGCCGAAACAAATGCTTTTTTGTCTTTAGGTATTCTGGTATCGCTCATTACTTCATTGCTTACAAAATTAAGCACCTTGTAGCTTTCCTGGGTATCGTCTATAAATTCCAAGTCTTTTATAATCTGCCCTGCATGATCTTTTAGCTTGTCGTCTGTCATTACGTTACCCCCCTTACTGCTCTTTAGGCTTTTGTAGGGTCTCTAAATAGTCCTTTATGGCTTGTTCTGTCATGTAGTAACGTTTACCGAACCTAGCACCCTTAAGCTTGCCCTCTTTAATGTATGTTCGTACGGTTGCAGTAGTTATATTAAAGGCCTCTGCTACTTCCTGTACGTCGTATGCTGTAGTATCGCCTATTTTAATCATGGTGTTTAAGCCTCCCTATTTCTTACGCTGTGCAATTTCTTTGCCGTCTAAATACTGCTCTAAGCACTCGTTTATAGTGTCTTTTAAGCTCATACCCTCAAAAAAGGCATAGCCTTTAAGCTTTTCTAAAAGCTCTTTTTTTACAATAAACGTAGCCCTTGTAAGCTCGTCTGGTAGTCCTGCCTCGCTTGACTTCTCTTTAGTTGTCGTGTGCTTTGCTGGGCGTCCTTTTTTAGCACCGCTGACCGTATGCCCTGGCTTTTCGTTGTTTTGCACCCCGTTTATAAGCTCGTCAAGTGCTCCAGCCGTGTAGTTTCTTTTATTAGCCATTAGTTTATGCCTCCTATTCTCTCTATGATCTCGGCTACAATGCCGTTATAGTCATTAGCCCCGTTGCTTTTAGGGCTGTAGCTGTAAATATCTACCCCGTTTATAGGTGCCTCGGCTAAGGCTACGTTATTGCGTACTTTAGTAGCAAAGACTTTGCCGTTAAAAAGTTTGTCTAACTTTGTCAAAATGTCCTTGCTAAGGTTTTTGCGTCCGTCGTATAAGGTCACTATTACGCCTGTTACCTCTATGCCAGGGTTAAGGCGTTTTTTAATGGTGTTTATAGTGTTAAGCAATGACGTTAAGCCCGCCAGTGCTAAATATTCTGCCTGTGTTGGTATAAAAACCTCGTCGCATGCCGTAAGGCCGTTAAGGGTTAAAACTCCTAAGCTGGGGCTATTGTCTATTAGAATATAGTCGTAGTCCTCTTTTATTTCTTCTAAGGCCTCTTTTAGAAAAAACTCCCTGCCTGGCTGATCTGCTATATTTTGCTCTGCTACTGTTAGCCTCAAGTCGGCGGGTAAAACGTCGTAGCCTTTGCTTATAATTGCCTCTTGTGGCTTGCAGGCTCCTGTTATTACCTCGCTTACTGTGTTGTCTATTTCGTTGGTTTTAATGCCCAGGCTTATAGTTAAGCTGGCCTGTGGGTCTAAGTCCACTAAAAGCACCTTGTAGCCTTTATTATGCAGGCCTGCCCCTATGTTTATTGTGCTTGTGGTTTTTCCTACGCCTCCCTTTTGGTTTACTATGGCTATTGTTTTCATGCTTTGCCCTCCTCTAACTCTTTTATAAAGTCGTTAGGGTTACGCTGTTCACCGTTCACAAGTACGCTAACGGCTATTTCTGCTGTTTTTAGGTCTTTGGAGGCAAATGGTACGCCGTCTATAGCAAAAAGGTATTTATAAGCCCTGTCGTGTTCTTTTGGGAATACGTAGGCGTTGCCCTTAATTTTCATGGCAGGCATTACTATAGCCCCCTCAATTTGTAAAGCTTTTAATTGCATGTTGTTATTCTCCTTTTAGTATTTGTTGTTGTATTTTTCCGCTTTATTTGCGGTTACAGTGTCAAACTTGTATCTTACATAATTAATTATTCTGTCTTTTGTATCGTCGTCCAGCTCTTTAAAGTCATTTAATGCAACTTTCACATATCCCATGCAAATATTGTTAAATGCGGTACTGTTAAACAGGTTGTAAATATCTTCCTGTGTGCATGTTGCTAAGAAGTCCAGCACTTTTATGTTGCTTTCTACTTCCGCTTGATCTAATTTGCTATTGCCTCTTAATGCTCTGTAAGAGTCTGCCGTCATTTTGTAGCCGTTCATGTTTTTTGCCTCCTCGTGTTTTCATGTTTACATGTAACTACTTTGTATTATAAAAACGTTGCTTTTGATTGTCAATAGTTTAATGCAAAAATAATGTGGCTATGTAAATATATAAACAAATAAACACAAAAAAAGCTTGCCTTAAAAGCAAGCCCCTGTATTTGTATGCTCGTAGCATACTTTTATTAGTTTGTATGCTCATAGCATACTTTTATAGTTTCTTATGGTCTACCCTGGTTATCTGGTTAAATATTTCGTTACAGTATAATCTATGTTTATTGGTAGCTTATCAGGGTCGTAAGGTACTACAGTGCTTATTTTCTCCGTCGTAAGCTTGCAGTATAAAGCCAGATCTCGCTTGTAACCCTCGTAAGGGTCTACCCTGGTTACCTGGTATAAAAGCCCGTCGTAGTATACCCAGTAGTCGCTTGCGTGGTTGGTTAATATAGCGTCTGTCCAGTTAATTCTAAATAGACACTCTTCCTTTACGTTTGTTGTATTACTTGCATAAAGCAGGCTTGCCGAAAGCTGTTTAAAATAAGCCCATAAGCTATCTTGTGGGTGTATTGGCATATAGCCCGCTGTTTGAAAGCCGTCCTCGTCTGTAGTCTCTACATACTTATATATCTTAATTTTTTTGTCTTTTAGTTTCTGCATGCTTTTATTACCTCCTATAAAGCGTTAATAAATTCTGTGTAATGCTCGTATAGGCCTACGTAGCAATTCAAAAGTGAGGCCGTGCCGTCTATACGTTGTTTAGGGCTCTGGTTTTTAATTGGTACGATATTACAATTGCGATCAATTAAGACGCCAGTATTTGTAAGGCACCATTTAGTCATAGGGTTATTATTGTAATTCACTCGCTTAGCCTGCAAGTCTGCCCCTAAGTTCTGCATAGGTAAGCTAAGCGTTTTAGCTCCCTGGATACATCTAACCATGTTAAAGCCTGCGTTTTCCATTTCGTCCACCCAGTAACGGGCACTATAGCTATCATAGTAAACCCAGGCGGGCGTTATGCCGTGCTCCTGTACCATTTCTAAAAACCAAGCCGTAACGTCGCTATATTTTATGGTATTACCCTCACACAGTCTAAGTAGCCCAGCCTCTAGCCATTTGTCATAAGGTATTTTTTCCTGGTGTACTCGCTTATAAAAGTTGTCACGTGGTAGCCAGTACATTTGAGTAACGCAACGCTTACCCGTGGCCTTGTCGATCATAAGCAAAGTAGCACAAGTAAGGTCTGTAGTTATACTTAGATCTGCACCGCCTATAGCGTAAGCCCCTCTAAAGTCCTCCAGGTTAAAAGTTTCCTCGTTGTTTATGTCGTCAAAGCTTAGCCATGCGTTGCTTAATGTCTCTCTTACGTTAAAGTCTTTGCAAAGTACCCCTGTAAGGTCTTTAGGGCTCTGTTTTGCACGTTCTACCTTGTCTACAAGGTCTGTAACCTTTTTAATTTTGCCTAAGCCAGGGTTAGCCTTTAGCCACTTAGTAGGGTCTTGCCATTCTTCCTTATTGTCCAGCTCATAGATAACAGGTAGAAAAGTGTCGTCTTTTATAATGCCGTCTACTACCTTTGTGGCATAGTCGTAAATATCATCGAAAATACACTCTCTAACGGTTCCCGCTGTCGTTATCATAATAAGCAGGGGCTGGCGTCTGGCGCTCTGTGATTGTTTCATAACCTCGTATAAATTACGGTCTTTAACGCTGTGTAACTCGTCCATAATAACACAATGGCTATTAAGCCCGTCTAAGGTGTCGCTATTCTTACCCAGTGGCATAAACTTAGACATAGCAAGACTAAAGTAAAGGTCACTCTTACGCTTTTTTATGAATTTCTTAAGCTCTGGGCTTTGCTGTACCATGTGACAAGTTTCGTCAAATACTATTTTAGCCTGGTCTTTTTTTGTCGCCGTGCTGTATACCTCGGCCCCTGGTTCTTTGTCTCCCAGTAGCATATACAGGGCTAAGCCCGCTAACATGGTACTTTTGCCGTTTTTACGGGCTACCATGAAAAAGCTTTCTTTGTATCTCCTGTAGCCTGTTTCCTTGTCTATAAAGCCAAAAAGAGCGCTTATGTAGGCCTTTTGGAATAGTTCCAGGCGTACAGGTTGCCCCGCCCATTCTCCCTTACTGTGCTTACAAAAACGCTCTATAAATTCTATAGGTCTGTCCGCTTTTTTCTCGTCAAAAATATACTGCCCAGGGTTTGCTATTTCCTCTGCAAGCTTTTTATATTGCTTATAAACCCGCTTGCTGGTAATGATTTTGCCCGCCTCAATCTGCTTTACATACTCTGTTATATAGTTCATGTATTTAGTCCCCATTTAAGAAGTCTAAAAGTTCGCTCTCCTGGGCTTTAGGGTCTGCTTTTGGCATAAGGTCGTTAAGCTGCTTGTATATCTGGCCGTAACGGTTAATAGTCATGTTGTAGCTTTTTAGTGCTGGGCTCTCTCTAAAAAACTCTTGTTTGCCCTGTTTAAAGTGCTCTATAGCTCCCTCGTCGTTGATATGCTGGCGTAGTTCGGCCAGTGTTCCAGCCATAAAAGCTAGTTCAGTCACAAGGCTATTAGCTATAGTGGCTTTGTCTGCTGGCACGGTCTTTATAAGCTTTTTAAGTTTTCGCATTTCTGCGTTAATAACTTTATCTTTGTCAAAGTCCACGCTATAACCTCCTAACTTTGTTTATTTGTTTACAATGTTATTAGTAACCCCCCTCCCTATATAAACCTCGTAGG
>ERZ1034897.930-NODE-930-length-12554-cov-173.654772_pt1 | contig 12554 bp, 27 predicted proteins | sample MGYA00520629_ERZ1034897 | MGnify/ENA primary metagenome ERZ1034897 (study PRJEB33766, sample SAMN09781789) | gut metagenome | biome: gut microbiome | host: Homo sapiens | place: Madagascar | study: EMG produced TPA metagenomics assembly of the PRJNA485056 data... | reverse complement strand
ACCAGCCAGCGGGTTACAAATTCAAACATTGTTACCTCCATCTAACATCCTCTATAATGTTTGGATTTTCGTGCGATTGAAACTCATATAGACTGCATATAGTTTTATTTCCGCAAATCGGGCAACTAGGAGTTTTTCCGCTATCCGCTAGAGCGGTTGCAATACGTTCATCGCACACATCGACGCTAGTGGTGCAGAAGTCGCAAGTGAACGTGGCTCTTTTAATGCGACAAAACTTCGGATTTCTTGAAGTAATCTCCGAAATGTCCTCTACCGACAATATTGCCATTAGTTCCACCTTTCTCTCAGCTCTTTTTCGACCTGTTCTGACTTTGCTGTGATGTAATCCGCAAATTCGTCAGTGGTCATGTTCTCGTTCTTGAACTGCCCGACCATCTCCCAGTACCCGTCACCGTCCCATCGGCTGGTATCGGTTTAGGCAGCGTGGGTTATTGCAAAATCGCTCGCTTCCGATGATGCGCAGCGGCTTCCCGCAGTAGGGGCAGAAGTCCGGGAGCTGCTGTGGCGTGGCAGATTCCATGTCTACCTTTGACGCACCGGTTTGCATCAGCTTAATCACGCAGTAAACGGAACCCGGCTGCGCTGCCGCAATGCAGCTCTGACGTGCTGGGCATTTTGAGCAATCGTACATCGTTAGCCCTCCATCTTCTTGTCGCACACCGGGCAGTTTCCGAATTTATTCATCTGACTGCTCACTTCTGCTCTCCTTTCAGCCAGTCGTTCAGTTTTTCCATACAAGAGGGACAAAGCATTGAACAGCACTCTGCCGAACGCTCATACCCGTCTGGGCTCACAACAATTTTTCGGATTCCGTTTCCTGTGAATCCATATTCAACCTCAAACGCATCTCCGCAACGGTCGCATAAATATATTTCGCTCATTTTTTCTCCAATCTTTTTAGCAGTCCATCCACGTCATACCGCCAATGGACACGCAGCCTTTTTGCTTTGACCTCTATCCCCTCTTGCTCTGCCCACTGCCAAGGGATGCTCTTGCGGCTCACGTTGTATCGGAACGCCAGAACCTTATTGGCAGGGATTGCAAAGGTGCGGTTGACTGTCCGGTAATTGACTATCACATGGGCGGTCTGACCGCTGTACCCCATTGCTTCCACCATGTCCGTGATGTGCTTTTCCTTGCGGTATTTACACTTTGCCTTGTCGTACTTGCCGAACACCTTTTCCAGAGGGATAGAAGGCGTTTCAATGGTTTTCAGCTCAAACAGGTGGTTCATCGGGTAATGGTACACAAGGAAGTCGCAGATGTTGTCGATGGAAAAGGACAGGTTCTCGTTGCCGCCGTAGTAGGTGGCGGCACTGTCTTTCAGGCGGTAGCACCACGCATCGGATGGGACGGATGCTTTGAAGTCCGCTTCAAACTGCTTGCCGGTATTCATTCGCCATACTCCGCATCGTACTCGGCTTGCATTTTTGTAAGCTGTTCTTTTGCTCGAACAATCCCACGTTCGCAGTTTCGCTTCATTTTTTCATCTTCTTTGCTATATGATGCGCCACCCATGATGGCTTTGCGGATTCTTTCACATCGTTCAATGTATTCGAGCTTACGGCCGATTGCTTCTTTCTTTTCTCCCTGTTCAAACAAGGGTCTGAGATATTCATAAGTAATTTTCGCTCGTACGTCACCCTCTGATGCTTTTGTGAAAACATAATCGAGCAACCGGTTACTGCTTATCATCATCCTCGTTCACCTCTAAATTCACTTCCGAGAAACCGTTTCTTGCCACGCTCCCGGTGCTTGTCCTCGTAATCACGGTGGTACACGCTCTGGCTGTGGTTCAGCTCATGCACGAACGCCTGGCGCTCCTCGAGGTCTTTCTTCTCTGCCTTGTACTTCTCGCAAGTATCGTGGCAAGCTGTGCAGCGTGATGTGCAGTTGAGACAACAGGCAATCATTCTTCGCCGAATCTCCTTTTTGTAACGGCAATGGGAAACTCTTCAATTTCGGAAGCCCATCGTGCCGTACCGTTTCCATAGGTCTTTTGCCAGACAAGTGGGAAGCCTCCTATACCATCGAACAGACTTCCTAGCGTTGCATTTTCGCCCAGATAAGGTTTCATCTTCTGCGCAATCCAGAACCACTGCGGTAGAGCAATGCTGTTTCCGAGTGCCTTGTATCGTGGGCTGTCAGCGTACTTGTGCTTCTTGCCTTTGCTATCCACCCATTCGCCGATGTCAGTCCATCCGTCCGGGTATCCTTGTAGGCGTTCGCATTCAACAGGCGTAAGGCGGCGAACAATCCAGCTTATCGCCCTTGGCGGCTCCATGTGTTCTATTGCAACCGCCTGCGCATCGTGCATCGTGTCCAGCGTGCCGGGCTTTTCTTTTGTGACCGACGCATGGGCTTGTCCGTTTCCGATTCCATAGCTTTCCATGACCTGCGGCCCGGAATGTGATGCTATACTCCGGCAGGTTATGGATGTAGCCGTATCTCCCGTCACAGCCCCGTTGTATAAGTCAACTGCAATTGCGGTATAATCTATGATCCGGCTTTCGTGATCTCCTGTAATCGTCGGCACTATCTGGCCGTCGCCGTTTCCTCGTGCATCAAACACTTTCACGACAGCGGACGGCGTATGTGCGCTGGCCGCCAGAGGATGGCACGGGTCGCCCCAGTGCGGGTTGCTCCCGTTTTGCGGACTCGTTAATTGCGTGGTGTCGAACGGCAAGGCATCAAACACAATCGGGTCGTGGCCTTTTGCATTGGCCCTTAATGTTCCCACCACGTCATACGACACATCCATCTTGCCGCCGCCCTGATCGTTCAGAATCGGAACAGGCTGGAAAAGCGTCTGATCTTGAAGCGTCGATAGCGTCCCTGTTTTCTCCGTCTGCACCAGCGCGCCCTTGCCGCCGCCTGCACATCCTCCTCTAATTTTCAGTGTATATGCGTTCCGCCCCCCCTCTGCCACCACTCGATCATTTCCAGCAGGGCGGTTTCCAGCAGTTCTTGCAGCTTCTTTCCACGTCGGGATGCTCTGGTCAGGATGCCCCGGCAGGCTTTCGCGCTCAAATAGTATTTCTCCGGCACGTCCCCCTGCAAAATCCACGACAAGAGCGATACGCTTTCTTCTCTGGGGGACTCCCCAATGTTGAGCGTCGAGCTGTCGCCAAGCCAGAGACCATCCGTTTCCGGCGATTGCTCCGGTTTTGCTCCATCTGCCCCCCCTCGGAGGTCTAGGAACAATAGCGTCTGGCTGTTCCACGCGGGCAAGTTCTTCCAGCACGACACGGAAATCCTCTCCGCCGTTGGAACTGAACGCTCCTGGTACATTTTCCCAAATAGCGAAAGTTGGGTACATTCCATTTGTCGCTTTCCTCATTTCCTTGATGATTCGCACGGCTTCAACAAAAAGCCCCGACCGTCCCCCGGCAAGCCCGGCTCTGCGTCCTGCAATGGACAAATCCTGGCACGGACTGCCGAACGTGATGCAATCCACAGGCTCTATCTGGTCGCCGTGAATCTTTGTAATGTCGCCCAAGTGTTTCATCTTTCCAAACGCCCGTCCAGCCCGATAGTGCAGCTCTTATATAAGGTAGGCGGTTCGCCTTTTGTCCCGGTAGCGTAACCGTTAGTCAAAAGGGAGATCAAAACTGTCGTCAATCACAGAGAAGTCATCCGTGTTGCCCTGAGAGTAGTTCTGCGGTGCATCCTGCGCCCGATCGGCAAGTTTGCTGTCAGACTTGCCACCGCAAAAGTCAACCTTGTTCGCCATGATTTCCGTTGCGGTGCGGTTGTTCCCCTGCTTGTCGATATACTTCCGGGTCTGGATGCTACCAGTCACCAGAATCAAGCTGCCCTTCTGGAACCACTTGGAAACGAACAGTGCCGTATTACCAAATGCGGTGCAGTTGAAGAAGTCGGTTTCCTTCTGGCCGCCACTCTGACGGTCGCAGGCAATGCTGAACGTGCAAACATCCTTTCCAGACTTCGTGACCTTAGCTTCAGGCGTGTGAACCAGACGCCCCTGAATTGCGATAGAGTTAAGCATTGTTTAGCCCTCCTTCGGCTGTTTCTGGGCACAGTCCCAGCACAGGACGCGCCCAAAACGTTTCTTCGTGCTTCTTGCAGTTTCCAGCGGAGTGACTGTGCGGTTGTTGTACTGAATAGGCTGCAACTGCTTTCCGCAGCAAGCGCATGGGGGGATGGTTTCCGCTTCCGTTTGCTTCTGCGCAGGCTTGTTTGACCTGCTTGTGGTCTGCTTCTGATACTCGTCCGTGTCAGCGTCCTTCGTATCGTCAATGCAGAACAAACCGTTTAAGGCGTACTTTCTGGCGTAGCTACTAGACGTTCCAGTCACCTGCGCTGCATCCATCTTGGTTTTTTGCTCCGGTTCTCTTGCGTAAGCAGTAACCGTTACGCATCCACCATCCAGAGCTTCCACCTTTGCGGTCGCTTCGATGTAATGCCATCCCTCTAACACTTTAGGTTCATCAGAGAGGGTAAGAAGTAAACCGTGTTCTTTCAAAATTGGTTTGACCGCTTCGAGAATGTCCTCACAAGAGCGATACTTGTAACCGCCAAATGTGTTCATCTGCCCCTTCGGGGCTTTCAACTCTGACTGAACAGCCATCAGAGCTTCATGGATTTTGCTGTTATCCATCAGTTGTTCTCCTTCCTCGCTTCTTTCCTCACTTTACGGCAAGCCGGGCAACGCTTGGGCAGTGCCATGTTATGCGATTCAAAGAAAATGCGCTCTGCACGAGAAATCTTGAATGCTTTGCCGCAGTCACGACACGTTTTCTCAATGCTTGTGCTCTTGTCCAACGAAGCCCTTATTTCGGCATTCTCAATAGCAAACGTTTCCTTGAATCGGTCACCAAAGCTCCTAACAAGCGTATGCTGCGGTGCGTGACCGTTCTTGCGGAGTATTTCCTCCAAGTTGTTCCTCTCGCAGCTTGCGCAAAGAGTTTTCGTGCTGTTCGGGAACACTGAAAAAGGCTTATTGCACTTTTCGCAGTGCTTAATTTCTTTCTTGTATTTACTCATTTTCTTTCCTTTCTTCGGCTTCATTAGGCTTCATTGTTCTTACTTTGGCTTAACTTGGCTGTACAAAATCAACCAGCCATCAGGTCTGCCAACTGTGCACGGAGGTCTTTCAGCTCTGCTTCCCTGTCCTCAATTTCAGACTGCAAATCCTCAATCTCAGCCAGCCGGTCAGCTTCTTTGGCTTTTGCTTCCTGCTCACGGGTTAGGAAATACACGCCGTCGTCCGGCTCGTTTATTCCTCCGAATCTGTCAAGGTTAATCATCTTTGGATCTCCCTCTCTTGCGTTCCTCTTTTATTTGCAACGCACTGTACCACTGGTCTTTGTCGATTTCGATGGTAGACCACCGGTGGTTACAGACAAGGCACTTTTTTCTGCGAACGATGCTATCGTGGTCAGACCGGCTATCAACCGTTGTGATGTTGTCACTACCACACATCGGGCATTTCATCGTGCATCCCTCCACTCGCTGGTGTGGTGGGCAACACGCTTGATTTTTCGGCATTCTTTCTCGCTGCGTTCGTCCATCTCCTCGCTAACTGCCAACGCACACAGCAAGATAGCCGTTGCGAGAAACCCGCAGGACACGATCACCCAGCCAAGCATCTGCGCTGTGGTCTGGCATTTTTGAATCGCATCACCGCAGCCAACTGCTGCGATAGCCGCGACCAGACCAAGCATGGAAAGCACCATTCCTTTCAAAGTTTTCATTGGTTCTCCTTAGTTCAAAATGATGTCAAACATAAACGGTTTGCTTCCGTTTATCACGATTGTTGCGTTCAGACCCTGCGCTATCTTTGCAAGCGTTTCAGTTTTAACGCCAGTCTTGTATGGTTGTTTGTTCGGACTAGTGATGTTGTAAACTGTTTGCTCAAATAACCCGCTCCTGTGAATAAGCTCAAGAGCGCTCATGTTTCGCTTTTTAAGCGCTGCTTTCAGTGTCATCTGTTCTCTCCTTAGCTTTTCATTGAATGCCCGAAAATCCAGATGGTTGCCATCAGAGCGCCAATGCCAATGATTGCACGCGTTGCGTTTACGCCAACCAGAAGGTCAATCCGGTGAATCAACCAGAAGTTCAGCAGAAACGCTGCGAGAACCAGTGCCAAGACGATTCCCCAAATCAGGACGATTTCTACAAGTGCTTTCATCTTTGCCCTTTCTATTATGTATGTGTTCTAGCCGGTCTTTCTCTCGGCTGTGCCAGCGGATTTCCCGCCTGCCGTAGTACTTACCGTTCATAGGTCAATTCTCCTGACGCAAGCATCCTTGATACTTCTCCGTAGTGTTTGCCGAGCTTGTCAGCAAGCGCTTGAACTTCTCCGATAGACGGAAACGTCTTTTCATACTTCTTCTTTTCTTGCTGTTTGACATTGTACGTCGACTTAGCATTCAGGTTCGCCTTTGCGTTGTAGGCTTTCTTTGCGCATCCGCTGTGGTACTTCTGGGATGCTACTCTTTTCAGCATCGGCTTTCCGCAGTATGCGCAGAACGCTTTCTTTGGCTTGAATATAACGCCAGCCCTTTCATGTTTTTTATGGCGCTCTTTGTCTACCTTGCGCTTGCACTCGGAGCAGTACCGCCTTGTCGGTCTGACAACGCCAAGATATAGGCCGCAGTGCTCACAGTACTTTTCTTCCACGCTGCGTCTCCTCTTTCAGTCTTGCTTCCCGATTATGGCGCTCAAAGCACTGGTTGATTTCTCCATCCACAGCATTTTGTTGGCATCGTTTCTGGATACTCCAGCAGCCATTGCAAGCTTCAGTCTGCGTTTGCGGCTTTGCGCTTTACAGAATTTCACCAGCATTCACCAGCCTTGTCTGTGATGAACTTCGGGACTTCCCGACCTGTGGCAATGCACAGCGCAACCAGCTTTTCGACCCAGATGTCGTACAGGCTTTCTTTGGGCATATAGCACTGGCCAACACAAGGCTCCTTGAAATTTGCCCAAATCGTCAGGCCGACAGCGCCATCCGTGACCGTCCAAATCATGCTGTAACCTTTATCGCACAAGCTGTACAAAATGCTATGTGCTTCGACTTTAGCTTTGTCGAGTTCAAAGGAATCCCAGCACTTTTTACTTTCCTCGTAGGCCTCGGCCGCCGCGTCAATGGCAAACTTTGCTTCATCCGGGTGCTCAAGGTCTACCTTTAAGGTGATAATCTTCTCCATGTTCAGTCCTCCGCTTTTTTGTTCTTCTCCGTCTTTAAGAAGAGATTAACGAAATAGACTTGACCGATGCCGGTCACCTTCGGGGTCTTGTTGATAGAGGTGTGCCCATCGGAATGTGCAATGGACGTTTCCTTGATTTCAAACAAGCAAAGTTCCATAGACTTCTGCGTTGGCATATTGTAGTCCGTCCGCTTCTTGTCTTTAATCAGGTATCCGTTCTCCCGCATCCACTGAAACAGGCGGTTCTGCCCCATCTGGATGCCGTTCTGCGACAGCAGCTTTGCCATCTCACCAACGAGAATGCTCTGGCTGCTTGCGCTCACCGCATCAGCGAAAATCGCTTTCGGCTTCATGGTTTCAATCTGCTTGTCCTTCTCTTCCAACTCTTCGTGCGCTGCAATCAGCGCAGTTGCAAGGAGCTGCGAGCGGGTGAGCTGCGGCTGTTCAGCCAGCTTCTTCTCCATCTCATTGAACGCTGCAATGTACTTGAGCTTCCACTCAAGAGCCGCCTTTCCGGTAAAGCCCATAGCCAGCAGGGTGAAACCGTCACGGTTCATCAGGTACATGGGGTACTGCTTTCCCCTGTTCTCAAACGTGGTTTCGTAGAACATGGATTTGGTGGCGGAATTTTCCGCCGCCAAAATCTGCCGGATACTCTCCAAAGTGTCCTTGTGTTCCTTTCCGAAGTTCTCGGCAACCTGACGGCTAGACGCTACCGGTTCGCCACTTTTCGTGGATAGTACGATTTCGCTCATTTTTCCTCTCTTTCTTTTTTGTGTTTTCATGTTCAAATATTTTCGCTGTCACAATTCAGGTTAATTTTCAGGTTTCTGCTCGATTTCCAGAATCTTACAGATGCTCTGGATAATCTTCTCCGGCTTTCTCTCGCCACGAAGAATCTTGTAGAGGTACGAATCATCAAGGAACAATCCGGTATCGCTTTGAACCGCCTGGATCAGCTCCGTTTGCTTCATACCTCGCTGCAACAGCTTCATCTTCACTTCCAGCTCAAAGCCAGAACGGAAGTTTTCTTTCAAAATTCCACCTCCATTTGCTAAAATCTATTGACAAGTACGGAAAACTGTACTAATATAATGGTGTAGAGAGTTCATATTGTACAGTGTTCTGTACTGCCCATGTCTGTATTATAGTACAGACTTCTGTACAAGTCAACTCTTTTGTACAAAATTCTGTGCATTTGTATACTTGCACAAATATGGGAGTGTTCTTATGTCGGACTTGTACAGCAATATCCATGCACTCTGCGAAAAAGAGGGCATCAAAGACGGAACCCTTTGTGCCAACATCGGGATTCGCCGTAGTTTTCTTTCCGAGTTAAAAGCCGGGAGAACCAAGAGCCTGTCCGCAGAGGTTCTTTCTAAAATTGCAGCCTACTTCAACGTATCGGTAGACTACCTTCTCACTGGCGAACAAAAAGAAAACCCGCCCCAGCAGCCGCAAAGCGAAATTGATGCAGCAGTGGAGCGGATTAGAAGAAAACTTGAATCCATGCCGAAAGAACAGCGTGAAGCGCTGATGAACCTGATCGAGAAGATGTGAGGTAAGCCCATGTATTACTTGTTTTGCGGCTGCGCCTTTTGCTTTTGGTTCATGCAAGCCTTGTTAAAAGGCAATGACCGTGCTCTATATGGCAACGGCAGAAAATATCGTTACCGTAAAAGAAAGAATCACTGGTTTTAAGCGAGGTGGAAGATGAAAAAGTACAGCAAAGAAGAGCTTCTTAACGATAAGAGCAGCCACATGGGCGCAAGGTTTATGTACTCGTTCGGAATGGCTTTCATCATATTTTCCTTTCTTTTCCTGATGTATTCAATTACTGCCTTTATCATTTGTATGGCGGTTGGTCTGTTTTTGTTCTTTAAGGGCAAAAAGGAATACAATCTTTTTATGGAGAAAAATAAGCTAAAGCAGAAAATGTACACAACGCCTGTAAAGGCAAAGATTGTTGCTTCTGGAATTAGCAAGAAAGCCGGAAGCGCTGCCGTTCGCACAGCGATTGGCGGTGCTGTTGGTGGGCTTCCTGGTGCTATTTATGGCTCTGCTACTGCAAAATCTAAAGCCGATGTGACGTTTTATGTCACCTACGAGGACGGGCACAAGGCATCCGAAACCGTAAGCGCAAATTCTTCTAGGTTCAATGAGCTGATGAAAGTCTGTGAAGATTGACCCGGTAAAATAAAAACCCCTTGTGCCGGGCTGGTGTAGCTCTGTGCAAGGGGTTTTCTGTTATTCTAGGCCTAAGGCTTGCTCCGCTGCCGGAATCTTCTCAGGGTGTTCCAACAGCCATGCGATAAACCTGTCAATCTTAGCTCTTTCTTGTTCGCTCATTGCAGCATATCCTCCCGATTAGTAAATACGAATGTTCATTTGATACGATTATACATCTTCCAGTTGTACAGTCAATATAATTTGAACAACTTCGTAAAAATCGAATGTTTTCTTCACACCCGTTACTTTTCATCGGGGAAGCCACGAGCGTTCAAGTCAAAAGGGACAACGCCTATCCATCTTTCCTCCAATCACAGTTCTACTAGCTGTCCGTCAATGCGTTCGATGTTATCTGCCGGGTCGCGTCCATCGTCTAAGGCGGCTACGGCACGTTCCAGGATGCCTTTTGCTTCGAGGTAAGCATCTTTATCAGCTTCGTACCCAGAAAGGCTCAGGACAAGCTCTAGCGTCCGTCTACGAGCGTATGGAATAATCAGAGCATCTACAGTTCGGTTCATTAACTTTCCTCCCACGGTTCAGGTGTGTGTGGCTGCCCATCTGGAACGCTGGCAGGCATTCCATCGATGATCGGCATACGTTCATGGTTCCAGATTACAGTTTCTTTCATTTTGTTTTTCCTTTCTATTTGGAATTTTTTGACAATACAGTTATAACACAGGCTGCTGTTGGTTCTCCATAGCAGCTTTTTCCATTTTTTGGCTTGTCGAATCCGGCAGTTTTGCAGAATTTTGTTTAAAGGGCGTGAATTTATGGATGAATATTTGGTAAGAACGGCCAAAGCATTAGAGATGGCACGGATGCGTTCTGGCTTAAGCCAGCAGAAATTAGCAGCACGAATGGGCGTGAATCGTGGCACGATAGCAAATTGGGAGCAAGGTCTGGCAGCCATTTCATTTCCGATGGCTATGCGTTGGTTTACTTGTTGCGGCGTATCGGTGGCTCGATACATGGACGCTTGCATTCATCCGGGACTACTTGAACATCTTGAAGACGACCTTTTCGACATGGAGAAACGGAAGATTCTCATAGATGCTATGATGGAGTGTTCTTCCTACGAGATAGATGCCTTGTTGTATATGCGGTACGGAGATCACGGTTCAGACCACATTGGTGTACTAACAGAGATTTTGGCAAACCTCCACACGCCATTGAAGGACAGGGTCTCTGTCTGTCGGATGGTATCGGGCAGTTATGAGATAGCACAGGCTACCGGAACAGACCCAGACCCGAATGGAACCGCCCCGAAGATGGAGATTCTTTATCAGGCACAAGATGCCGGAACGGAAGCTGCTATGAAGTCCAACGATTCCTATACTGTAAATCCGAATAATATAAGCGGCTGATTGTCGAATTATCGCAGTTTTTACGGTATACAGGGGGACGTGCTCCACTTTTTGTACACAATAGGCCTGTTATAAATATGGTTTTGGGTTGTCATTTTGTCCCCCATAGGCTCGTAAATGGCAGATTTCCGCAGATGTAATTAACGAGTTTGCGTGAAATTTTCGTTCATCAAAGCGTGACCTGCCAATCCGTCCCTCATTGGTGTGATTACATTCCATTTCCTGTACACGATAGAACCGTCAGGTAGGTTATATGGCTTGATGGATACGTCTTATTCAGCAAAAGAAGTTTTCGTTTTCAACAATCTTTCCATTGGAAAGGAAAAATTGTTGAAAATGTATCGTCGTCACTATTTGATGATGATTATTTATCTCTTGTTTATCTCTTGTTTATATATATAGTAAGAACGTGTACAAAAAGTGGAGCATTGTGTACATAAAGTGGAGGAACGTGTACAAGAAGTGGATGGTATCGTGTACAAAAAGTGGAGTATCGTGTACAGAATGTGGAAGTCGATTGTTGAAAAAATAATTGTGTACAAAATCATTGACGTGTACACGATGCAGTGGTATAATAGGGTAGAAGAAATGAGGTGATGCAATGCCGGAATTGACAGGAAACAACCTTGTCGAAAAGAGCAAAGCATTGGTTTGGGCGAAGTTTACGGACTACACAGCAGGCGAGCTTCGGTTGCTTGAAGTCTACCTTAGCCGTATCAATCCAAGAGACCCGGAAAGCTCCAACGTGTCGTTTACGCTGGCTGAATATTGCAAGCTGCTGGACTTGAAGCTAAATTCAAAGAACTTGAAGTCGCAGGTTAAGCACTTTTTGGGCAACGTGGTTTCAGTGCCGCTAAACGCAGATGGAACGGAATATGTGATGTATCCGCTGTTCACAAAGGCAGAAGTCAAGTTCAATCGGGAATCCTTGTCCTATGACGTTTCAATCAACTGCAACCCAGACTTGCGGCCAGTGTTCTTTGATATTGCAAGAAGCGGTTATGTCAAATACCGTCTGCGCTATACGATTGGGATGAAGCAGCAAGCATCTATTCTGATGTACAGCATGATTCGAGATTGGATGAATCGCTCTCTAACATCGAACAAGATTGGTTTGAAGCAGCTGCGTGACCACTTGGGGGCAAACGATGCAAGTTATGACGACTTCCGGGCTTTGAGGCGCAGAGTTCTTGAACCAGCAGTAGAAGAGATCGGTAATGTTTCAGACATCATTGTTGACTTTGAGAAGATTTGCACAGGGCGAAAGGTCGTGGCGGTTGAATTTCGATTCGGATACAAATCAAAGCAGCCCGTCATAGATGCTGATTCTAGCGAAGTTGATTGCGAAGCGGATAATTCTTCTAAGCCGAACAGTAAAAAGGCCGCCAGAAAGCCCCGCACAAGCGGATATGAAGGGTACGACTGGTCTGTGTGCGATGCGCTGTCGGTTCAGGAGTGCGTTGAAGTCGCAAAAGTGGTTGAGAAGTGGATGAAGAAAGAACATCCTGAAATCAAGCTGCCGAGACGTAGAGAAGCGGTCTATGACACGGTGAAGGCTGCATACAATGACATCTTGTCTTTGGACAGGTCTCCGTTCCCTGAGAGACCTGTTGGCTATCTGATTAGAAGCGTGGACAAGGCGGGCGTTGTAGACAAGTATATGCCAGCGTTCTATTCCATAGAAATCTTGCAAAAGTAGTCAGATTCCGTACATTAAGCAGAATGAGCAGATGATGCAGAAAGGAGAAAGCATGAGTAAAAAAAT
>ERZ1034897.929-NODE-929-length-12600-cov-10.002949_pt1 | contig 12600 bp, 26 predicted proteins | sample MGYA00520629_ERZ1034897 | MGnify/ENA primary metagenome ERZ1034897 (study PRJEB33766, sample SAMN09781789) | gut metagenome | biome: gut microbiome | host: Homo sapiens | place: Madagascar | study: EMG produced TPA metagenomics assembly of the PRJNA485056 data... | reverse complement strand
CTAAGCTAACCCGGATTATATTAATTACCCAATAATCTCTTTCTAATGTATATTATCGCATCTTTCCGATCTGGATATAAACTAAATGCGTCATTTATGGTAGATTCGATCACGTTTTTGATGTATTTCTTATATGTTTCTACATCTTTATCTGGAGACGCCACCCAGACGACAAAGAAACATATACCAACTATGATCGACAATTGTAGTAATGTTTCAATCATTTTCACTAAATATTTGTATGAATTTATCGTATTCTCCTTTATCACTAAGATTTATAGCTAATTGTATTAGACTAGCTACATGATCTTCTCCATGTTTCTTTGCTTCTTCTATTAACTTGAGCATTCTGTTACGCTCTGTTTCATCTAATTTCTTTTTCATTTGCATTTACCTTTCTCAATAAAATTTGAATGTAAACTATGTGCTAAATTATACATTTGTGGATCTACATATGTTTTATCCCTTAACTCAAAGAAATGTGCCCAATCTCTATTAAATCCACACATATATATTTCTGTTTTAGTGGCATTTGGCAGTATTGCACGTACTTCTTGAGGCTTCCATCCTAAATCAATAAGACCTATATAATGTACTTCAGTATTATAAAATAGGTACAACATTCCTTGTGTTAATCTATTAACTTTACGGGTTTTTATATCTCCATTATTTTCCCAAACAAAATTATTTATATCGAAATTGTCTCTCAATTCAGTATTATTTGGTATATCTCCTATACATTGTACAGGTATTATAAAGGTTAACTGATTACCGAATTTATCTTTAGCATAATTACAATATCTTTGACCTTCTTGCATAAATGACATAGATCTATGACGTACTAACTCGTGTGTCATTGCTCTATTTGTTATAAATTTAACTGTAGTACGTCTTTGGTGATGTTTAGTAGGCTCACATAAAAATGAAAGATCATCCTCCCATCCGTTTTCTATAATCACTCTATAATTTGTAGTTACATATCTTGTAGAATCTTTTGTTATTGTGACGGCACTAAAATGATTAGTTTCATATTTCTCTACATCTACTTCGCTAAGACATGTATTTGGGAACTTTAGATATACAGTACCAAACTCTAGTGGACTATAATGCTTCATGTTTATGAGGCGCTTTACCATCTTTTCAGCACTATCTTCAGTTATCTTATCTTCAGATTTATATGATACTCTAGCAGCACGTTCTATATCTTTATAGATATCTTGTAATGTATAACCGTGTGTTTTACAAATCTCGTATGATTGATTAATTAGTTTCATCTTCTAACAGTTTAATTTTATCATTAATATACCAAATAGCTTTCTTAAGATCCTCTATAGTCTTAGATCTATCGTCATATCCTTCTTCAGTTTTATGACCTGCTCTTAATATGTATTTTATAGCATTACCAAGATCAAAGTCCATATGTCTTGTAATATTTATTACTTCAATACCTGTTTTATCTTTCAGCCATGTATAATGTGATGGATGGTTTACTTTGTCTTCTTTTTCTTGCATTTCTTTTCTTTTTCTATAGCATCACACATACATTTAACAGCCCATTCTATTATGTATGCTAAATGTTCATTTCCAGTATGTTTACTACAATTAAACTCTAAATCTACATCCTTGAATATACCATTCATTACGTGGAATGCTTCATGTGCTATTTGTGGAGGATTAGGTATTCCATCAAATACTACTAATACTGTTTTGCAGTAATCGTTTTTGTTATACAGCAAATCATATGTAGATCCATAATGATCAGAATCGTCAGCTATAAATTCAGCCTTCGAATCTTCCATCCATCCGTATGTATCATTCATGAAGTCTATGTGATGTATATCAAACATTATATCTAATTTTGTAGGATATATGTCACATTTGTATGAATATACATTAGGCTTCTTTAATTTCTTCATATTCATCGTATACTTCGTTTAGTGCGTCAGATACTTGTTCTTCTATAGGACGTTGTTTTTTACGTCTCATGGCATTTTTAAGATTATCTTTGTACAGATATTGTTCCAATACAGATGATGCATTTTTAAATGCTTGATAATTCTTTATATTACCATTTTCGTCTTTATCATTATACAAATCTTCTACTAACTTTTTAAGCTCATCTAATGTATAATTTTCAAGAACTCCTTTACTATTGACATGACGTATCAAATGATCTTTATAGTTATCTGATGTAGCGTCTTTGTCGTATATATTAGCGTATTTATATATCTTTCCCATATTAATCTTTATCGTAATAACCGTTCCTTAAACGGACTTTCTAATCTTTTTTTAACCATTCTAATGCTTCTTTAAAGCGTGGATCACTTGCGGCCTATTTCAGCGTGTAACACGTATTTTGAACATTCTTCTTCTACTACGTCTCCATTGTCATTGATTGTTTTATGAGTATATATTTGATTATTTTTCCAATTATAGTATCTGCTAAGTGACTATGCACGCTCTCTTCTAGAGCTATATTGATGTATACATTTAAGCATTTGTTCAGCATTTATACATCCTAATGCGTCCAAATTACATATATGTCCTACAATATTTTCCACACCGTCACTTAAGAATTTACTTTTAAGTTTAGTATATTCTTCTTTAGCTTGTATAAAGTATTTATTGTTTTCATCATAAATAGGCTTGTTATCTACTATATAAGCACTATTTATAGGAGTATTATGTATAAAATACCATTTACAATTATCAGTAACTGGAGTAGATATATCTTTTAGAGATAGAAGATCTGCATAATATAGTATAGCATTTAATTCTATATCATTCATACTAATGTTTAAGTTATATTTATATATAAACTATATAAGTTATATTAACCCCCTATAGTCCCCCTTCTTATGCCACTATAACGTAAAAACCGTAAAAAAGTTGCAAATATACAAATATTTTTATCTATTGCAACCAAATTGTGCTGACATAACGTTAAGGCGGCATAAAACAAGAAATTAAAATATATGACAAAGATTTTGAATGTTATTAAACCGTTTATGCATTTGGTTCCTGGTGATACGTTTGAACTGAATAAAGATGGTAGTTATACAGCAAAACATCACGATGAGTTTAATCATACAGATGATACAGGTGATTACAAATCGTCATTTACATCAGAGCTTACAGTATCTGCTGATTATGTAAATAATTTGATCAATGATGGAATTATTTATCCAGATGAGCCTAAGAAGCCTTTTGTAAATGTATTTGATGAGATTGACAATATGCTTGATGCATATACAAAAGATCTCAAGAATATAAATTCTGATATGGATAATGCTCCTGAATGTTTGAAAGTAGAGAAGACTACCGTTCTTAAAAATCTCATTAAAACGCTTAACTATCTAAAGAACCTTAGAAAATGAACGAGGATAAGTTAATGAATCAGTCGCAGTTAGCAGAAAGCGTTGCTGAAAAAATCCCTTACACATTTCACGATTGTTTTCTTGTTAAACCGCTGGACAAGATCATGGTAAAGAAGGAAGTTACAGAACTTCCAAATAATAAACCGGTTAAGGATAAAGATGGCATAGAAGCTGTTGAAGGAACTCCGAAGACCGAGGTAAAAGAAGTAGAGTCTGATTATCAACAAGGCGTTGTGATTAAGATACCATCAACATACAAAGAGACTGATAATAAACTCATGAGTGTAAAAATCGGAGATATTATCTTATACAAACCTACAAGAACAATGCCGTTCGATCTACTTAAAGATAGTAGACTTATACGATATTTCGATATTGTTGCTGTAAAGAATGATTGACATTAACAATGTAATAAAAGAAGTATCTAATAAACTTAATATAGATGAATAGATTGTAGATGTTGTATGTAAACACCCATTTAAACAAACAGTTGATTTAATGAAAGGTGATGATACAAAAGATATACTATTCAATACACTATTTAAGTTTAAGTTGAAAACCAGATTTAAAAACAATAAAAAACAAAAATACAGATGAAGACACTAGTTTTTTTAGGAACCGGAAGATACACTAAAACACCGGTACTTGTAGATTATGCCAAGAATACAATTGAGTTACTTGAACGTACTCGCAGTGCTATTAATGAAGTTTATATGGCAAAAGAAGACATGCTTGTTAGCTACAAGAAGAATGGAAAAGATACAACCGTTAAAGCCAATAAGGGAGATGTAATCGTAACATTCTACGATGAGGATTTCATTGAGTATCCAGTGGTTGTAGTAAAGAACGCAGATTGGAAGGCTAATATGGTTTCTTATCTTAAGAAGCAAGAAGCTGAAAAATCAAAGAATCTTGTGCAAGCACAGTATAGTGATTGTGAATGCGGAAGTATCTGTAAGCAAGATTGTTAATAATTAAAAAATTAAAATTATGAAGAAGAACAAGTATTTATTTGTTGTAGATCTTACAGAGTGTGAGAATAGCGTAGACGTATTTACTTCAATTGCTGACGCTAAGGTACTTGCTGGAGTAGCTATCAATATTCCAGAGTACATGGCTATAATTGAAAGTACAGTTGAGAATACGGTTAGTACTACATGTATTATAGACAGTATTGCAAGTAATATAGTAAGCATTCTCAATAAGAATGCAGACAAGAAGAAGGATAATATATTCAAACGCTTCTGGAACTGGCTTACAAATAAGAAATAAGTTGGTTACTAAAACTAGGTTTACAGTGTACCTTAAACACTGTTTATGCCCTGTAGTTTAGTTGGTAAAACATTAGAGTATCGTTAAGGATGTCTAAGAATTGAGGTTCGATTCCCCGACGAGGCGCCAAATTTCTATTTTTCATAATAAATCAAACAACGGTAACCTTATAAGACAACTGGTGGAGTCAGGCGATATAAAGCTAATAGGTTGGTTCGATTCCAACATAAGGTTCTATTTTTAAATGTTTCATATAAAAGTAAATTTGTTTTTTTGCAGTAGCGGATCTGCTTAATAAACACCGTTTCGAGACGAAAGTCTTGCGGCCTCCCTTAAGAAAGGAGGCAATATTACTTTCATATTTGGTAAACGATAGTTTATAGAATATGCGTTGATTACGAAACAATCAAACCGATTGCACAGGATCGGTTAATTGTCCTGCGAAGACAACGACACGAATGAGGTCCGGCTTATTGGTGATGCTAAAACCATTCCCTTCCTGGTAGGGGTAAGATACCATGCGAGTGGCATCCCTGTGTGTACACTATAAATAAAAGGTTTCCATGGTAAGCTGACACAGGGACCCAATACTGGTATGCGTCCAGCTAAAACGTAAGTGGCTGAGCTGATGGTACACTATAAATAAAAGGCCGAAATTAGCACGAATACTGGTTGTAAGTCCAGCTAAAACTTATAAGAGTCAAAGAAAACGGGCGAATACACAATCGCTGAGAGGTTACGTCGTTTCTGAAATCTCTATAAACTGGGACATCCGGGTGAAATAGAAACTTTCTGCCCTAGCAGCGCTCGGAGCTGCAGGATCCAAATGGCGCCAATACTGGTTCTGTATAACTCCAGATAAAAGATATACATTTGACTTTTTGAATTATATTTAAAACGATAGTTTTGTGTGTTTCTATTTAAAAAATACACAATATCGCGGAGTAGAGCAGTTGGTAGCTCGTCGGGCTCATAACCCGGAGGTCGCGCGTTCGAATCGAGCCTCCGCAACAAATGAGAGTGTTGTAGCAATGGTAGCTACTAAATTTGAAGATTTAGAGATAGTGGTTCGATTCCATTACATTCTCATATATTCCCCTATGGCGTAACGGTAGCGCGGAGGGCTCTAACCCCTCGTCTGTCTGGGTTCGAATCCTAGTGGGGGTACCTTCATTTTTATTTTCATACTGAGATAGTGTTAGAATAATGGTAGTTCACGCTTTATAAACGGAGCGGGGTGTCGGTTCGAATCCGATACACTGTCCATAAATTTAAGACATATGAATATAGGAACACATAATTCATTGACATACCTTACACCTAAAACATGGTGGGGTAAATTAATTAAATTTACTGCAAGATGTCAATCAATAGATTACGAAAAACAATACGAACTTGGTGCAAGAGTATTTGATATACGATTGTGGTATGATGATCTACTTTGCCTAGAAGCTCGTCATGGTAGAATAGCATACGATAATTCACGGATGGTATTACGGGAAATGCTCAAATTCCTCAACAAGAAAGGAGATTGCTATGTACGAGTATTATGCGAAGAAGATTCTTTTGCCAAACACGATCCTTTAGCTGTAAATAAAGAACATGAATTTGTTGAGGACTGTGAGTTTTACGAGAGTCAATATAAGAATATAAAGTTTTTCGGAGGTAATAGAAAATACGATTGGAAAGTATTGTATAACTTTAAGAATAAAGATATACCTACTCTGATTGATAAGTATTCTAGTACTACATCTTTATTTAAAAATAATAATAAGTTCTTACGTATAATTGATGATTTGTGTCCTATATTATATGCTAAATTGAAGAACCATACAAATATAGAAAAGCATAAACAATCAGGTTCTAAAGATTATTTATTTATAGATTTTATAAACATACAATAATATGGAGATTAAATTTAAGAGATTATCAGATAACGCAGTATTACCTAGTAAGGCACATCCTACAGATGCAGGTCTTGATCTCACATGTACAAGTATTACTAGTGAAGTTAATGAGTGTGGACAATTTGTTTTAGTATATCACATAGGTATTGCTGTTGAAATTCCGGTTGGTTATGTTGGTTTGATATTTCAGAGATCTAGTGTATATAAGAAATCATTAACTCTTACTAACGCTGTTGCAGTAATAGATTCTTGCTACAGAGGTGAACTTGTTCTTAAGTTCAAGAATACCAGTGGTGATTCTATTCCAGCTGTATACAATATTGGTGATAGAATTGCACAGTTAGTAATTATTGAGAATCCTGAAGTTGAACCTGTTTTTGCAGATACTCTTTCAGAGACTGATCGTGGTGAGAACGGTTTTGGTTCTTCAGATAATAAAGATATTAGCGCGGATACAGGATCTCAGAATACTGAGACTGCACCAGATCAAGCGGCTGAACCAGCAAACGGTTCTGAGTCGGATAAATAATACCGGTATAAAATCCGAGGAAGGGGATGTCCTACATAGGGCTTCCCCTTTATTTGTATATATACTAACTAAAAATTAAATTAACATGTTAAAAACACAAATAACTGGGGCTAAGTATTTATCCCCACAAACTAACCAGATGACTAATCTTAATATTGCTGTTCCGGCCGACAGTAAGGATACTGAGTTTGGTACATCTGATATACTGCTTGCTAAAGATACAGCTGCATTGGTAGCTGATGTAAAGCGTACAGCGCTAGAAGGAGAGAAGACCACAATATTTGCTCCAACACATGTGGACTCTAATATTAAGTTTGAAAAGAATGTGAATCTAGCTGATGGATGCTTGTACATAAAAATAAATTTTGATAAACTTATTAATCTACAATACGGTGATTATGCTGAATTAATGTATATTGATAATTATGATGTAATCTTGTAGCATGAAGGCGTCGACGGTTTGATGATACATATCTATGTGCATGGTGATAGTCACGGCGGGTATTATTTTACTATCAATGACCAACAATTTGAAACTACGATATATAAAGACGGACGAATCGAATGTGTGTCCGATGCTAAGCAAAGAATTGTTGGAAAAGTTGATCAACAATTTAAAATATGCGGCTTTAATACTATTGCTAACAAGTGTACTTATACATGTGAAGTATTTCAACATAACTTTTTAGACGTGAAAATGTCACAGCTTGATAATGATTGCAACTACATTAGAGCACTAAAAGACGGAAGTTTGCGAATTAATAAAATCATATTCGGTTATGGTGATGAAAATATGAAGTAGATTAAATATGATGGATTATTGCATCTTCCACTCGATACCGTCTTTACTGGTGACGATGATATTAATTATTCCCTCGACGTTTTGTTTGAGTATGTAAACAATTGGAATTTGTATCAAATAGTAAGTTCTTTACCTACAGCCGATTTTGATCCCAAATGTATCTACATGATTAAGAAAACTGATCCTGCTGATTCAAGTGTAAGGTACGATAAATACATTTACATTATAGAAGATAGCGCTTGGGAAAAGATAGGCTAATTCAACTAGGTCTTAATGTAAGCATTACGGGGTTCGCTACCCCGCCTAGTGCAACAGAATCTACTACATATTATATATGAAAAAGGTAGGTCTTATATTTTAATTAATTAACGGACTGGGATTAATCCAGTCCCAGTCCATATTGTTTTACTTATAAATTTTAAGTACTATGGATACACTTGAAAAGATTTATTGTACAGGACATGATAATAATGATGCCCTTATTGCTACACTGGCTAACCAGCGTAATAACGATCCCATGGCTGCTGCAGCTATGATGAATGGCGGTATGAATAACTGGATGAATAACCCGTTTATCTACCTCGTTTGGATGATGTTTGCAAACCGTTTCTGGGGAAATGACAATGGTGTGAACAATTGCCAGTTAGATTCTCTGAGAAATCAGATGGCTGACAATTAGAACAGCAATCTGTTGATGGACGCAGTAAAAGGTAATAACTGTGCTATTGGTCAGTTGGCAAGTAATCTGAATTGTGATTTTAATACACTTAACAATGCTATATGTAGTGTTCGTTCTGGTATACAGGAAGTAGCAGGTAAGGTTGGATTCTCTGCTGAGCGCGTAATTAACGCAATCAACATGGGTGATGCTAACATTACATCTGCATTGCAGAACTGCTGCTGCCAGACGCAACAGAACATTATCAAGATGGGTTACGAACAATAGTTGGCAACGTGTAACCAGACTAATACCATAACATCTGCTATCAATACTGTTAATGCAGGACTTGAGCGCGGATTCTCTAACATTGGTTATTAGATGGCTACAGACAAGTGTGACATAATTAGAGCTGGACAGGATAATACACAACGTATCATCGATACATTGAATAATCACTGGTCAGCTGATTTGCAGTAGAGATACAACGATGCTAGACTTGAACTGAGTCAGCAACGTCAGAATGCTACATTAATTGCAGCTCTTAAAACTACTCCTGCTGCTTAATATTAATTAATCATATGATTGGGCGGGAAACCGCCCTTTCGTATGTTAAAACTATAAGCGTATGTTATTTAAAGACGTAAAACAGAATTATACAGTATATATACTGGATAAACAAGATATGAATATATCTCAAGCAAAAGTATCTGCAGTAGGATTTCCTAGAATGGATATAATGTAGAATACACCTAATACACAAACTGTAATAGATATAACTCTAGATAGTAATGGTAAGATAGCTACATATACTATTCCTGAAAGCCTCTCTGTTACTTATGCTGGTAATATTGTTCTTTCCACAGATAAGGATGGTCTTATGCATGAAATAGAAGCTATGAAGAATAATGCCGAACAGGTGTTAGCTTCTGTAGATAAGCAGAAACAAATTCTTGATAAAGCAAATACATTGCTATCAGAACTAAATCCTGTCTATAAAGAAAAGAAGGAAACTGATCTTAGATTCTCTAAGATTGAAAACTCTATTAGTGAAATGAAAGATATGTTTGCAAACTTTTTAAATACATACAAACATGAAAGTAATAACAATACAACGGCATCAGTAGTATGAAGATAGTAATACTACTGATGTAACAAAGCATGACAAATCTATTGAACTAGCTGAAATAGTAGACTATATTGCTGAACATAAATATCATTTTACAGAAACTCTTATGAATCACGCTATATCAAAGATGGAGAATGTAGATGGCTCATCTAAGCGTATATCAAAAGATGATGTTGAAAACTATATTAACATACATGGTTATAAACATCCTGTAAAGTCTAATATATATGATATAACATATACAGCAAATATGGCATATGCTGATTTTTATCCTTCATTGCTCGATACTACTGATAAATGTATAGAATACGCATTATCAGTAGCTAACGATGTAGATGGATATGAAGGTATAGAGTTTTGCAGATATTTAGCAGACTTGATGGGTAAGCATGTTAAAATAGATAGAAATAATTTTATTTAAGTAAATCAATACAGATATACAAATGAAACAATCTAAACTATTTGGTACTAGACTTATTGAAAATGTTAAAGTACCTAAAATACCTTCAGTAATAACGTTGAATTAGTATGAAGGTTTATCAAATATTGATTTCGAAGAGGGTGATTTACTAGATGCAAATAGTATAAAATTGTACATAAAACGTATGTCCGGACTTGACAATGTTGTTACATTTAACAATCTTGCATCTAATACTAAACCTGGTATCGTACAATGCGGAAATAGTATTAATGTACTAAACGGAATTATAAACGTTGAAAGTATATCTGATCAATTTATACATGATTTAAAATGAGTAAATTTTTAGACGAACACGGATTGGAAGTATTGTGGGGTAAAATTAAAACCAAATATGCAACTAATGATACCGTAAATGGAATTCTCGATGGTGATAAGCCTCTTGTAAACCCTGTAATTGCTTCTGCTAGCTGGCAGGTGTACAAGAATGATGGAACTACACCAGTAGGTTCTCCAAATACTTCTATTAATATTTCCGTAGAGAATGGCTATAAGGTTAAGTTCACCGGTACATGGAAGTGGACACAGACCAGTGGTAGAAAGAATCCTACAGCTACTTCTGGTAGTTGGGGAACAACTCTGCCTGCAAGCAATACAGCAAGTAATGCATATACATCAGGTTTGCTTACAGCTACCACTAATATTACACAGAACATAACAGCTCCTCAGGCAGGACTTGTGTATAAGGACGGTAAGATTCATCAGGCAGATGCTTCTGCTTTGGATACTACATCATGTACAGCAAGAGTAACTTTTGGTAATAAGATATTCTACGGTGTTGCTACAGCAGGTACTCCTACAGATGCAATGATCAGTGGTCTTGCAGGTGAGATTACAACATCAAAGACCAAGCAGGTTAATGCTAGTGCTACAAGTGCTACACAGATGTACGTATATGCATATCCTGCATCTTGGGGAGATTTGAGAGCTATTTCTAAAGATGGTGTAGATGCAGTACTTACCGCATTTACTAAAACAACAGTTAATCACGACAATGGTTCAGGTGCAGCTGCAGTACCTTATAATGTATATTATACCGGTAACGGTGCATTGAACGCTAATTGTACACTTAAATTTGAATAATTATGGCAGGAAGATTATATAGAATGGCGAAAGTCGTGTCTGCTAACCCTAAGAGTTGGGGTATAGTAGATGCAAATGAAATTTCAGGTTTTAAAAGAGTAGCTAAGCTTTCTGATCTTTATTCAATAGCTGAGTGTATTCTTTCTTCATCATACGGTGATGGAGTAACTGATGGTGTAGATGCAGTTGGTCAGATTTGGCATGTATCTGAGACTAATGGTGATTATAAGTTGACAAACTGGGCTAATCGTAAGAGTGCTGCAGGTTGGACTAAACTTTCTTATGGTGGTGATGTATCTGTTCCAGTTAAGGATGTACAGGTAGATGGTACTACTGTTGTTTCTAATGGAATAGCTAATATCAATTTGACAGATTATGCTAAGAAAAGCGATGTTACTGAAGATCTTAAGAATTATATAGCACGAGCAGAAAAAGGAGTTAGAAATGGAGTAGCTCCTCTTGATAGAGACAATATGATACCTCTGTAGTATCTTGGTCATCTTGACATGACTGTGTTTACAGTCGTAGAAAGCCTTCCTACAAGTGATATAGAAAACAAAGTATATCTTGTTAAATCTTCATTGACTTCTGACAAGAATATCTACAGCGAGTATATTTATACAGGAAACCGTAATGGTGTATATGATGCTACTAAGTGGGAGAAGCTTGGTGAAGTAGCTGCTAAGACAGACCTTAGTGAGTATTATAAGAAGACTGAGGTTTATAATAAGGACGAGATTGATACTAAGGTAACTACTCTTAATACTAATATTGCACCATTAGTATCTGGTATTACAGCTAATCCTCATTTAAATATTAGTCCAACTGATCCAAATAAAGACACCTATGAACTGACAGTTAAGTATAAAAATGGTACTAATAACATTGTACACATTAAGCCTGCGACCAATATTGATGCTGGAGTAATGACCAATGCTCAAAAAATCAAGCTTGATGGAATTGCAGTAGGTGCTAATAAGACTGTTATTGATGCAGTAATGAGTACTACAAGCACTAATGCTGTACAGAACAAAGTTATAGACAATGCTATAAAAACTCATAAGATTGATGGCAATAACTTGACTGGAAAGTAGGAAACTGATGGAATTGAATATTGGCTCCTTGGACAAGGTGATACCGGAGACGGTAAAGTTAGTGCATTAACAGACACACTTACATATCAGTATAACCCATCAACCCACAGCTCTTTGTCAATAGATGGTTCAGATGTTTGGGATGCTTCGACTCTTACAGCTCTTACAGATACAGAATTAAATAATATATTGAAATAATTATGAAAGTATTGGATGAAAGTGGCGTTAAAAAAATAGTCAAGGATTATAAAGATGCCGATGAGAATATAAA
>ERZ1034897.927-NODE-927-length-12621-cov-37.482970_pt1 | contig 12621 bp, 18 predicted proteins | sample MGYA00520629_ERZ1034897 | MGnify/ENA primary metagenome ERZ1034897 (study PRJEB33766, sample SAMN09781789) | gut metagenome | biome: gut microbiome | host: Homo sapiens | place: Madagascar | study: EMG produced TPA metagenomics assembly of the PRJNA485056 data... | reverse complement strand
TTGTTTTATCTTATGGCTATATTATATACTGTATTACCGTATATGTCAAGAGGATTTTAAAATTTTTTCAAAAAACAAGCGCCGGTTCTCCGGCGCTTGTTTTAGCTATACAACTTACTGGATGTCTTTTGCATCCGATCTAGGATTATAGGGAGTCTCCGCTGCACGGTGGCTCTGCCGAGATACAACTCCGACGCAACATCGATTTGAGGCACTTTATCGACATAATAAAGCCGTGCAATTCGTTCGTTCTCCAGACCTAGATTAGCCTGAGAAATGACCTTCTCCATTTCTCCACGCATCAGGCCGGATAATTCAGGCGGTAGATTATACCGCGCCTGCGGCGACATCCAATCACCCCTTCTTGGTCATCAAAACCGGAACGTTCCCCTGATTGGAAACGGAAAGACCGAGCGCCACGGCCACGTCGCGGATTTTCACATAGTTGGTTCCGTTTTTCAGGATACGTTCAACCTCGACGGGTTTTCCGTCAACAATCATCTTGCACTTGCTTACCATTTCAATCCTCTCCTTTACCATCTCACGGAATTTCTTGATACCCTCCGGATCGTCCACCCAGTATTTCGGGCAGAGCTTCCCGGTCACATCGTAGTGCCGGATGATATGATCGACCGGGATGTTATACTTCTCGCAGAGCCTTGCGGCGAGGTCTGCGGCATTGGCGATAGTCTTTGCCGTTGCCATGACCTTCCCGTCGCGCTTCGCGTCGCACATCTCGATCCCGATGGAATTGTAGTTCCGGCAGAATGGGTGTGTGTAGTGATACGCGCCGCAATGAAAGGCTACATAGTCCTCCGGCACGGAGATCGTGATGGAATCATCGTCCACGAAAAAGTGCGCGCTGGCGACCGGATTCAAAGGCTGCTGGAAGTACCTGCCGTTGCTGGTGTCGGAATCTCCGTCGTTGGCCGTGTAGTGCATGACGAGCCACTCAATGGCCCCGCCGCGCTTCGTGCCGTAGTTGGCCCGATGGGCCAGCATCGTTTTAATTGGTACCATTTGCGCCTCCATAAAGCTCATGGTGGAGCGTCAGCACCGCAGATTCGATCATTTTATCCACGGTATCAGAATCAAACTTAATGCCTCTCTCGGCGAGGTATTGCAGCACATACGCCTTTTTCTCGGCGCCCTCGTTGGCATTGTAAAGCTGCTCCGCCGCCTTGACCGCGATCTCCACATAGGTCTGCCACTTTTTGAGCTTGTCCGCGCCGACGCGCTCCTTGATCCACGGGATCAAAAATGCCGATACCAGCGCCGAGATCAGCGCGATCACTGCCGAAATGATTTCTGTGTAGTCCATAACAAACTCCTTTCAATCCTTCAGCACGATTTCCAGAAACCGTGCCTTTTCCTCTGCCGTATAGCTCTCCGGCAGGCTCTTGATGTACTTGATTGCGTATTTGCTGCGGTTCTCATTCTTGGCCTTCCAGAGGTAAAACATCCCAATCGCCGTCGCAAATCCGATGACTGCCAACGTGACCTCCACACTCAGCACGCCGAGCACATTCAGGATAATGCAAACGACGCTTGCCGCCGCGCTGCCAATCAGCAGCTTCTTCGAAGTCTCCATCAGACCGCCTCATGCCGTCCGGCCTCGCACTGCTCTTCGAGCTTATGGAGCGCCTTTTTGACATCCCCATTGCCACCGCGATTGACATACTTCTTCCCAGCAATCAAGCGTTCTGACATCGGCATTTCCTCGGACATGATCGTGAGCCGCAGGATGCTCAAATACTGCTCGTCCTGCAATCTCGTGAGCTTGTCGATCTTCTCGTCTATCTCTTTCAGATGGGCGCTCTGCGCGTCGCCCTTTCCTTTCTTCTTCTGGACCGCGCTGACGATTGCCTGAACGACAGTCGTCAGCGCTGACGAGCCGAGGATTGCTACAATGATCGTGATAATTCCAGAATCCATATTCTTTCTCCTTATTTCGGTTTTCCAACAACGTACTCGACAATGTAAGTTCCGGATACACGGCAGATTTTAACTCGATCTCCCGCACTGAATGTAATGGAAGTGTTACATTTATAGTGCTTTGCGGTTGCCTCCGTCTGCCCGTCAAAGATCAGCGACAGTCCATCGGTATACTTTGCGCCAACGGTCGCCAGCATAAATTCAGGTTGTGGCTTCTGTGCCGTATCGTCTGTATCAAAAAAACTCGTCACGCCAATCATGCAATCACCGCCCTCTTTGCCGTATGCTTCATCATACTGCCTTCTTTCAGCTCGATGTACCATCCGGTTTCTTCATAGATTCCGCCGATGGTCGGATGATCGATTGCAATAACATCCCCGATACCGTGACCCGGCTCCGCCAATGACTGAAACGTGATCGTCTTCGTGCCAAGCATGGATTGATTGCGGATGTTTTCGACATACGCCTGCAACGCAGATTGACTGGCGATATTATCAACCTTTACAACCTTTGTGATCTTCTGGCCACGCTTGAACGTGGAAATAGAACTCGATGGATTATCATTCTCTGCTCTGGCGACCATAGGCGCGTCTAAATCCGGGTTTGAGCAAATTGCAACAAACACATTAGGTGCATCAAAAAAGTCGTTCTCTTGGCTCGCTGACAGACCGACAGGGGCGCGAAAACGAATATCTGTCGTGCTGTACTGGTGATCAATATTCGATGCGCTCGGCGTCTCATGCGGCGTCATACGCGCCACACCGTTTGCATCAAACCAAAGGGGATCATAATTGATCTCATCAAGCAGCGCGTTACAGATTGTAAGATAGTCAGTTCCAATTTGCCAGTCTTCCCGGTCGGTTTGTAGCGTCGCTTCAGATGGTGTTGCAATCACAAGAGAAATCCCGGCCTCCGTCAGCATTTGCCGGACGATAGTTATGTACGACGAGCCAGCGGAAAAATGCTTGATGCTTTCCGTTTTGATCGTGGACAGTTTCCAGCTCCGATCGTATGCTTCAATCGCCACCCAGCGCCCGTCTTCCTCGGTCGTTTCCTTGTACGTCGTGATGCGGAAAATTCCCAATGAGTTTTCCACGCCATTGATGGAAATTGTGGGTTGCAGCTCATCAGATAGATAGTTGATATTTGGATCGTAAAGAAATGTCCCCGCAAAACTCGATTTAATTTTTGCGTTTTTATCCGTATATACATTTGGAGCAGAATCGCGTTTCCAGCGGAGGGACGCATAATGCGCCCCATTCCGCAAAACATTTACAGAGAAGAAAATGTCACGAATCAATGTCAATCTCCTCCTCGTACTCGATTTTTGTCACCATGAACGAATACACGCTCTTGTATTGGTTGACCTCTCCCGAAACCTCATTCAGATACCCGATGCAGCCTCCCGACGGATGCAGTTTCAAACAAACCAGATGTCCGATCATGCCCTCGAACTTCTCGGCGCTGTCTCTGTTTAAGAATACGACATTCCCGTCATAGTTCGCAGTTTTCGCTTTACTGCGCTCCGCAACGGGATATGTGTACCCGGAAAGTCTTACCTCTGCAATCGAGCGGCTAATACTTCTAGTAACCGGCTGATTGGTCAGGCCGCTGTACTTCATGGTCAGCCATTCTCCGGCGTCCATATCATACAAGACGTTGTATTCCGGCGTGACCGAGACAGAGACTTCGGCAGAAACGCCGTAATAATCGTTGTCGGAATAGCAGCCGCGCACCTGATATGTGCAGGCGCCAATCGCCATGTTATCTACATATCCGTGCTCTTCCGCCTTTGCAATCGGTGTCCCGTCCCGGTATACAATGTAAAAATCGTAGTTGCCGGAATCCACCCATGCAAGCGTTACTGCATTTTGGGCACTTGCCGTCAGCGTGATCGCGCCGCCCGGTATGTTTGTGATCGGGAGCGCCGCTGTGCCCCACGGCGACCAGAAGCCGTATTCGTTCTGCACACGGACGCGCACCGTGTAGCTGCCATCTTCCAGATAAAACGGTGCCGTCCACGTCTTCCCGGTTCCAAAGCGCGTGCCGGAGGTGTAGACACCGTCGATCTCCACCTGATAGGCTTGCTGTTCATCCGACTGCCAGCGGATCTCCGGGCGCGGCTCTGTGGACACGATAGACACAGGCGGTGTTGCAGGGGCGGCCAGCACAATAAACTGTGTGGCAGCGCTCCATGCTCCCGCAGCACCCTTGGAATTGTACGTCCGCACACGCCAGTATTTTGTGCCGGAGGTAAACGTCCCGGCAGGAGCCGTCCATGTGTTGGCTACACCGGTGACGGTTGCCAGCGCCGTCCATGTGCTGCCGTCCGTGCTCTGCTGCAATTCGGCCTTCGTTTGGGCCGTGCCGGTCGAAATGACATGTTCCCATTTGAATACATTATCGGATGCTCCGTCGATGACTGCCCGGTCAGGGGCGACCGCAACGGCTGTGGATTCCACGTCGGTCAGCGAGAGCGTCATCCAATCGGAGGTCGTAGTGACGCCGCTGTTCGCAGTCACGCTGAGCTGCCACTGGATGCTGTCGCCGGAAAAAGTATTCGCCGGGATGGTGATGGAGGTAGCCGTGCCGGGCACGTCGATTTCTTTGACCGTGTCGGATGCAGATTTGCGCCAGCGGAACTTTGCAGACGTGCGCGAAACGTCTGCATAGCAGTACCCATTTACAGATTCACGCCAAGAGAAGGTGTTGGAATTTGCAGCAACAATAGATCCGCGTGACGGGGATGTGTTGCTTATTGCAAGCCCTACGGTTTCGTCGGTATAACGGAACGTCGCGTATGGTGGATTACTGCTTCTGGTTGACTGAAATGCCCAGTAATAGTTCGTTGCAATCATGATCCCGTACTTCAGCACGGAGGATGCAAGGCTTGTTGCAGAGGAGACAACCGTCTTATACCCGGCAGAACTTACATAGACGCTCAGCTTCGTACCGCCATAGCTCGGTTTATTGTTGTATGTTACTGTTTTTTCGTTGAATGGGCCTCGAAGATAATACCATGTAATGCTTTGCGCAAGAGTAGAAAAAGAAACTTGGTAATTTACATATACGGTTACATTTTCGATGGCCTTAAATCTTGCAGCTTCCGGAGGTGCAGCAAATGAAAATAAAATATCACTTAGTCCGTTTGTGTCACCAGCAACATACACAGATTCAGTGCTGAAATTTGTTGACGGGAATGATGCGCTAATACCTGCACACTGTGCACCTATAAGCGTAATTTCTGGCATTTAAGCCCCTCCCATCCGTACCACTCTGCGGAGATCCTGTTTATAACCCATATTAGCCGCCTCCCATTCTGCTGGTTCTGCGCTGATTTTGCGCGATGTTTACAACATCGTTAAATTGCTGCACATTTGACGAATCAATGTTGATGTTGTAATTATTCGTCGTGGAATTGCTCGCCGAGTAAGGCACATACTTCCCGGTTCCAGCCTCAATATAACCACCCGTTCCAGTCCATCCGCCTGCGGATTCACTATAAGACGTGCTCTTGAGCGTATCTCCATAGACAACCTTCTGATAGGTAGATAGCTGGCCCTTCGAAACATTCATACCGAGTGCCGTGCCGATCCGGTTGAAATCCCATGTAAAAATACCGGCTACGACGTTCGCAGCATCAGCAATTAACGCAAGCACTTTTGCGACAGGATCAAGAGCAACCTTCAATGCCGGGAGGAAAGTCACGATCAGATCTGCGAGCGGATCGAGCAATCCAACCGCAATTTCAAGGATCGATCCGATTGCCTCAATGAGGCCAGAATCGTCAAGGGCCTTTGAGACTTTATCGATAAACTGCATGCCTGCATCCATAACCTTTATGAATGTTGGGGTCAGTTTATCAAGGAAATTGTTTTTCAGTTCTTGGAACTTCTCGCCGAGTTTCGCGGTCGATTCCTGCAGCTTCACTTGATTTTCGCGTGATTTGATTACCTGCTCGTTATTTTTGTAGAAAGAATCCGCTGCATCGGAATATGTACCGGACAGGGTATTCATGATCAAGCTGTTCCGCTCCGCCTCGCCGGAGCAATTCGCAAGTGATTCATTGAAGTCATCCTCGGAAATACCGGCCCAGTTCAACGCATCCGCCAGAACGCCCGTAACCTGTCCAACCTTTGCCGTCTCGTTTGCGGCCTCAATAAGTCCATTGATGGGCAGCGAATCACCGAACGTGCCGTTTACGCCAGCGGCGATATTCGTCCACGTTGCGAAATCTTCTTGGTTGCGTGCCAGTTTCGCCATGAGCTGTGCTGTTTCTGTGGCGGTATCCGTGTCACCGAGGATTTTGTAAAGGCCAGTGTAAGCCTCCTGTGCCGTATCAGCACTATATCCGGCAGTTTCAAAGGCGGTGTTCAGTTTGCCCTGTGCAACACGATATTCCTCCGTCGCATCGATAACTTTACTAATTCCAGCGATGACCGCTGTCGTGGCCGCTGCTGCAACAGCAAATCCCTTTGCCGCAGTTTTCGCCGCTTTCCCGACATTATCCTTCCACGACGACACTTTCTTCTTCGCGGAATCCATGCCATCATCCACGCCGGATGAATCAGCGGTGATCTTCACCACAATATCCAGTAAATTCATTCTTCCACCACCAATCCACACCGCCGCACAATATCAGCTGTAATTTCCTCGCAAGAGCGCGTGTCTTCTTTCTTCGGACGCAATATTTCATCAAGATCCGACTGCATATACCGTCCGCCCACAAGTTTTGCAGTGTTCTCTGTTAAAACTCTGGCACAGCGCGACATATAATCATCAAACAACCACTTTTCCCTCCGCTGCCGAATCAAAACGGGCAGGAGTCGAATGAGTGCGGGCGCTGAAATTTTCGGCGCATCCAGAAGAGAAAGTGTTACTCTTTCCCCTCCGATACGCACGATGAGAAAAAATCAATGAGTTCCTTGTCCTGCGCGATCTCCCGGATTTGCCGCAGCGTCTCCACGATCTTCTGCTCCCGGATGTCATCGACATTTTTTTCGTTCAAAACTGCAAGGATGCCGAACACGTCTTCTCTATGGTTTTTCAGAAGCATCGGCACCCACTGGCTGACGCGATTTGCCGCCATTGCATATTTCTCTGCAACGGTTTTCGCTTCCTTTGTGTTGAGTTTCAGGGATGTGATGACATCCTCGTCGCTCGTGATATTGAGCAGGAAAACGGAAATCTCGCACAGCACATCCGCTGCGCGATCCGTACTCAGTTCAGAAAGTTTCATGTTTCCTCCTTATGCGTCCGCCTCGCCAGCTTTGATGTAGATTTCATACGGAACTTTGGTCTGCTCCGCCATTGTGAAGTGTGCCGTGTACTCAAACGCAAACTGGCCCTTTGCCTTGTCGCTGGTTTTCATCTGGAATCCGCCGGTAGAGAGTGCGTTCATCATGTGGATTGCGATGAAGCCGCCCTTCTGCTCGCCGTTTTTGTCAGAATAGTCACCGACAATCCAAAGATCATCGAAATCAGAATCGGCCAAATCAAGGCGCGGAACGATCTTCGTAGAATCCTGTGCGTCAATGTCCGCCGTAGCAATCAGAGACTTCGCAACGGCGGTGGACATGGTGACAAACGTGCCGCTGGCCTTCGCCTCAATGGATTCCTGACGCTTCAGTTCCTTCATATTCTTGGGGCAGTTGTCAACGTCATCACCATAATCGGAAAACGTCGGCGTAGCGGTGAACGTGACACCTCCGGTTGTCGCGCCGAGCTGGTCAGCGGCTTTGAACGTGCCAGAAGCCGGGGTGAAATCTTTCAGAATGATGCCCGCATTGATCTGGAGCTGTTTGAACGTATCGGCGGGGATCTTCGTAAACTTTGCCATATAAAATCAGTCCTTTCAGTTGGGTGTGATAAATTCGGCGGTGATATTGAGATACCGCCGTTTTACGTTTGGTTCAGAATCGTCTTTAATCGCCTGACACCACGGAGTGCCGCGTTTCAGCCAAATCGCGCCCTCGTCGCAAGAAACAAAAACGCCTCCCATTCCAATAGCGTCCGCGATCTCCTGTGCCTTTGCATTTGGGGTTGCTTCGCTCTCGGTGTAATACCAGAGGTTTACCGTGATTGATGCTTCTCCGCTGTCCCACGCTCCGAGAATAAGATCATAGGTCAACCACGGAAAAACGGCGTCCCCCGGCACGGAGGACGCCGGATAGGCGGTGAGAAACTGGCCGAACCATGCGTGTAATGCTTTATCTTTCGTCATGCCGGTAACTCTTTCCTTTCCGCCGTAAAATATTTTAGAGTGAAACTTGCGGAACGTGGCGCTTGCTTTTCTTCCGGGTTTGACGTTACTCTGTACGTCGTACCGGTTTCTGTGTCCCGGAAATAGTCGCCGTACTCAATCGGCACAGCCTTGTCAACGAGCGCCGAGTAGACGCTTGTAACGCCCTCTTTCTCTGCACGACGGGCCTGCATGGACGTGTCCAGCGCTTGATAGTTCGAAAACGCCGCGCCCTCCGTCCATGTGGTAACATATCCACCAGCACCGTCCGGCTCCCTGTGTTTCTCCATGAGCACGCAAGGGCGGGCGAAGTCATTCAAAAGGCTCATAATTTCCTCCACTGATTCAATCTGCTGCGGAATGCGCTCTGCCACGTCACTGCGCCGCCAGTTTTCTCATCCGTCGCCCGTGAGTAAGAATACCCGCCGAACGATTCCGAGCTATACGGTGACGCTGCTGTGTCGCCGTTCTTGCCCTGCCATGCCTCGATTTCTGCGTCAAGGGCCAAGACGGACGGCGGTATTGCAAGTGCCCACACAGCGCCGTCAAACGCCTCGTCCGTTAACCCATAGGCTGGGTATTGATGCACACCGTCGTTGAACGTCGAGCCAAGAATCCTAAAATACTGTCCTTCACGAAGAAAAGGAAGCGCAATACTGCCATTTTCTACGGTGAAGGTTCCGGCATACCGTTCACGGTCAAACCAATTCCTTAAATGTCCGCATAATTCTGTCAGCATTGCGCCCCTCCTAAATTACTTTACGGTAACGGTTGCGTTGCCGGATTTCAGCGCGTGGAAGTTGCCATCGCACTCAACAACAGTGACCTTGTGGCCGCTCGTGATGGTGAGATCAGACTTGCCATCCCAGTCATTCCAGCTCTGCACGTTCTCGCCGTATGCAACAGTTGGAGCCGTAGTTTCCGCCGACTTATACTTGTACTTGTTGCCCTTCGCGCCCTTCGCCGGGGAGACGGACAGTTTCGTGTCTCCGGTAGCAGTGCCAGCTGCGGACGTTACAGTCAGAGTGCCAAGCGTGCCGTTGTCAATCGAGCCGACGACGACACCGTCAAGGCGCTCCGCAAACAGCACCATACCATTGACGACCGTATCAGAAGCGGTCATATTGGTGTAGTCCGGCTGCTCATGGATGCCGATATAGCCGGTCGCGTCGGAAGTAAACGCAAACGCTTCGTTGAGGTCGGCGCCATTGACCGGGATGTAGTAGAGAACGATGTTGTCCTTCGCGGTGGCGTAAATCTTGCCCTTCGGAACGCTGGAATTGAGAATCACAGTGCCGAGGCCAAGGAAGTTCTCAACGTAGGTCATGCCGAACGCAGTCTGAAGCGTGATGTTCGCGCTTGCCAGATAGTCAGCAACATCCAGCGGATTGAGGAAGTATACCGCACCGATCTCGTCATCCTCAAAGAGCACCTGAAGGTTGCCCCACGCCTGCGCAAGCACGCTTTGGAAGTCCTTACCGGACACCGCGCCGGAGCCGGTCGCGAGGAAATCGAAAAAGCTCTTACGGATGCTGCGCTGCACATCGCGGAGCATTTCGGTAGTAGTCATTTCGACCGCCTGATCGTAACCGCGATCGGTGATTGCCTCGGCGGACGTGGCCTTGCGCCACTTTTTGAGGGTGATCTCAGCATAGTTCACAGGCTCGACTTTGTAATGAGACAGCGGGATGGTCTCGCCCTCACCGACATCGCCGCTCTGCAAAGTACCGCTGGCCTTGTAGGCTTTGAGCACGGTACCAGCCTGCTTCGGAATCTTTCTGGTCACGCCGAGCGCTTCGACGAGCTTCTTGATGGAATAGCCGAACTGGTCGACAAACTCCATTTCGCGCTCACGCGCGAGATCATTTTTCTTGATGAGATTAGTTTCAGCCATATACAGTCTCCTTTACTGTTCGTTTTGCAGGAGCTTGAGACGTGCCTCTCTGCGGGCCTCTCTGTCCGGCAGCGCCGCGATTTCCGCTCTGGTCATCGTCTCGCCTCCAACGTTATTGGGCGGGTTCTTTGTGTCCGCGCCTTTTTGATCAGTTTTTACAATAAAATCAGCCCATTCTTTCTCGATGGACGATTTCAGCGTATCAGCGCCTTTGATTTTTCCGTCTTCCAGTTCGATCGTGTCAAGATCAGTCACTCGCATAACCGCGTCAAGACGTTTGTCGCTGATACCAGCAGCTTTCAAAAGTTCACGATACGCAGATTCCTTCGCGCTTCTAGTTTCCTTTTTCGTCTGCTCTGCCTTGTACTCGTCAAATTCCCTTTTGACTTTGTCGTGCTTATCCTTCCAACCATCGTCACCTTTGGCTTTCAGGTCTTCCAGCTCCTTCTGCACGCCGGGGAGCTTTTCGGCGTCCGCCTTGTACTTCGACAGCTCGCCTTTCAGGCCATCGACTGTGTCGGAGTGTGCCTCAATGATGGTGTCCATCTGTTCCTCCGTCAGCCCCATGCCTTTAAGGAGTTTTCGGGTAAGTGCCATTTTCAGTCTCCTTTTCTTCGGTGCCGGTTCCTCGGCACGACTGTTGTATAAAAACCGCATTACTTCGCGGTGTTTACCATTTACTCCTATCATTTTAATGCAAAAAAAGTCCGTAACGCCCACAGTTGTGGGCGCGCGGAAACTTTTAAGGTTATTCTGCATTTTCTAGCGCACTTGTGATGATTGATCTATATTCGTCGGCGTGATCGGATAGCGCAGGCTTTAAAAAAGGCTGTGCTCTATTGCCGCGCGTGTAATGCCAGTTTCCTTTCGCATCCTGATACGCCCACGGCGTTTGCCTGCCTCCGTCGTAATAGATGCCCGTGCCGAGTTCAACATACGCGCCATATTCAAGCGGCGTCCCGATATGCACGGCCTTTTCCGACGGATATACTTGATGCGTTATGCTGTTGCGGAGTGCACCAGTATCAACCGGGCAGAGCATCGCGGCGTATGATTCGCACTGAATCCCGCATGTTTCAAGTGCGCGGAGCAGAGCTTCTGAAATTTCCTGTTGAACTTCTTCGCTGTGATCATCGATTTCGATTTGCAGACTGTCCGCTTCCATTTTTCTTCATCCGCTCCCATTCCTTGTATGTGATATTATCCACGACGACATTTTGACCATTTTCGTCCCGGATGCGACGTTTTGCGCGAAACTCTACGCCGTTCACAAGCTGGATCATGCGGCAACGGCAATTATAAACCTCTGCGGGCTTTCCATGCGGGTCTCCAGGAAACTGGCAGCCATTCGAAAAAACGTCATCGTAGTCAACCGTTTCCCCGTCAAGATGCGCGTGAGAGCGACGGGTTCTTCCGTCAATCGTGGCAACCCACTGCTTCTTTATGTCAATCCCCATTTTGTGTGCAGCCTCGCACGCATCCTGGCGCCCGGCGTTTTGCGCGCCGGTTACAGCTGTTCTAGCCGTTCGGATTGCAGCTTCTCTGTCCATCGTGTAGATTCTGGATTGGAGATCGTCCGCGATCCCGCCGATGCTCTTTCCTTGCAGGATAGAGCTGGTCACGCTGGCCGTGATCTGCCTGCGCCCATATGCAAGATCAATGCCGCGCTTTACGGCCCGTTTTGGAGGGTAGTATGGCATAAGTTCTGGATTCTCGATAAGGAGCCGACGCACCGTGGCTTCATTCCACAAGGTAAAATCCACATTCGCGCCTGTCTGCTCAATCTGATACGCCGAATAATTCCGGTTCAGCGAATAGATGCCCGGTGTCGCATCGTTGACATACGCAACGGCGATCTCATGTGCTTTCGTGATTCTCTCGGCACATTTATCGCGAAGCGCCGAAAATCGTTTTCCGCGCCCTATTTGTGCCAGCCTCCATTGTGTGTATTCCTGCTGCGTAACCTCTCCAGCCTCAACACGTTTTTTCTCTGCTTCGTCCCGTAGACGGAATTGTTCGAAATATTCCTTGATGGTTTTATCAAGCTCGCGCTGTGCGGCACGGTAAGCAGATGAAATTTTTTTTTCGAGCTTCTGAAGCTCTTTATCCGTCATTTTATGCCCGTAGTCCACCGCACACCTCCATTGTCAATTTCTGCCGAAATGGCGGTATTTTTATGTCTGTTCCTGCCAACCAGCCGGATATGCTGTGGGTGAATACACATTTGCGTCAATCAGGCTGATATAGTGCTTGCCCTCAAACGTCACCTTGTCGCCCTTTTTGTACGCATCGTGCGCACCAGTAGGTTGCACGAATTCTGGCCATTCATCCAGTGAAACGACCACAAACAGCGCCGGTGTCTTATCCGGTGTCCAGTCTGCCTGTGAAGTATGCGCCTGAACCACGCGATATAATACGCCATTGTATTGCAGCCGCTCATCGACCACATAAGCGTGGTCTATCACCCATTGAGGAAACAGCTCCACTGCTTGCAGCGCATCTTCATCAGCTAGGCTCACGGCCGCTTTTTCAATGTAGGGCCGTAGTGCTC
>ERZ1034897.925-NODE-925-length-12628-cov-4.150004_pt1 | contig 12628 bp, 9 predicted proteins | sample MGYA00520629_ERZ1034897 | MGnify/ENA primary metagenome ERZ1034897 (study PRJEB33766, sample SAMN09781789) | gut metagenome | biome: gut microbiome | host: Homo sapiens | place: Madagascar | study: EMG produced TPA metagenomics assembly of the PRJNA485056 data set... | reverse complement strand
ATTGGCCGGCATTACCGCCGTGATTGATGACGTGATGGGGGTTAAACTTAATTGGGCTACACTTGTCAAGGGTTGGAATGTGCCCACTGGCGAAACGCGAGCCGACCATTTAATAACCTTCTTTGCCAACCTTATCGGCGGGGCAAAAGCTGGATTGGAAGGCTGCACGCTGCCCTGTGGTTGCTTCATTCCCGAAGGCACATTTCCCCTCGAACGATATACAGGCTGCCCTTTCTGCGGAACGCCTTTCACTACGGCAAACTTCGTATACAAAGGTCAAGCATCGAAACTGAAAGAGCTCCGATTGTTTACCGAGGAAGATCTGAAACAAGTATACCACTCTCTTCTTGCCTCCCCCACTCCACTTGACGCTACGCAAAAGGATTCGTTCGAAAAGTTGATTGACATTTACGGACTGCCTGACAACGTAGAGATTAGTATGAAGGAAACAGCAATGCTTGCAGTGAAACACCTTGTGGCAAATGGTCAACAAGCCCAAGCTCAAGCTTTACTGAAAACTCCTACCGACATATTACGCTATTTGTGGTATGAAAAGACTGGGTATGTGCAAATTATTGAACCAAGGACATTGATAGCGCAAGCCCGCCGATTCTACTACCACATGTTTGGCCCTCTTAACCAGAGCGAATATGCTGGAAAGGAGATGAAGAAGAAACTCAAATTAAAATACGACCGCAAGCACTGCCAATGCGTGGCTTCGTGGATCAACAACCTTGCATTATCGCCCCAACAAGCCACAGAGAATATGAATGCCAAACGCGGAATGTGGGTGCGCATGATTCGCGCCTTGCGACTTGGAGAATATTCACGCAGGAAAGGTTATGAACATTTGGCTGATATCCTTGACGCATTCTATCGTCAGGAGCAGCCCACTTGGCTGGGTATTTTGCAGCAAGCGCGCAACAATCGTGATACGCAAACCGTGTTACAAATGCTCAAGCAACGCCCAGGACTGTTTGCCCGCAGCCTCTTTGCTACCATGCTGCGCTTTGGGTGTGAAGAAACAATGGAGGCCTTTGAGCAAGTGACCGACCAAATGCCTTCTCGTTTGCTCCTGTCACTGGGTAATGCCGCCGAAAAATACTTTGACCCTGATGCTACGCGCACAGCACACCCCATCACGGGCTACACAATCTCTATTTCTAAAAACAAATTGCTATCACTTTATAGCCCTGCCGACCTAAGGGCTATGGTGGCAAGGGTAAAGCAATGCTACATTATATCCCTCAAACATAGCTTTGCAGCCCAAGCCACAAAGGCAAGAACCATCTATATTGCCCCCTCGCTGTTCGACATACCCATTAGCGTAGGCGACAGGTCTGCCACGATACAGGACACCTCGTGTGCACTCATGGGTACCCGTTTCCCCGTAGAGGGTGATGCCGTACGCTTGTTCTTGCAATGGGGAAAGGGCTTACACGCTCAACCTCTTGACATGGACATCAGCTGCCACATTGCTTTCAAAAATGGGAAAACCGAAGACTGTGCCTACTACCGTTTGAAGGCTACTGGAGCTAAACACGGAGGTGACATACGCGCTATTCCCGATATGGTGGGCACAGCGGAGTATATAGAACTATCGCTACCCGAACTTGCCGAGGCTGGTGCCAAATACGTCACCTTCACAGCCAATGCTTATAGCTGTGGTGCACTTTCGCCCAACCTTGTGGTGGGCTGGATGAATTCGGCATACCCCATGAAAGTGTCTGAAAAAACGGGAGTGGCCTACGACCCATCGTGTGTGCAACACATGGTACGTATCAGCGAGAGCAACCTTTCACGTGGTCTTGTGTTCGGAGTCCTTGATGTTGACGAGCGTGAAATTACGTGGCTTGAGATGCCATTCTGCTTCCAAAACATTCAAGGCTGCGACTTCACTGCCGTTAATGCCTTGTTGCAGCGTTTGCGCAATAAACTGTCAATAGGTCAGCTACTCGAAATAAAGGCTGAAGCTCAGCATCTTTCACTTGCACCTTCTCCTGATGAGGCTGATGAAGCCTACACCTACGAATGGGCGCTCAACCCAGCCGAAGTGAGTGCTCTGCTTAATATGTAAGGAGCTAACAGGTGAAATGTAAGACTTTGAAAAACAACACACATATATAGAGATGCGAAACGCGTCGTCCGCAAATAGCTTTGCGGGCGACGCGTCTTACATCTGCATTGTCTCTGATAGAGAGTACACAGTATTCTCGTTAGCTCTTGCAACGTATGTATTTATCTGTTCGCAAGGGGGGGGGAATTCTATCTGCACAGAGAGAATAATTTGCGTGCCCAAAAGAAAGACTGTATCTTCGCGCCGAAAAGGTGAAGTAAGAAAGCTATTCTCACGCAGCACTGGAGGGAGGAAAGAATTAGAAAAGGAATAATCACTATAAAAGTGGCACCCTCGCACTTAACTTTTTCCTCGCTGAGCAGTATATTAGGTAGATATGACACACGCAGAGTTTGAACATACAATTCCCCATCTTCGTCCACTCATGGTCAGAGTGGGACGCGACTTCTTTGGCAATGCAGAGGATGCCGAGGATGTGGCACAAGATAGTCTGATTCGATTGTGGACTTACTGCGAGAAGCTCAACGCTCAGCGCAACTTAGAGGCACTAGCAGTCATGGTGGCCAAGAACGTCTGCGTGGAACGCTATCACAAACTTGGGCAAATACCCACCTCGCCTCTGGAAGAATCGCTCGCACCATGCACCACTGAAGCCGATGCTCCACTTCTTGCCCGAGAGGCGATGCAACGTATCGACCATGCCATGCGCCAGCTCTCGCCTCGCGAACAGTCGCTTTTCAAAGCACGCCACATTGACGATAAGAGCGTGGACGAGATTGCAGCCGAAGCACATCTGCCCAAGCCCTCGGTAAAGAGCATGATATCCATGGCAAAAGCCAAACTTAAAAGACTGATTGACAATGAAAAATAAAAGAATTCTACTCAGCGACGAAGCGTTATACCAGCAGATGCTGAAAGAGCTTACACCTGGCGCACGCGAATATGATCGTTTGCTCGCGCAACATCGTCACGCCCAACGTCGTCGATGCTGGCCTGCCATCGCTCGTTATGCAGCGGCTTGCGTGGTATGCGTGATCTGTGGTACATGGGCTGCGTGGCATTTTACAAACAATATGTCTCAAGAGTCCACTACCGCCATGCATCTAAGTGTGACGAGGAAACTTTCCCCTGCAATAGTTCAAAAGATTTCTTTGACTACTTCCGAAGCCCCGCAACTACTACCGCAGAAGGCGCCCTCGCCCCAGCACAAACAAACAGTAATTAAAGAAACTCCCCCGAAAGAGGCCAATGAGGTGTCCATAGTCAAGGAGCAACCGCTCGAAATGACTGCCAGCACTGACTCCATATCCTCCAACGAAAGACAACAAATTCAAGAACAAATAGAAAACGCCCTATTTGAGTTGCAACTCATTGATACCGTAATCAACTATGCATTAACTTATCAAGACATCAATACATTATGAAACGCATTCTCATCCTTCTCGCCCTTGCATGCGCATCAGCCATGCAACTTCGGGCACAGTTTTTCCACAAGGCGTACAAGGAGCTAAGTTCTGCCCCACAAGCCCAACTCATCAACACGGAAGAGATTCAAGGACACGACGACCTCGACTCCCTATGCTATTTACGCGCATATACATTCCGTATGCCTTATTCTAGCAAAAGCGATAAAAACAAAATAGACAAGCTGATAGAGTGCATCCAATCGCAGTTCGAAAGCGCTAGCAAGAATTTGAATTCCTACAGCTCCATAGCTCCACTAAACAATGGGTGTCAAATAAAATCGCGCCGCGTGGCCCACTTCTTCAAAAAAGACGAACAAGAGTTTATTATTGGTGGCCCGGGACATTGCTACATGTCCATGCGTTGTCAAGATACAGGTAATCCCTCGTATCGCACCGCCGAGGGCATGGAATGGTGGCTCTACAAAGAGGGACGAAAAGAAGAAGTGAGATTCAAAGTATTCATCCTTCATGGTCTCATGGGAAAGAGCCTCAGCAGCACGCCCTCTATTAACTTTGCAAGTTCGTATACCGTGTTCGACACCAACATCAAAATACTCCAAAAACTCACCCACTGGTCCGACCTGTGGAAAGAGGCTCAAGAGTTGCTCTCTGTCAACATCAACAAGTACCTCATTAACACGCTGCAACTCAAGCTCGATGCCTCGCAATATGTCACTCTTTTCCACACTTTCAATGATGTGCCAGGCTATTATGCCTGCATTATTCGCAACCAGCGCGACAAGGAGTATATGCCCCTTTCCAAGCTAGCCAACATTTATCCTAAACTCAACGTGTTCTGCGTCACTTGGACAGAACACGGCGACGCCGAATGCCGAAAGAAAGCTGAAGAGACTTCCTCACCCTGTTACTTCATGCTTGAGGTCTATCTGGACGACTAGAGAGGAACTTCACGTTTATCTAATGATCTCATCCCATTAAGGGATTACGTATGCGAGTGTGCAGCTGCAATAAGGTTACACACTCGCTTTCTTAAAACGTTTTCTGCCATGTATAAAATACTCTTTATTTTGCTAATGTCTACATTTTTCTCAGTATCCTCCGCTCAGAATATAGTGTTGACGGGTGAAGTAATCAATCCAATTACCAACGAAGGACTACATGATGCCACCGTAAAGGTAATGAATGCAGCCAACGATAGCGTTTTGGCATCAACCAAGGCTAAGCTCAACATGATTGTGGAGGAAAGAAATGGAAACTCAACGGGATATCTCGACAAGAATAGTGGTGCCGTTTTTAACCTAAAAATATCTTCGGCATATCAAGACGTAGTGCTAATAGTTAGTGCTTCGGGCTACGATAGTGTAAAGAAAAACATACATATAGATTCGGAAAAGAAACGCATCGATGTGGGAACGATTAACCTTCTTCCCGCAATGAAGCAGCGTAATCTCAACGAAGCTACGGTTACGGCGACGAAGATTAAAATGTATTATAAGGGGGATACGTTGGTATACAATGCTGATGCCTTTAATATACTCAAAAATGAATCACTTCGCAAATTGGTGCAGCAACTACCTAATACCAAGATTGAGGAAGGTGTGATTTATGTCAACGGCAAAGCCATTGAGAGTTTGCTATTCAGTGGAAAAGACTTTTTCAATGGCAACATTGATGCGGCACTTGACCGCCTGCCAGCCTACATTGTGAGCAAGGTAAAGGTGTACGACAAACAAGGAGAACTGAGCGAACTGACGGGGCGCGATATGCACGATAAGCAATATGTGATGGACGTGCATTTGAAGCGTGAATATCTTGGCACCTGGATGGCTAAACTCGAAGCTGACGTTGCTACCGAAAAGCTATGGGGCGGACAAGGCTTCTTGATGCGTATGGATGACAGACAAATGCTTAGCATTGATGCAGACGTCAATAACTTCAATGAAGAACGTAAAATGATAGATATATGCAACATGGCTAATAGCTATCCAACGGGAATACATAAAAATAAAGTAGCTAATATTGAGTATTATTTAGAACCTAATAGCACGTGGCGCTTTAGCAGTAACGCCTCCGTACAACAAAAAGAGCAAAAAACTCATTCATGGACGAACACCGAAACATTCCTTGCCCCCGATAACCTGATGGCGAAGAACAAAACCTTCGTCTCGGATAAAAACACGCGCGTTAACGCTTATGCCGCCCTTCGCGCCAGACAAACGAAGAAGTGGCAGAGCGAACTGAAGTTTGACTTTACTTTTGACAATATGCGCAATGCACAAGATGCCCTTACACTTGCCTTTTGGAAAAGGGAAGATCAGGATTGGCATACTTGGGAGGTGGATAGCATTTGGAATAATGTAACGCGCTTGTCGTCAGACGACATGCTTTACACGCTACTCAATCCTACACTACAAAAGCAAAAAACGTTTACTTACAAGCCCGAATGGAAAACGTCTTTGATATTAGGTGGCAATCCTTTCAATATCAACTTACTCGTAAATAACAACAATGTGCAAAACGACTTGTACAATAATTATAAGTTAGACTATCTTAGTACACAAGACAACGACCACCGTCGCATCTATAATAATCATACGGAGCACAATACGACGGTTGATGCCACCATTGACTATGCCTACAAATACTTCAAAAACGATCAATATGATGGTGTGTTAACCCCTTACGTAGCCTTTAACCATACCTACGGCAACTTATCACACCCTTACTATCGTTTGGAACGTATGCAAGAGTGGTCAGATGCATTGGATTGGACAAAAGGTTCGTTAGGCATATTGCCCGATGGCGAATGGCAAGCCATTTGTTTTGACAACGAGAACAGCTATTATAGCAAAGAAAAGAAGCAAACGGGTAGTGTCGGTATGCGTCTTTCGCACAAACTGACAGGACTAAAACGTGGCAATATTCAATTCGATGCCGACTTGGGTGCCGTACTTCAATACAAGCATTTGGACTATCAGCGTAACGAGCAATCCTACAATATCGAACGCCATGCCTATTCATTCCGTCCCACGCTCACCATGGAGTATCGGTCGAATGGAAAACACAAGTGGGCGCCCGAACTTCGACTCAACTACACAGGCAAGCAGCAACTGCCCAACCTGCTCAATATGCTTCAGATTGAAGACTATGCCGACCCGCTCAACCTTTTCCGCGGCAATGCATCACTTCAGGGCGAGTACGCTCATCGGTTAGCTTTACGCTATGGCATGAGTCAACGTAAGACTCGACACGATATGTATATTTCGTTACAGTACACTCGCACGCATAACAATATCGTTGCATCTTCTATCTACAATACAGAGAATGGTGGACGCATCTACGAAATGGTTAACACCAATCGCACGCATGAAGCCAATGGCGATGTAGGGTATAGTTTGCCTCTCGATAAGAATCAGAGATTCTATATCACCCTTTCGGTGCGCGGCAACTATCGTCAGAACGCAGATATGTCACAACTTAGTGCAGCAACCGAAAAGGGTGGCTTATTGCAGCAATACGGAGTAACCCCCAATGCAACACTTCGTGGAACAGTAGGCAATAAATTCCGCTTCTCAAGCAGATGGTATACAGCGTTTAGCACTATTAAGCAAAGTAGTATGGACACACACTATCGCGAAACGAGGTTGGCAGCCGACTTTAGTTGGGATTTGCCTTGGAAACTCCAATTGGCTTCAGACTTTTGTGCCAACATCTATAATGGCTTTGCCGATGCCTCTGTCAACAAGGCTCATTGTCAGTGGAACGCTTCTTTGGCACGCCGTTTTTTGTCTGACAAATTATCAGTTCGCTTAATAGCTCATGGCATACTTACACCCAAAAACAATATTTATTCAAGCATCAATGCCATAAGTCGTGTAGAATCTTACACAGACATTCTTCCGCGCTATTTTATGCTGAGCGTTGTCTATTCTTTGGATTGGACGCAAAAGAGTAAACGAAATACGAAATGATAAATAATTCAAGTTTCGGATTCAGCCCGTTCAAGTTAAATCCGAAACTTGAGTTTTATTATCTCTCCATTTACAGTCTTCGCCCCACCCTGTTGTTATTTCACAGGGAATGAGGCGAAGATTTACTTTTCCCTCTGACAAGTTCACTCTAATTCGTTCGTTTCTGATAGAGAGTACACAGTATTCTCGCCTGTTGTGTGCAACCGAGAACTATGCTTTTCAGAGTTTTCAACATGACACTAATTATGCTTCTTACATCACATAAAAATCATTGACCAAATAAAGATCCTTGCTTGCTCGCGTCATGGCCGTATAAATCCATTGATAAACAGCAGGCTTATCCATTTTACCTATATTACGAGGCAGATCCAAATACACCGTATCCCATTCACCACCTTGTGCCTTGTGACATGTTAGAGCATATCCCCACGTGCATCGAAGTGCATTGAGGAATGGATCTCTGCACATCTCCTGCTTAAACTCCTTTGACTTCTGATGGATATTCCTGTCCTTCATACGATAATAGAAATCTATGAAGAGGTTACGATTTTGCTCAGGTGTAATATTTGTGGTGTTTTGGTATAGTACATCCTCCACTAAATATTGTGTGTACCTTCTTTTTCGGTAGAGGTCTCTTACTGTCACATAAAGAAAACTCAACCCACCTTTTCTGAGATGAAAAGCCCCTGCAAACCCCTCTGGAGGATTACCAACTGATTGTCCTTGACTGAAACACGATTCTCCTATTTCTTCTACTACAACAAGGTCGCCATTCATCAAGCCAGAGATCAAGTTATTCTGCGTAACCAGCAAGATGTCGCCCACCTTCAATTCTGATGAAGTGCCTGCCAACAGCGCAGGGCGCACGAAGCCTGTTACATTATCACACTGACGATTGGTTTTACATATCAAGGTGCATGATTCATATCCACCTCTCTTTACGTTATCTATATAGCGTGAGTAGAGTTCCGCTTGAGAACTTAACAAATGAATGTGAGCATAGCCACGCAAAGGGAACTTTGCCCATTGCCAAGGTTGTGGTCGCAGATACAGGTTACGCAACTTACTGGCTGCTACGGGGATATCATTGTCTCCTTGCTGACGCATGATTTGCGTCAGTTCTGCCTCTTTTACGTCTTTCTGGAAAGTCCGCGCTATGTAGCCCGTTGATAAAGCGGGTGAAATATCTTGATTAATTGGAGGTAATTGGCATTGGTCACCAACAAAGATGTACTTGCCATTCTTATCAGATTCAAACAGATCGGCGAGTAGTCTGCCACTACCAAATCGTGCTTGACTAGTTGTCATAACCTTATTGTCTGATATCATCGAAGCCTCATCTATTATATAGACACAAGGTTCAACCTCTTCATATTTGTGCAATTTCAGTTCAAATTGCAAGAACAGGTCCTGCGACTTATCTTCCTTGTCCTTTTCTCGGTCTTTAGCCAATACTTCCAGCTCCACGTTTAGATCGCCAAAGCTATATATCTCACTATGCACCGTAGAAGCAGCATATCCCGTTAAGTCTGAAAGTATTTTAGCCGCTCTTCCCGTTGAAGCCAACAACCTGAAGTTGACTGACTGTTCAGCAAACGCTTGTATGATACGTTTCATCAGCGTAGTTTTACCTGTACCAGCATAGCCTCGCAAGATAAACACTTGTGAAGTATCATTTGCTACGAAGTCCATTATCTGATCGTAAGCGTATTGCTGACCTTTGTTCAGTTGCAAATTATTATGCTCCATATTCTCTGAATCGTGTGAAATTGTATACAGACTTTATTCTTTCATTACCTTGTTCCACAACGTTGCGTTCAGCACACGAAGCGATACACTGAATTCCTTTTGCTTGCAGACGGCTTATGAGTCTGAAGCTGAATGTCATTTCCCCCATGATGTGGACGGTTACGATATGGTCTGCCGCATACTTCAAGATAGTCTGCTCATAGTTAGCAATCAACTTGTCTAACTCTTCGCTCGACATCTCTGGCCGTACTTTAGGGAAATCCATATCTACACATGGTCCATATATGATAGCCGCCTCTCGCTGCTTCTCTTCCCATACAGAATAGGGATGGTTGGAAAGGTTGAGAAGGAGTTTTGGCTTTTCGTCTTTTGCTATCTCTATGCTACCTGTATCAGATAGAGATGATATCGCGCTCAAACAATTCCTTGCATTAGTCTTTAAGTTTTGCCTAATATCCTTGCTACTCTTTGGAGCAATGAATCCTGCATGATTTATTTGATTTCGATAAGATGCAAGAGGACTATAAGATCCTCGAATATTTTGAATTATATCAGAACTTAGCAAAGCCCTCGTTAGCGATCTGAATTTTCCTAAAGATCCTTTCCACTTGCTTTCATCATGTAAATTTTCTTGAGATATCCCTACTACAGAACCCATATACTTTCTAAAAGCTAACACTTTCTCATCTTCTTCCTTTTCAGTTTCAGCAAACGGATTCAAATCTTTGAAGTGCTCGCAAAGCAGGGTGATAATACTCTCTTGGCAAAGTGTATACCCTTGCTGAGTCATGCCATATTGTATACACCATTCTATGGCAGCTCTTAGATTCTGCGCACCATTTATTCCGAAGCCATTCAGTTGTGATTGCATTTTTGAGAACAGACTCCCCATTGGGGCAGAGAAGCCCAATGCCTGGAGTTGCTGCAGCGTTTTTTGTAAATCCACAGCATGTGAGCCATTCTGCAATTCCAGTCCGCGACAAGTAGCAAGACTCTCATCCATGGCTGTAGCCTCACTCCTTAGCGACTGGAAAAGTTTTCTTTCTGCCTTGTTAGATGCCGACTGCATAAACATATCGGAGATTGAGCCCATCTTTCCGAACTTCTCAAACTCTGCGGCTCCCATTGTCAAACCTTGAAGCATCGTAAGTGCACTTAAGTCCATCAGCGGAGCTTCGTTAGCCTGACGATCCATAGCCTCAAAGTTTCCATAAGTCAAGCTGCAGATACTTGCTTTTTTCATAAACGAGGCATACTGACAGAGCACAAGTATCATCATCGGCAAATAACGGAATCCATGCGTAAGGTCTATATAAAGTCTATCACCATCTTCAAGCTTATTATACATGGTTTCGAATACTTTCCACATTTCCTCCGTATTCAGTCCATCAGGAATATCCACACCTTCAATCTTGGCCGCATAATGCTTTTCTTCGAGTACTTGTTCCAATCGTATGTATGGTTCTTCGCCTGCCCCATATCTGCTCCTCACTTGCGACGTTTTATCCCAATTCTCTTGACGAGCCTTTTCCGTTGTAAATATGTACACAGCATCGCGCTCCGACCATTTTTCTACCCCAAGTGATTCCATCGTAGCTTCCTGGATAAAACGAGTCGGTGCAGACTTAAATTGTTTCTGAGCATCAACATAGCTGCATTTATTGTAAAAGCCAGTGCCTAACACCGACAGAAAAACTCTTCTTCCCATTACTTTATTTCTTGTTTAATTCGTTCAACGACTGTTCAAGCATCTTAAACAAATCCGATTCACTATGATGCTCTAAACCAAAGCACATCACATCGTTTTGTTCACACTTCTCTTGCGCAAGGAGACTTTTCTTCGTACCAGAGACATACGATATAAAAAGAGACTTACTTGCCATACCACTATAATTCTTTACAGCTTTACTAAACTTGTCTATATTCGTCATATCTTCTATTTGTGTTTTGCATTCCACAAACAGCAGACGTTTACCAGTATTTACCACAATATCAATTTCGTTCTTCGGATTGTTGTTCTTGTAAGGGAACTCCACATTCAGCAAGATCTGCTTAGCATACTTCCAACGAGACAGAATCCGAGCGACCTTTAGTTCAAACCAATGACATGAGAAAAACAACTGAACGGCATGAGGGGATTCTAATATATCGGACTTATGAATGCCCTTTCTACCATACAGACTTACTTCTACTCTATTCGCATCCTTGTCCCATTCAGCATAACTGTCCTGATACTGTATAAAACCAGTCTTTTGATTTCTGATTTTATTTGCATCGGTGCGATTCATTGGGTTTCCCACACCATTGTACGCTTCCACCGAGAACTTCCGTAAGCTTTCAATTCGCTCTATCACATCAAAGTCTTCCTTCGTATATTCTTCAAAGCGCGTATACGACTTTACAGGAGAACCATATAGTTTGAAGATAGTATTGGCATCAAGCTGCACTTCACTCTCATATTTCTGTAGGTTGTCTATATTATAAAGCATACAGTTTTGGTCCACGTAGAAGAAATCTGTATCCGAACGGTTTTGGAATATTTTATACAGCAGAACAGACCATAGCTTAGTTCCGCCCGTAAGATTCACTGAACAATGCGCACCTTCAGGAATGATGGATTCTTGATCAACAATTTTATCCACCATGTCGTCCATCTTTGCCGTAGATAGACATACTTTTTCAAACTGCTCTTTCATGAGAGCGCCTTCTTCTTCAAGTACTTTGATGATATTGTTTGCATCAGTTTCTGACTGCACAGAGTGCATCAGCACTACTTTGGTTGGCTGTAATGCTTTGATTGCAAGATATATGGGATAGGCTTGGCCTCCCACTAAGGCTATGTGTATATGTTCCATTGTGTATTGATTCTGTTATTAAGTAGGTTTTCAAAGTTAGTTTACATAATCATGCTATACATCAGTTGGTATGCCTTGGCACATTGTTTGTCCCCATATGTTCAGGTTTCGTTGCCCACGTAGTCTGTGACGCTCGTTCTTCAACCTAAACAGCAGAGACAAACACTGTACCAATTCATATCAACTAATTTCGAAACGTCAGCTTAAGCATTGCCTTTTGTCATTTCTTCGTACCATGTTTGCAATACGTCTGCACTTACATAAGCCGATAGCGACTTCCAACCCCTCGCTTTTTGCAGGTCAAAAGTTAGCCATTCTTTCTTTTCTTTTTTATAAGCTTTATCCTTAGGCAATTCATTGACTATATGTTTGTGCAAGATTTCAAGATCTTCGGCATCAAGTTGACTTTCACCTTTTATCTTTTTCCATTTATCCAGCTTTCCAGAGAGTGTACCAATGGTGAAAGCCTTTCCTATATGCTCTTCAAATGATGACGCTTTTACCGACGTATTGACTACTTTGCTCAGCAGCATAATCTTATACTGAAGA
>ERZ1034897.923-NODE-923-length-12654-cov-13.142789_pt1 | contig 12654 bp, 10 predicted proteins | sample MGYA00520629_ERZ1034897 | MGnify/ENA primary metagenome ERZ1034897 (study PRJEB33766, sample SAMN09781789) | gut metagenome | biome: gut microbiome | host: Homo sapiens | place: Madagascar | study: EMG produced TPA metagenomics assembly of the PRJNA485056 data... | reverse complement strand
TGACCTGCGCGGCGGACATCAAGCACGATATGGAGGAGCCGTGGCCGATGGACCGCCTGCTCTGCGGCGATGTCGGCGTCGGCAAAACCGAGGTTGCGCTGCGGGCGGCGTTCAAGTGCGTGATGGGCGGCAAGCAGTGCGCCATCCTTGCCCCCACCACAATTTTGGCGTGGCAGCACTTTAACACGGCGCTGACCCGGATGGAGTCCTTCCCCATCCGCATCGGGCTGTTGTCCCGCTACCGCACGCCGAAGGAGCAAAAAGAGACGCTGCGCGGTTTAAAAGACGGCACGGTGGATATCGTTGTGGGCACGCACCGGCTGCTGTCCAACGATGTAAAGTTCCACGATCTGGGCCTTGTCATCATCGACGAGGAGCAGCGCTTCGGGGTCAAGCATAAAGAGAAGCTCAAAGAAAACTTCATCGGTGTCGATATGCTGACCCTGTCGGCCACACCGATCCCCCGCACGCTGAACATGGCGCTGTCCGGCATCCGCGATATGTCCACGATTGAACAGCCGCCGTTCGAGCGTCAGCCCATCGAGACTTATGTGCTGGAATACGACGAGGGCATCGTCTCGGAAGCCATTCGCAAGGAGCTGGCCCGCGGCGGGCAGGTCTACTACCTGCACAACCGTGTGGATACCATCGACGAGTGCGCGGCCCGCATCGGCAAGCTGATACCGGGCGCGCGCATCGGCATTGCCCACGGCAAGATGACGGAAGAACAGATTTCGTCGGTGTGGCAGCAATTACTGGACAATGAGATCGATGTTCTTGTCTGCACGACGCTGATCGAGACCGGCGTCGATGTGCGCAACTGCAACACGCTGATCATCGAGAATGCAGACCGGATGGGCCTGTCGCAGCTGTACCAGATACGCGGCCGCGTGGGACGTTCCTCCCGCAAGGCGTATGCGTATTTCACGTTTACGCGCGATAAAGTGCTGACAGAAATTGCCGCCAAGCGGCTTTCGGCCATCCGGGAGTTCACCTCCTTCGGCTCGGGCTTCCGCATCGCTATGCGCGATTTACAGATACGCGGCGCGGGCAGCCTTTTGGGCCACAGCCAGCACGGCCATATGGAGGCCGTGGGCTACGATCTGTATGTGAAGATGCTGGGCCAGGCCATTGCCACGGCCCGCGGCGAGGCCCCGGCCCCGGACAAGAGCGACTGCCTTGTGGATATCACGGTGGACGCCTTCCTGCCGGAGGACTACATTCCGGACGCCGCCGGGCGCATCGAGGCCTACAAGCGCATTGCGGCCATCGAGACGACCACCGACGCAGAGGATGTGTTGGACGAACTCATCGACCGTTACGGCAGCCCGCCCAAGAGCGTGCAGGGGTTGGTGGATGTATCTCTCATCCGCGTGACGGCGGCCCGCGTGGGCATTGCGGAGATCGTACAGCGCGGCGACCAGCTGATCTTGTATAGTGATATCGTCGGTCCGCGCCAGTTGGAGCAGGTCATGGCGCAGTACCCGCACCGGGTCCTGTACAACGCCCTGGGCCGCCCCTATTTCAGCCTGCGTGTCCAGAAGGGCGAGAACCCGCTGGTACTGCTGCGGGATGTGGTCACGCTGCTGCCGGGGGCATGAGTTTGCGGGGGTTTTATTCCTTTTCTTAAAAGAAAAAGAACCGAAAAGAATTTTAAACAAAATAGAAATAGCCACGGTTTACAGGGTCGTTCTGTAAACCGTGGCTTATTTTTTGCGGCAAGCGGGCAAAGCCCCTTTACTCAAACACGTTTTCCTCATCCTCGGCCGTTTGTTCCCTTGGGTTGCCCTCAGCGTCGATGCCGCGCTTATCCAGCGTGTAATGCACAAACTCCTGGGCCAGGCCGTAGAGCGTGGCGAACACCGGCACACCGACGACCATACCGACGATGCCGAACAAATCGCCGCCCACCACGATGGAGAACAAAATCCACAGGGCAGAAATGCCGATGGACGAGCCTAAGATCTTCGGGCCGATGAAGTTGCCGTCCAGCTGCTGGATGACAAGGATGAGCACGCCGAAAATAACCGCCTGGATGGGGTCGACCAGCAGCAGGATAAAGATGCTGGGAATTGCGCCGATGAAGGGGCCGAACACCGGGATGATGTTCGTGATGCCGATAAACACACTGATGAGCAGTGCAAAGTCCAGCCGCAGGATCGTCATTGCCACAAAGGTGATGACGCCGATGATGGCCGAGTCGATGATCTTGCCGACGAAGAACCCGGTAAAGTTCACGTTGGCGTAATGGCAGATGCGCAGCGTGTTGTCAGCCGCTTTCTCCGGCAAAAAGGCGTGGGCCAGTGTGCGCAGCTGGTGGAGCAGATGCTCTTTATCCGCCAACATATAGATACTGGCTGCCACCGAAGTAAAGACGCCCACAAAGTTGGACGCCACGCTGCCGATGCTGTCCACGATCTGCGGCATGGCGGCGGTCGCCAGGCTGTACACTTCCTTGACCATGGTCTCAGAATCGTCCAGCATTTTGATAGCCTGCTGCAAGTCGATGCCGTAGCGATCCTGCATCATGACCAGTAGATCCTGCACGCCCTGTATGTAGCTGGGGAAGTTCGTAAACAGCATGACGATACTGTTCACGATCTGCGGGATGACCAGCCATGCCAGCAGCACAAGCAGCAGGATCGCCACGGCATAGGCCATCAGAATAGCAATGCCGCGTGTCTTGTTTTTTTCCTTGAACAGCTTGTGGTAAAAGAATTTCACCATCGGATCCAGGATGTAGGCAATGACCACGCCGCCCGCAAACGGCGACAGAATCCCGATAAAGAAGCCGATTTTGCCCAGGAAATACCCGAGGTTGTTTAAAATCAGATAAAATGCGATACAGGCCCCGACCACGCAGAACCAATCCAATATTGTCTCCGGCTTTTTGGACCAGATATGTTCGTCTTTCAAGCGCTCCGCCCCTTTTTATACCATATTAGTAGTATTGTAAGCGCTGCGGGCGTACATTGCAAGAGATAACCTGTTAATTTTGTGTGTCCATGGGCGGGAAATCCCGGTCGAGGGCATCTGCGTCCAGGCCGCGGGCTGCCAGCCCGGCCCCCACTGCCTGCTTGAGCAGTGCCGCCACCACGGCCAGCGTGGGCACGCCCAGCGCCATGCCCGGGATGCCAAACCACGCACCACCCACCACAATGGCCAGCAGCACACCCAGCCCCGGCAGGCCGGTGGCCCCGCCCAGGATGCGCGGCGCAATGAAGTTGCCGTCCACCTGCTGCACTACCAAAATGATGATGGCAAATTCTGCCGCTTTCCAGGGCGATTCCAGCAGCAGGATGACGATGCCCGGCACCGCGCCGAGGAACGGCCCCAGCACCGGCACAATGTTCGTCACGCCCACCAGCACTGCCAGCAACGGGGCGTACTCCAGCCCAAAAATCGACATGAGGGCGAAGGTTTCCCCGCCCACCAGCAGGGCATCCACAAGCTGCCCGCCCAGGTAGCCGCTGAAGATCCGGTTTGCCAGCGTGCAGACAGCCAGCACACTGCCCGCCGCCCGGGGCGGCAGCGCTGCCCGCAGGCAGGTGTGCGCGGCGTGCAGCAGATTTTCTTTGCCGGAGAGCAGGTAGATACTGACCGCCAGCGCCACAAAGGCATTGGCGGCGGCGCCTGCAGCATCCCCCGCCGCGCGGGCCGCCGCCTGGGCCGCCTGGCGGGAGAGCGACGCGAACCAGCCCTGCAGCTCACTCCCCACGGCCTGCACCAGCTGTTCCGCCGTGGCCATGTCGATGCCGAAGGTCGCCTGTACCCAGAGCAAGAGTTGACGGATGGTCTCCTCATAGGCGGCCAACCGTCCGGCAAAGGCGGTGATGCTTTGCACCAGCTGGGGCACGACCAACGCCACCAGCAGTGCCAGCACGCCGAAAAACAGCGCGTAGCTGGCCCCCATCGCCCAGCCGCGCCGCCCGCCAAACAGTTTTTGTGCAAAAAAGCGCGTAGGAATGTCGAGCACGTAGGCCAGCACCAGCCCCCAGCCGAAGGGTGCCAGCAGCGCCAGCAGACTGCCCAGCGCCATCAGGGCCGCGGGCAGCCGTGCCACAGCGGCAAACAGCAGCGCCGTCCCCGCCGCCAGCACCAGCCAATCCCCCATCGTGCTCGGCGGGCGGTCAAAATATTTTTTCATTGTGGTTCCTCCTCTTTTATGCTACTGGTTTTACCGCACAATTTACGGAAAGTTAGTAGTATTGTAAGCGCTGCGGGCGTACATTGCAAGAGCTAACCAGTTAATTTTGTGTGTCCATAGGCGTGGCGGTCAAAATATTTTTTCATTGTGCTTTCTTTCCTTTTATGCTACACTGGTTTTACCGCACAATTTACGGAAAGTCGGTGGTTTTCATGAAAATCCTCGTCAGCGCCTGTCTGCTGGGCGTCGCCTGTAAATATTCCGGCGGCGACAACGTCTGCCCCGCCCTGCTGAATGCCGTGCAGCACAGCGGCCATACCTTTATCCCCATCTGCCCCGAGGTCTACGGCGGCCTGCCCACGCCGCGCCCGCCGGCCGAGCGCACCGGGGACTGCGTGCTGACCGAAACCGGCACTGACGTGACTGCGCAATATCAGCGCGGTGCCGAGACTGCCTTGCAGCTGGCCCGGCTGACCGGGTGCGAGGCGGCCATCTTAAAAGCCAACAGCCCCAGCTGCGGCTGCGGCACGATCTACGACGGCACATTCCGGCACCGCAAAATTGCCGGGGATGGGGTGACGGCGGAATTGCTGCAAGCGCACGGGATTTGCGTTTACAACGAGGATAATTTCAGCGAATTATTGCGTTATGTATAGTCTTGCGCAACCGTTTATATTTTACCCCACAACTAATTCTTGACAGCGCAGCGGCAGAATGTTAAAGTAGTGATAAATACATTTTCCCTGCCGAAAGGAGTACCGCCATGTGGTTTGATACGATCCTCTGGCTTGTCGCCATTGTTGCTTTTATCGCCGTGGAAGCCGCTACCACCGCCCTTGTGTCGGTGTGGTTCGCGGTGGGCGCGGCAGCGGCCATGGCAGCAAGCTTTTTCAACATTGGCTTCGGCTGGCAGGCGCTTGTTTTTGCCGTCGTATCGGCCATTACGCTGGCGCTGATGATTCCCACCCTTGCCAGCCGCCGAGGTGAGCACAAAGCCCCTGTCACCAACGGTTCCCCGCTGACCATTGGCAAACAGGGCGTTGTGCTGGTGGATATTGAGCCGGGCACCCTCGGCCGCGTGCGGGTAGACGGCCTGGATTGGCAGGCCCGCGCCGAAACGCTGCTGCCAAAAGGCGAGCGCTGCAAGGTCGTGGCCGTGGACGGTGCCATTCTCATCGTAGTCCCTGTGACCGTCAATGCGGCCGCAGAGTAAGTTCCAAAAGAAAAAGGAGGAATCCCTATGCTGTTGATTTTTGCCATTCTGCTGATTATTATTCTGGTAGTTTTGGTGCGCTGCATCGTCATTGTTCCCCAGTCCAACGCCTACGTCACCGAGTGGCTCGGCGTCTATAAGGACACCTGGGGCGCGGGCCTGCACATCCGCACGCCGTTTGTTGAGCGCATCTCCCGCAAAGTCTCCCTGAAGGAGGAGGCCGCCGACTTTCCCCCGCAGCCCGTCATCACCCGCGACAACGTCACCATGATGATCGACACTGTCGTTTTCTTCCAGGTGTTTGACGCCAAGATGTACGCCTACGGCGTCAACCGCCCGATCCAGGCCATCGAGAACCTGTCCGCCACGACTCTGCGTGACATCATCGGCTCGATGACGCTGGACGAGACGCTGACCAGCCGCGACCTCATCAACACAAAGATCACCGCCAGCCTGGACGAAGCCACCGACCGCTGGGGCATCAAGGTCAACCGCGTTGAGCTGAAAAACATCGAGCCTCCGGTGGAAATCCGCCAGGCTATGGAAAAGCAGATGAAGGCCGACCGCGAGAAGCGCGCCTCGATCCTGCTGGCCGAGGGCGAAAAGCAGGCCGCCATCACTCGTGCCGAGGGCGAAAAGGAGTCCGCCATCCTGCGCGCCGAGGCCGTGAAGCAGCAGCGCATCCGCGAGGCCGAAGGTGAAGCCGAGGCCCTGCTGACCGTGCAGAAAGCCCAGGCCGACGCCATCCGCATGATCAACGAGGCGAACCCCAACCACAACTACCTGGCCCTGCGCAGCATGGAAGCCATGGAGAAGGTTGCCGACGGCAAGGCCACGAAGCTGATCGTGCCCAGCGATATGCAGAACCTGGCCGCCACCGTCTCCGCCATCAAGGAGATTTCCGGCGAAGTGACCGAATAAAATTTGGCATTCTGTTTTCTCTCTGCCCGCGGTGTTCTGCCGCGGGCAGCTTTTGTTGTGGTGGTCGATGCACGCATCCGCCCTGCACAGTAAAAATCCCACCAAATCTTCTTGCGTTTTCCACAAAATCAGGTTATACTATAAGTAGATTAGTATGCCATTTTGCGCAAACTATACAAAAATAATTGTGAGGTGTATCAGTATGAAGGAACCTATGGTCATTACTATGGCGCGTGAGTACGCATCCGGCGGCAGCGAAATCGCACAGGCCGTCGCAGATAAGCTGGGTATCCCCCTGTACAATAAGGAGCTGATCACCCTTGCCGCCAAAAAAAGCGGCCTGACCGAGGAGGCCATCGCCGCCAGCGAGAACCAGCGCAGCGGCAGCCTGATCTACAGCCTGTACATGATGGGCAACACGATGCCCCTGGCTGACCAGGTCTACATTTTGCAGAGCAACGTCATCAAGGAGCTGGCTGCCGAGGGCCCCTGCGTCATTCTGGGCCGCTGCGGTGACTACGTCCTGCGTGAGCGCCCCAACGTGCTGCGCACCTTCGTCTACGCGCCGCTGGAGACCCGCATCCAGTTTGCCAAGAGCCGCCCCGACGCCAAGGACATGCCGGACCGCCTGTGGGAGACCCAGCTGGCCAAGCATGACCGCGCCCGTGCAAGCTACTACAACTATTACACCGAGAACCGCTGGGGCGAGGCCAAGAACTACGATCTGTGCCTGAATGCGACCCTGGGCCGCGAGGCCTGCGCCGACCTGATCGTGGCCGCCGCCAGGGCTATGCAGGAAGCCGACAAGTAAAAAGGAGCCTTTCACTATGCTGCGCTATGTCAAAAACGGAATGCTGCTGTTGAGCGTCGCGTATATCGTCATCGGTATGCTGCTGCTCATCATGCCCGAGACCAGTCTGCTCTGGATCTGCAACATTTTTGGTGTTGTGGTGCTTGTCACCGGCATTGTCTGCCTGATTCAGTATGCCCGCATCCGCGGCACCGGCTTTACTGCGCCGTTCATGCTGGTGGGCGGCGTCATCACGGCGGGGCTGGGCATCTTTACGCTGGCAAAGCCGCAGGTGGTGGCGAGCTTTCTCCCCATCGTGTTCGGCATCTTCATCGTTGTGGACGGTTTGAGCCGCATCGGCAGCGCCATCGACCTTGCCAAGCGCAAGGGACAGAAATGGTGGGTGCTGCTGCTGCTCAGCATCGTCTCTGTTGCGCTGGGCATACTGCTGGTGCTGCATCCGTTTGGTGCGGCTGTCAGCGTCGTGATGGTGTGCGGTATTCTGCTGATCGTCGAAGGTGCGATGAACTTAGGCTGCATTCTGTATGCTGCCATGGAGCTGCGCACGCTGGACCGCATGGCGACCGCTGCCGCCAACGCTGCCATATCCGCCATCGGTGACGCCCTAGACGAAGCCGAAGCCGCCGAGTCCCCCGCCGACGCCCCGGTCGTTTACAACGCCGAGAGCAAGGACGTGTCGGAGGAGTAATTTTTCCGCAAAACCGTAGGGGTCGATGCAAGCATCCGCCCCTACAATCACTCGGAAGTATGCAACGCCCCGCGGCGGGCAGAGGACTGCCCGCCCTACATTTCCGGTATCTTATTGATTGCCCTGTAGGGCGGCCAGTCCTCTGGCCGCCGCACCTCATTTTGTTTCCCGCGCGAATGTTCGCGAGTTATTTTTAAAGGAGAGAACCCCCATCCATGTATGACCTTATCATCGTAGGCGCCGGCCCTGCCGGTATTTTCACCGCGCTGGAGCTGCTGCGCAAAAGCTGCAACCCCCACAAGATCCTGCTCGTCGAAAAGGGCAAGCCTGTGGAAAAGCGCCACTGCCCCAAGGATAAAACCGGCGTCTGCGTAAACTGCAAGCCGACCTGTGCCATCACCACCGGCTTTTCCGGCGCGGGCGCATTCTCGGACGGCAAGCTGTCCCTGTCCTACCAGGTCGGCGGCGAGCTGCCCGACCTGATCGGCGAGGATTTTGCCCAGGAACTCATCGACTACACCGACAAAATCTACCTCGAGTTCGGCGCTGACCCCAAGGTTGAGGGCGTCTACGAAGGCCCCGACATCAAGGACATCCGCAAGCGCGCCATCCAGGCGGGCCTGCAGCTGGTTGACTGCCCTATCCGCCATCTGGGTACCGAGAAGGCCCAGCAGCTCTATTTAAACATCCAGAACTATCTGGCCGACGCGGGCGTCGAGATGCTGTTCAACACCGAGTGCGAGAACATCATCCTGGAGGATTCCGTCTGCAAGGGCGTCCGCCTGCGCGAGAAGGACGGTACCCGCGACGTGCTGGCGAAGCAGGTCGTCATTGCCACGGGCCGCCGCGGCGCGGACTGGCTGGAGAAACTCTGCGCCGAGCACAACATCGCCCACAAGCCCGGCACCGTTGACATCGGCGTCCGCGTCGAGTGCCGCAACGAGATCATGGAGAAGATCAACAAGGTCCTGTATGAGGGCAAGCTGATCGGCTACCCGGCCCCGTGGCACAACAAGGTGCGCACCTTCTGCCAGAACCCCGGCGGCTTCGTTGCGCAGGAGAACTACGACAACGATCTGGCCGTCGTCAACGGCCACAGCTTCAAGGAGAAAAAGAGCAACAACACGAACCTGGCCATTCTGGTCAGCCACAACTTCACCGAGCCGTTCAACCAGCCCATCGCCTACGCGCAGAAGGTCGGCGAGCTGACGAATATGCTGGGCGCGGGCCACATTCTGGTGCAGCGCTACGGTGATATCCTGGACGGCAAGCGCACCTGGGCCAAAGAGTTGGCCCGCACCAACGTCCGCCCGACGTTGAAGGACGCTGTGGCCGGTGATATCACCGCCGCCATGCCCTACCGCGCCATGGTCAACATCATTGAGTTCATCAAGATGATGGACGAGGTCGTTCCCGGTTTTGCCAGCCCCGAAACGCTGCTGTACAGCCCCGAGCTGAAGTTCTACTCCAACAAGGTCAAGATGGACACCGATTTGGAGACGAACATTGCGGGCCTGCACTGCCTGGGCGATTCCTCCGGCTGGACGCGCGGCCTGATGATGGCCTCCGTCATGGGCGTCCTGATGGGCCGCAAGCTGATGGAGAAGCACGGATTTTAACGGATACGATAAGGGGAGAGCGCCCGGCGTGGGTGCTCTCCCCTGTTTTTATGTGGGCGGCTATTTGCGGGCGGATATGGAATCCGCCCCTACAAAAAACGATGCAGTTGGGTTGTAGGGGGCGGCGTCCTCGACGCCCCGGCAGCCTGGGGGCAGGCCGCCCTACCACCCTTATAACCGCAATTTTTTTATTTTCTTCCAAAAAATTTTCAAAAACCGCCCTCCGTGTGACAAGTAGGACACAACTGGGGTGTAGAATGACGACAAACCACAAATGAAAGGAGTTATCACCCATGAAAAATCACACCCGCCTGCCCCTGCTTGTCACCACCGCCGTGTTCGCCCTGACTGCCTGCACCCCGGTGGCGGATTCCACGCCCGCCGCGGAACCCACCGCCACGCCGGAAATCACCGCTGAACCGGTCAGCGAACCCACCGCCGAAACAGGCCCGCTCTACGATATGACTTCCCGCTACTCGCAAAGTGTCGTCTATGATGTCATGCCTGCCTTTAATGACCAGTTGTACCACATCGGAACGAACGTTTACAAAAACGACCTGAACGCCGGGCAGGTTTCGCTGTTTTACAGTTGCGACGACTGGTGCCTTGCAGACCCGTATGTGACAAGCAATGCAGTGTATCTGCTCACCATCAACCCAGGCTCCGAAAACAGAATCATTGCTTTGTCACCTGATGGCACCAAAACGCATGAGATTCCTTTTGACTCATACGCCTCGACCGTTGTCTTATACAGCGACCGTTATTTTTATTGCATAGGCGGTCTTGCCCCTTATGACACAGCAAGCGGGTTCCGTCTGGATTTGCAAACCGGTGAGACAACGCCCTGGGACTTGCCCGCCGAGACAGCCGCCGCACAGGACGCCGCCGGTGATTTTGCCGTGACCGCGCGGCTCATTTCAGACCACCCTGTTCCCTTCACGAGTGACCCGGAAATTTCCGACGCCCTTTTGCAAAACTCTCTGCTCGAGTACGACCTGACGGATGTCACCACCGGAAAGCCCGCCGCGAAAATTGCAGAGTTTCCGTATAAAGGTGCAGACGACGGCAGCGGCTATGTCTATTACACCTACCTTGGGAAATCCGGAGACGATTTCTACTTCACCGGCGAGCACTCCCGGTCGTCTGAGGAGGGCATTAAAATGTCTGTGCTCCGCGTGGGCAGCGACGGTACGCAGGAAGATTTAGGGCTTATGATCCATGTGTCGCTTCGCGAATTGCGCCAAAACGGAGAGATTCAGTGGCTTTTCGCAATGAGCAGCAACCCGGGCACCCTCACAGTATACGACCTGCAAGGCACGCAGATTGCGCAGGTGGACCCGCCCGCCGGGGTGGAGTCCTACTATCCGATTTCCATGCTGGACGATGGACGGATTTTGTTGAACATTGGCTATGATCTCGACCACGACTACATGACCCGATATGCCACCATCGACGCCGACGCCTTTTTGAATGGCAGCACCGAGTATACCGAGATGGAGTTTGTGGGGTAAAGGGTGCCCCCCTGCGGCGGGGTGAGGGCACCCCGCCCTACAAGTTACGGTACGGTGGGCCGTAGGGCGGCATGCCCTCATGCCGCCGGGCATCTTTCTGCCGCCGCAAAGTTCCCGGGTCGTCGAGGACGCCGCCCCCTGCAACGGTGGGCGCAGCTGCGGCGGCCAGAGGACTGGCCGCCCTACAACATGCCATTCATAAAATACAGCCCCGCCCCGGCAATGCTTTCCACATTGCCGGGGCGGGGCTGTATAAAATTCAGGACATGAACCGATCCTTCAGGTTCTTGAAGAAGTTCTTGCGCTTCTCATAGTTCTCGTCCTTCAGGCTGTCCTCAAAGGCCTTCAGGGCCTCGCGCTGGGTGCGGTTCAGCTTTTTGGGAATTTCCACATCCACGATGACATACTGGTCACCGCGGCCGCGGCCGTTCAGATATTGGATGCCCTGGCCGCGCAGGCGGAACTTCGTGCCGCTCTGGGTGCCCTCGGGAATCTTCTGGGCGACCTTGCCGTCCACGGTGGGGACCTCAATTTCAGCGCCCAGCACAGCCTGGGAGTAGGTAATGGGCACGCGGACATACACATCGTAGCCGTCGCGCTCAAACACGGCGTCGGGCTTGACCGTCACATGGACGATCACGTCGCCCGCGGGGCCGCCGTTCGTACCGGCGTCGCCCTGGCCGCGCAGCGCAATGTTCTGGTCGTCGTCGATACCCGCGGGGATCTTGACCTCCAGCGTCTTGCGGGCACTGGTCTTGCCGGTGCCGCGGCAGGTCTTGCAGGGGTTCTTGATGATGGTGCCGCGGCCGCCGCAGTGCGGGCAGGGCTGCTGGCTCTGCATCACGCCAAAGGGCGTGCGCTGCTGGGTCACGACATAGCCGCGGCCGCCGCATTCGGTGCAGGTCTCGGGGCTGGTGCCGAGGGCACAGCCGTTGCCGTTGCAGTCCGGGCAGGTCTGCTGGCGGTTCAGCGTCACCTTTTTGGCGCAGCCGTGGGCCGCTTCCTCAAAGGTCAGGATGACGTTGGCCTGGATATCGTGGCCCTTGCGCGGGGCGTTGGGGTTGGCGCGGCTGGAACCGCCGAAACCGCCAAAGCCACCGCCGCCGAACAAATCGCCGAAGATATCGCCCAGGTCAACACCGCCTGCGCCGAAACCACCGCCAAAGCCGCCACCGAAGCCGCCGCCGGGCTGGCCGGCCCCATAGTTGGGATCGACCCCAGCGAAACCGAACTGGTCATAGCGCTTGCGCTTGTCCGGGTCGGAAAGAACATCGTTGGCCTCATTGACCTCCTTGAACTTTTCCTCGGCGTCCTTGTCGCCGGGGTTCAGGTCGGGGTGGTACTTTTTGGCCAGCTTGCGGTAGGCGCTTTTGATCTCGGCATCGGTGGCGTTTTTGCCGATCCCCAGCACCTCGTAGTAATCACGTTTTTCTGCCATAGAATCTATCCCCTCTATTTATGGGTTGTGAAAGGGCTTTCCCTTGAGGGGAAGGCGCTTTTAAACTTTCTCTATAACCCCCAAGGGCCGCCGCCGGGGTAGCCCAGCGGCGGCCTTATTATGGGTTTGTTACAGCTTAGACCTCGTGGAAGTCGGCGTCAACGGCGCCGTCATCCTTGGGCTGTGCGCCGGCGTCGGGGCCGGGCTGCGCACCGGGCTGCTGGCCCTGTGCCTGAGCGGCCTGCTGGTAGACCTTCTCGCTGATGGCGTAGAAAGCCTTCTGCAGGTCATCCTGCTTTGCCTTGA
>ERZ1034897.919-NODE-919-length-12687-cov-4.260845_pt1 | contig 12687 bp, 16 predicted proteins | sample MGYA00520629_ERZ1034897 | MGnify/ENA primary metagenome ERZ1034897 (study PRJEB33766, sample SAMN09781789) | gut metagenome | biome: gut microbiome | host: Homo sapiens | place: Madagascar | study: EMG produced TPA metagenomics assembly of the PRJNA485056 data set... | reverse complement strand
ATCATTTGCAGAGGAATCTCTGCAAGATCGCAGCCACCTGCGCTCTTGTGGCGCTGGATTGTGGCTGAAGTTCATCGTTCGTCACACCGGTGATGAGTTCCTTCCTTCCCCTAAAGGACTAGCTTCGCGTCGCAGGACTAGCTCGGAGCAGCGTTTGGTTTTACTGCCAGCTTCCGTCACTCAGAGAGAAAGCGCTGCAAAATGGCAGCCACTTGAGCTCGCGTCGCTGCCCCCTGCGGTTGAAGGGTGTCTGCGGTGACACCTGTTAGCAGTCCTTCTGCGACGCTCCAGGAGATGGCTTCTTCTGCCCAGGTGCTTGGCTGGTCGGTGTAGCTTGAGAGATCAGCGCGGGCGGAAACATCCTCGCCCTTGTAGGCTGCGTAGTTCATCAGGATCGCGGCGAGCTGTTCACGGGTGATGGCGGTGTTTGGTCGGAAGGTGCTGCCCTCATAACCATTGACGACGCCGACGCTGGCGGCCCAGTTCACTGCTGTGGCGTACCATTCGTCTGTGACGTCGGTGAAGCCTGCGGCTTCTGCGCTCGTCACGCCTTCTAATCTAGCGAGGATGCTGACGATCATCGCGCGGGTGGTCGTTTGTTCTGGCGCAAATTCATTGGCGCTCACGCCGGTCATGAGGCCATTGTCGTAGGCGTATTGCACGGCATCCTTGTACCACGCATTTGGCGCCACATCGATAAAGATGTCGCTGACATCGGTGGATGGCTCTGGCTCTGGTTCAGGCTCGGTCCAGTCAGGATCTTCTGCGAAGGTCGCGCTGATTCGTACATCTGCGCTAGGCATGGTGAAGGTGTAGGTGCCGTCGCCATTATCCGTGAGCGCGACTTCCTTGCCGTTGGCAGTGACAACGAGCGCATCCAGCAGATACGCTTCGTCTGGCGCGACTTCAATCGTCACCTTGTCACCTTCGGTGGCGTAGCGGTCCACGGAGAGCGTGCCGTTATCGCCAACGCTCGTGAAGACTTCGTAGCTGTATCTGCCGGTGTATGGTGGCTCTTCGACAAAGCGGCACTGAACGGCGCTCGTCATCACTTCACGTGAATAGAACGTGTCGGTTCCACTCTTCTTGCTGGCTGTCACGCCAACGGCATACGCGCCATCTGTCGTCACTGTGAATACATTGGACGACGAACGTTCAACGGCTTTTCCGTCTCTGTACAAGGTATAGGTGTACGTTGCATCTGGATCAACCGTTTCTACGCTGGCTGTCAGCACGATCTTTTCGCCGATATAGGCATTGGTTCTGTCTACACTGAGTTCAACATCTGGAGCTGCTGGCGCGCCGCTTGTCGTAGCGTCAACCAGTTGATAGGTGGTATTTCCATTTGCGTCTGTCCTTTCCTGAACAGCCATGTTTTCCTGATCAGTTGTGACCCAGAGTTTCACGTTTTGAGGTGCTATTAATTTGATATTCGTATTCGTCAGAACACTGCCGTCAATGTTTTCATCCTGAAGTGCCAATACGTTTGCATCGGTCGTTGTGTCCGAAAGCGCATCAAGCGCATCATTGACATTCGCATAAAACGATACATTTTTTCCCTGATCGACCGCCGCTCCGGCTACCTTAGAAGAAACGGTAAGTGTTGTTTTGGATTCTGTCGCTGTCACATTGCCGTCTTCATCAAAACCAGCATTGCTCGCTTCACTCATGTTGACAGCCTGAATGCCCGCTTTTCCTGCTGCAGCGTTTAAGTCACCAGCGGTAACGTCAACTTTGACAGTTTGTTCGTTGATCTTCTTCGTATTATAGAGCGTCAATGCGCTGCCATTGGTACTGTTCAGTGTGCCGCCGTTAATGTTCACTGTCAGATTTGGGCTGGAAATATACTGACCTTCGCTCGCGCCATATTTTTGCGCAGAGATCAGAATCGCAGAACCATCAGCCTGAGAACCACCGTCATACGGCTCATCCGTCCGATATTCACCAGTGCCGGAAATCGTCGCCTGATCGGAGATGGTAATATTGCCCATACGCGCTTCAATCCCGGATCCACCCTGCACAGAAGCGTTGCCGCCGATGGTCAGATCGCCTTCCATCGGCCAGTAGATGCAGGTTTCACCGCTGGTCTGCTGCAAGCTACCACCTGTAATGGTAGCGTCACAGCCTGCAGATTTGAGGTTATTACCAGCCAGCGCAAATCTCGATGTTGCAGTCACAGAGCCGCCGTTCATGGTAAACGTGGCATGCTTGGCCGATTCTTCGTTGTCACCAGAATTCAAAAGGATTACGCCGGATGGCCCGCTGAGGGTGACGTTTTCCGAAACCGTCAACTCGCCGCCGACAACAACCGCAGCATTGTCTTTGCCAGTAAGCTGGGCATTGCCGGAAATCTGTGCAGTGTTATTTGGCCCAACATACACAGCGCCAGAATATAGGTTTTCTCCTCCAACTTTAGTATTCGAAATCTGACCACCGGTAATAGTCGCTGAGCCTTTATTAACTCTGATTCCGCAATAATTGCCAATGATAGTGCCAGATTTAACATTTAATGTTCCACGATCAGTTCCAGTCTGCTCTACTGAAACAGCATACCACAGGCCACTCGTTCCTTCTAACGCAGCATTGATCTTACCTGATCCCTGTATAGTTAAAGTACCCCAAACGCGAAACAGCGTATTACTGCTCCAAAAACCATCAGCAGCATTTATGGTATAAGAGCCTAAGTCTAAAACAATATTCTTTCCCTGCTGAATTGTAATTTTATCACTCAACGTGACATCAGCCAGCAGCTCAACAGTACCTTCTGTGGTGATCGCACTAAATGCAGCTGCCAGCGTATCATAATACAGATCCCCGACTTTTGCGACGGAATTTTCCGTGCGCTCAGCTGACCCTGACGCAGCAGTGACCGTTGCGGACGCCGTTACGGCGCTCTCGTTCGCAAGCACAGGCAATGGTGCCAACGTGGTTGTCATCGCCACGATCATCATGCCTGCAATCAATTTGCGTTTCATTAATTTGCCCTCCTTGTCAATTCTATGTGTGCGTTCTAATTTTCAGCGATTGTGTTTTTTCTTACTTAATAGAAATTGCTCACCACCTTCTCAAGACGAAAAAAAGACGCCCACAGGGCATAGTGCGCCTGCAAGCGTCGTATCATTCTGGAAAGTGCGCAGCCAAAAATACGCGCAGTTATGCCATGCGTGCGTGCGTGCGTGCGTAGCGATTATGGCGCGCTGGGTCATGGCTGTCAACTCCCTTTTTCGTTGATAAGTTTATTACAACTTGCCAACTCGGAAATTATAAGGGATGTGATGTGTACGACCAACAAATTTCCTGCGCGGAGCGGGAGTTTTGCGGCAGAAAAAAACCGTCTCCTTTGCGGGAGGCGGTCTGGGTGTTTATGTGTGGTCGGGGTCGCCGTAGAGCTTGATCTTTTCGATGTAAGCGCGGCCGAGGTTGGAAAGCTCCTGTTTTTCGCTGAGCACATAGCCGACGTGCATGTCCTGATCCTCTGCGAGAGGGACGCCGATGATGCGCGCGCCTTTGAGATAGCGCGGGAAAAATCCGCTGGCGATGGTGTAGGCGTCGGTGCCGATGAGGATGTTGACGAGGCTGCCGGTGTCGCTGAGCTTGATGCTCTTATCTGTGGAGAGCTCGCTGTAGAGCTCTTCGGAGAAATGCGCGTTGTCGTCGCCGCCCTGCATGAAATTGATGCGCGGATAATCCTGCAGATCTTTGAGGCTGAGGTGGCTCTTGTAAGCGAGGGGATGGTCTGTGCGGATGAAGACCTGTGGCTTGACGGTGAACAGCTCGTAAAAGGCGAGCTTGCTGTCTTCGAGGGTTTTGCGGATGGCGAGCTCGTTGTCGCGGCTGATGTAGATGATGCCGAGGTCGCTGAAGCGGTTTTTCACGTCGTCGAGGATCTGGTGCACGGTGGTTTCGTGGAGGATGAACTCGAAGCGTTCTTTGCCAAATTCGTCGACGACATCGACGAAGGCGTTGGTCGTGAACACATAATGCGGGCTGGATACGGCGAAGCGGATCTTGCCGGGGGTGTGGGAGATGTATTTGTCCTCCAAAAGCTCCATCTGATGCAGCACCTGGCGCGCATAGCCGACGAACTCCATGCCTTCAGGCGTGACGACGATGCCGGCGCGGCTGCGGATAAAGATGGTGATGCCGACTTCTTCCTCGATGTCTTTGATGGCGTTGGACAGGCTCGGCTGGGAAATATATAGCTTTTTTGCAGCTTCTGTAATGGTGCCGTTTTCCACGACGGAAACGATATATCTCAACTGCTGAATTGTCATTGGATCACCCACCATTCATCTATATATTCTAATGCAATTATAGCATGGATAAGGGCCAATTTTCCACGGCGTCGGGCGTGGTCAATTGGTGATATTTTTTGAAAGTTCACGGGCTTTTCAGGCGCTTCCGGCATACTGGATAGCTGCGCGGGCATCTTTTCCTAACTATAAGCAGATGTCATCTTTCGTGGACGCCAGAAAAGTGTTATACTGAACGCAATCATTCCTCGGCGGATGCGTCGTCCTCTGCGGCTTCCGCAGCATCTGCCTGAGCAAACAGCGCCATGAGGCCCTGCATGAGATCGTCCTTGCAGGAGGTTTCGGAGCAATCCGTCTCGCGTGTGTCTGTCATGGTGATCATTCCTTTCTTTTGAGTGAGAAGGCTTTGTTTAGGTAGGAGGTAGCCCTGCGGGGCCGGCGCGTTTCACTTGCCGGCAGGTAGGAGGTAGGAGGTTTCGGCTATTGCTGTGCCTGAGACAGCATTTCTAGCGATATGAACGTTTCTTGCGAAACGTCTGTCACGCCCAACACGGACGTAAACCTCCTACCTGCGGACAAGCGTCAGCGCGTCCGTCGCGCGAAGCGCGCTACCTCCTACCTCACAAATCCCATTATCCCACGCTGCTGGTATTCTTTCAAGCCCTGCGGCGCAATTTCACCCATATCCCTGATCTTAGTCCCCTGTGCGTTCCAATTCTGGATAAGTGCGAGCAGACGAGGGAGTGCTGCTCGACGAAAGACGCCTGTCTGCGGTGCATCGGACGCTCCCGTGATCAACCCACACTTCCTCAGGCGGGGAAGTGTGTTTTATTTTGGAGGAGATTATGACTTACGAAGAAGCAAAACAGGCCCTGGAGGGCTACAGCGCCCTTGGCTCTGTCTATGGCCTGGAAAATATCACCCGTCTGATGGACGCGCTTGGTCGTCCGGAGCGGGCGCTGGAGATCGTCCACGTTGCTGGCACGAACGGCAAGGGCTCGACGGTGACGACGCTGGCTGCGATCCTGGAAGCGGCGGGCATTCCCACTGCGACCTACACCTCGCCGGAGGTGAGCACCTATCTGGACCGTTTCCGCACGCGCGGTCTGCCTGCGGAGGAAGAGGCTTTTGTGCGCGCCTTTGAACGCACGGAGGCGGCTTGCGAGGGGATCGTGGGCGCGGGCTTTCCGCATCCGACGATCTTTGAAATGGAGCTGGCGATCGCTGTGCTGATCGCGCTGGATGCAGGCTGCACGGCGATGGTGCTTGAAACGGGCCTTGGCGGTCGGCTGGACGCGACGAACGTTGTCGAGCATCCGGCGCTTGTGGTGTTCACGGCGATCGGCATGGACCACATGCAATTTCTCGGCAACACGATCGATGCCATCGCCCGCGAAAAAGCGGGCATCATCAAGCGCGGGGTGCCTGTCGTTTCCTACGACAACGATGCGGCTGCAAACGCTGTCATCCGCGAGACTGCCTGCGCGCTGGCTGCGCCCTGCCGCTTTGCGGATGCCGATGCTGCGGAGGTAGTCGCGCGGGATCTCGACGGGCAGACGATCCTTTATCGCGGCGTGCGCTATCGCTATCCCCTGATCGGCACGCATCAGCTGAAAAACTTCGTCCTCATCCTGACGGCTGTGGAGGCGCTGCGCGAAGCTAGCTGGCAGATCCCGGAGGACGCTGTGCACACGGCGCTTTCCCGCGTGCGCTGGCCAGGGCGGTTTGAGATCGTCTGCAAAAAGCCAGTGATCGTGCTGGACGGTGCGCACAATCCGCAGGCTGCCCAGGCCCTTGCCGAGACAGTGCGCGCCTGGTTTCCGGGAAAACGCGCCCATTTTCTCATGCACATCTTCCGCGACAAGGACGCTTCCGGCATCCTGCGCCAGATCGCGCCTGTCTGCGCCAGTCTCACCCTCACCACGATCGACCGCGAGCGCTCCGCCGATCCGGCAGCGCTTGGCGCCATCGCTGCGCAGTTTTTGCCAGCGGACGCCATCCAGCTTGAGCAGGATTTTGCCAAAGCCCTGCAAAACACCCTCCGCACCCTCGCCCCCGACGACATTCTCATCATCTGCGGCTCCCTGTCTCATCTCGAAACCTCGCGCCGCCTACTCGCTCACAATGAAAGGATAGAGGTATCATGGTAGATATTGAAAAAACAGAAAAAGCCATCCGCGATCTCCTCGTCGCCATTGGCGAAGATCCCGACCGCCCAGGCCTCGCAGAAACACCAAAACGCTGCGCCAAAATGTACGCAGAGCTCCTCGCCGGCATGGACAGCGATGCCCAGGAGCATCTCTCCAAACAGTTCGATGTGCCCCATTCGGAATTTCTCCTGGAAAAAGACATCCCCTTCTACTCCCTCTGCGAACACCATCTCCTGCCCTTCTTCGGCAAGGCGCACATCGCCTATCTGCCGAACGATCGCGTTGTCGGGCTTTCCAAGCTGGCGCGCACCGTCGAAGTCTACGCGCGCCGTTTGCAGCTGCAGGAGCAGATGACCACCCAGATCGCCGACGACATCATGCGCCATCTCGACGCCCGCGGCGTCATGGTCGTGATCGAAGCAGAGCACCTCTGCATGACCATGCGCGGCGTCAAAAAACCTGGCGCAAAAACCATCACAACCTGCGTCCGCGGCGCTTTTGAGGAGCAGGCCGAGCTGCGAGCGACCGTGCTCAGCCTGATCCGCCAATGAACGCACCAGATCGCCTGCTCGCCCATCCCGACTACCAGCGCGCCATCCGCGCCATCGCAGAGCGCGAGCAGGATCGCCGTTTCTGCCGTCACGGCCTCGACCACGTCAGCGACGTCGCGCGTCTGCTCTGGATCCTCGTGATCGAAAACGAGCGTCCCTTCGACAAGGACACCGTCCTTCTCACAGCCATGCTCCACGACATCGGCCGCAGCGTGGACAACGACAACCACGACGCCGAAAGCGTCCGCATCGCGCGCACACTCCTCGCAGAGATCGACGTCCCGCCTGCGCAGAGCGCGCAGATTCTTTCCGCCATCGCCAGCCACCGCGACAAAAATGCGACCATCGATCCACAGCAAGCCAGCCTCGGCCAGCTCCTGGCCCTCGCAGACAAGAAGAGCCGCCCCTGTTATCGCTGTCCCGCGGCGGAGGACTGCTACTGGCCAGACTCCCTGAAAAACAAGACCATCACCCTTTAAGGAGGCTTCCAATGTACATCGGACAAAAATATTTTGATTTCTCCGGCGCGACGCCCTTTGTCATGGGCATTCTGAACATCACCCCGGATTCGTTCTCCGACGGCGGACGCTACAACAGCGTCGATGCCGCAGTCGAACACGCCCTCGCCATGGTGCAGGACGGCTGCGACATCATCGACATCGGCGCCGAATCCACCCGTCCCGGGCACACGCAGATCTCCACCGACGAAGAATGCAGCCGCCTCATCCCCGTGCTGCAGGCGCTGAAAAACGCCACCGATATTCCACTCTCCGTGGACACCTACCGTGGCACCACAGCGCGCGAAGCCATCGCCAACGGTGCCGACATGATCAACGACATCTGGGGCCTCCTCGATGAAGATCCCGTCGCGCCTGTCGTTCGCGACGCCAACTGCCCGATCTGCATCATGCACAACCGCCACGACAACAACTACAGCGACTTCGTGCGTGAATGGCTGCGCGACCTCTTGGATCGCGTCGACCGCGCCCTCGTCTGCGGCATTCCCAAGGAGCACATCATCCTCGACCCAGGCATCGGCTTTGCCAAAAGCTTCGACTGGGACATCCTCGCCATGCAGCACCTCGACACCCTCGCCGCTCTCGGCTATCCCGTGCTCCTCGGCCTCTCGCGCAAACGCATGATCGGCACCCTCTCCGGACTGCCCCTTGCAGAACGCGACGAGCCAACAGCCGCCGCCAATATCTACGGCTATCTCAAAGGCGCGCGCATCTTCCGCGTGCACAACGTCGCCCTTGCGCGTCGCACCCTCGATACTTTCGCTCAGCTGGAGGTGCAGAACCATGGATAAGATCTCCCTTACAAGCCTTGAGATCTTCGCCCACCACGGCGTCTTCGATTTTGAAAAGGAAAACGGCCAGACCTTCATCCTCGACTGTACCTGCGCCCTCGACACACGCCCAGCCGGCACCACCGACAATCTCGACGCATCCCTCGATTACGGCGCCCTTGCGAAACGCCTCACAGCGCTTTTCCAGGAAAAAACTTTCGATCTCATCGAAGCCACAGCAGAATACTGCGCCCGCGCGCTTCTGCGCGAATATCCTCTCGTGCGCAGCCTCAGCCTCACCGTGAAAAAGCCATCCGCCCCCGTCGGACTCCCCCTCGCCTATCCAGCCGTCAGCATCACCCGCAGCTGGACACCAGCCGTTCTCGCCCTCGGCAGCAACATCGGTGACCGCGCCGCAGAGCTCGACCAGGCCTGCCAGGCCCTCGCAACGCAGCCCGACATTCGCCTGCTCAAAACCTCCGACTGGATCGAAACCGCGCCCTGGGGCAACACCGACCAGGATCCATTCCTGAACGGCGCCGTTCTCATCGAAACCCTGCTCTCTCCGCAGGAGCTTCTCCAGACCATCCACACCATCGAAGCCGCGCAGGGCCGTCAGCGCCTCGTCCACTGGGGCCCGCGCACCCTCGACATCGACATCATCTACTACGACGATCTTCTCCTCGACCAGCCAGACCTCACCATCCCCCATCCCCTCAGCCTCCAGCGCGCCTTCGTCATGGATCCCGTCGCAAGCATCGTCCCTTACTGGATCGATCCCCGCTACGGAAAAACCATCAGCGCCCTCTGGCAGCCAGCAGAAGAATAAAAAACGAGCACACCGTCCGGATCATTCCAGACAGTGTGCTCATTTTTTGTCAGCGCATCCGCGCCACCAGCCAGCCCCCATAACAGCAGACCAATCCCAGCACCACAGAAAGCACCATATAAGAAAGCGCCACCCCCTGACGCCCACCAGCGAAAAGCTTCAGCGCCTCGCTCGAAAACGTTGAAAACGTCGTGAAGCCCCCGCAGACGCCAATCTGCAAAAACAGCACCAGATTCCGCGAGATCCCAGGATCCCGCAGCGCCGATTCACTCACGATCCCCAAAATAAACGACCCCAGGAGATTGATGCAAAACGTTTTCACAGGAAATCCGCTCGCAGTCTCCACCGCTAAAAGCCCGATCAAATACCGCGCCACACTGCCAATAAAACCGCCAAGCCCCACAAACAAACATTCCAGCATCATCCTGCCCCTTTCCGTAAATCTTTCCTCCATTGTAGCCCTTCCCCAGCCTGCGTGCAAGATTCCTCTTGCCTGCGCTCCCATTCTCCGCTATCCTAGATATAGTTCCACCAGAAAGGAGCCCGCCGTCATGATCCGCCTGAGAAGCCTCATCATCCTCATCCTCTGCGCACTTCTGCCCCTTGCCACCTTGAGCGGCTGCGCAGAAAAATCCCTCGACCCAGCGCCGCTGGTCGCCCTCATGCCGCTGGACAGCCGTCCCTGCAACACGCAATATCCAGCGCTGCTCGCCGAAAGCACCAGCGCCACCCTCGCCCTTCCGCCAGAAGACGCCATGGATAATTTTCTCGATCCCGCAGACACCACAGTTCTCTGGAGCTGGCTCGAAGAACAGGCTGAAACCGCCGATCACCTCGTCATCTTCACCAACAGCCTCTTCTGCGGCAGCCTGATCGCAAGCCGTAGCAGCGGCGCCTACGATAACATTCAGGAAGACCTCCAGCGCCTGCAGGATCTTCTCACCAGCTTCAAAGCGCGCGAAGATGCCGCAAGCGTCACCGTCGTGCAGGTGCTCCCGCGGCTGTCGCCAAACCAGTTCGACAGCGCCCTTTACCCATACTACGACGCCCTCACCGCCTACGGCCAAGCGTGGGACCAGGCCGACGAAGCCGGTGAATCTGCGCCAGCCTCCGCAGAAATCCCTGCAGACATCCTCCAGGATTATCAGAACCTGCATAAGGAAAGCGCTCAGCTCGCGCAAAGCCTCGACAGCCTCGCCGCAGATGGCCTCATCGACCAGCTTCTCATCAGCCAGGACGACGGCACCGAGCACAGCCCCGCCAACATTACCTTCCGCAGCCTCGCCGAGCATTCTGAAAACACCCAGCTCCTGCACGGCGCAGACGAGCTCGCCATGCTCCTCGTGAGCGATCTTTCTGCAGCAGGTCTCACCGAAACACCTGTGCGCATCATCTATTCCGACGAAGACGCAAAAGCCACCACCTATCCTTACGAAGCCATCCCTCTCGCAGAAATGACCACGCAAAAGCTCGCCCTCGCCGGACTCAGCGAAGAGCAGGACGCCAGCACTACCCTCTACATCCACTGCAGCTCCGACGATGCCGAGGCGACCCTCAGCGCCGTGCAAAACCACGACGGCCTCTTCGCCCTCGCCGACGTCGCCCAGACCAACCAGGCCGATCCAGCGTTGGCAGACGTCCTTCTTTCGCCGGAAAACGCCAGCGCCCTCGACGCCTACGCAGGCTGGAACACAGCAGGCAACACCATCGGAACCACCATCGCAGCCCTGCGCGCCATGGACACCCTCGACGCCCGCTGGGACGATCTCTCCGCTGACGCACGCCAAAACGCCGTCCGCGCCCTCTATGCGTTCCGCGCCATCCGCCTCGCAGAAGACATCTGCTATATGGCCCAGATCCGCCCAGACCTGCAGCAGCAGCTCGCCCTCGCAGACATCCAGGACCACACCTCCGCCTTCGCAGACAGCACCGCCTGGCAAAAAGCCAACACCCAGCTCCAGCAGACCTACACCCCATACAACACCCAGCTCGCCACCTTGTTCAACGGCGCACACACCCTTCGCCTCACCAACCACACCATCCCCGTGCAGATCTCAAACTTCACAAGCCAAGCCACCTTCCCATGGCCACGCAGCTTCGAGGTGCGCATCGACGTGGAAATGGACGTAAGCGTGGAGAGATAAAAAAGCAATAGACATCGTACGCACATTGTATTATAATGGTCATACAAAGGAGATGATACCATGTCCCAGCAAACAACCGTAAACGTCCGCATGGACGCCGATCTCAAACGTGAATTTGATAAAGTGTGCAACGATCTCGGCCTCACCATGACCACCGCCGTCACCATCCTCGCCAAAAAAATGACCCGTGAAAAACGCATCCCGTTTGAAGTCTCCATGGATCCCTTCTACAGCGAATCCAATATAGCCGCAATCCGCCACAGCCTGAAGCAGCTCGAAGAAGGTAAGGTCATCACTAAAACGCTCGAAGAACTTGAGGCCATGGAAAATGCGTAACATCAATTTTACCGAAGATGCATTTGCCGAGTATATTTACTGGCAAACACAAGACAAGAAAACGCTCAAACGCATCAACACCTTATTAAAAGATATGAGCCGCTCGCCCTTCGACGGAATAGGAAAACCAGAGCCACTAAGGTGAACTAAGCGGTCTTTGGAGCCGCCGCATCGACGACTCCAACCGCATCATCTATCGCGTCACCGATGACTATATCGAAATCACTCAGTGCAAAGGCCACTACAACGACTAACAACAACCTCACACAAGCAAACATCCCCAGCCTCGGAAGTTCGATAAATCTTCCAAAGCTGGGGATGTTTTTATACCCAATTATCTAATTTTAATCCTTCCACGCGTTCGAATTCACGCAAATTATTTGTAACCAACGTCATATCCAATGCTTTTGCATGGGCAGCAATCAGCATATCCATCGTACCGATCGGTGTCCCTTTTCGTTGAAGATCCGCGCAAATCTTTCCATATTCCATTGCAGCTTCCTCACCAAACGAAAGAATTGGAATAGTTGACAGAAATTGCAAAAGCGCCAATGCATTTTGTTCCACTTTAGCGCTTTTTTGTACACCGTGCTCCAATTCTGCCAAAGTAATGGCTGAAATATACAAGCCTTGCTGAAAATTTTCTCGAAAGCGACGAAATACCTGCTCCGGTTTATTTTTGATCACATAAATACAAATGTTAGTATCCAGCAGATAAGTCATAAATCCTCCCGTTCATCCGGTTCAGTGATCATTCTTCCATCTTCAAAAAAATCGTCTGAAAAACCGTTCACACCTTGCATAAACGTATCCCACGCCTTATCCTTCGGCGTTAAAAGCACCATGTCACCAATTTTTTGAATGTACACCTCATCGCTCTCAAAGCGATATTTTTTTGGCAAACGCACAGCTTGGCTCCGTCCGTTTTCAAAAATTTTTGCAGTTTCCATAACTGATCACCTCCTATACCATGATATATACCACAATAGATACCCGTTGTCAATTTCTTCTGCTCATTTTACCATTTCTAAAATACGCGCACTCAAAAAGGTTCAGAATCCTACAATTGGATTCTGAACCTTTCAGACTGTAGATAAACCCTATTTTGGCATCTAGCCAAAATAGGGTTTTCTCAT
>ERZ1034897.916-NODE-916-length-12745-cov-3.979433_pt1 | contig 12745 bp, 14 predicted proteins | sample MGYA00520629_ERZ1034897 | MGnify/ENA primary metagenome ERZ1034897 (study PRJEB33766, sample SAMN09781789) | gut metagenome | biome: gut microbiome | host: Homo sapiens | place: Madagascar | study: EMG produced TPA metagenomics assembly of the PRJNA485056 data set... | reverse complement strand
GAACTATATATTTTGAATTACAAATACAGAAATCATTTTGATACACAAGATTCTAGTATCCAGCAGATTAAGAATTGTGTTCATTCATATATCAATAATCAGTGTAGCGAACGTGATATTCGCCAGCTTGCATTTTGCATGTTTGGAAATACCGGAAGTTCTTTTCACGAACAGCTTAACATGCTGACCGCCAATAACCATTGTACCATGCGTTCCAGAGTCAATGTGTGTCAGTTAATCCTGGACAACTTCACCATGGAACAGGCGCACGAAGAACTTGTTGGATCTGATCAAGTCCTGCCAGATGTGGAAACGTTAAAAAATGCACTTACAAAAGGAAGATCAGCAGCATATGCTGGAGAAAATGGATATACACTTATATCCGTCAAAAATGAGAAATAAAAACAGGGGCAGCATCTCTATGGATGTTCTGCCCCTTTCTTCATTTGATGGCTTTAGACCGCCCGGTTACCGCCGGACCCGGAGAAACGGATCACCGCCTTTCTATTTCAAAGAAAGAATCTCATTTTCCTGTTCCAGTGTAATCCAACCCTTTAAAACCGCCTTGTCTAATCCCCCTTTGGTGATCTTCCCTGTTAAATACATACGCTTTAATGTGTTATACATACTATCACACTCCTAACTGATCTGCTACTAACATGTCAACGGTATCCTGAATATCCTGGACTTTCTTCTGAATATCTGGTTTGGACAGATTTACCTTATATACTACTGCCGTTACATCCTTAGTTTCCCCATCCACCAGTTCGGAAGAAATCACATAATCCATGATTTTCTCCATTCCCTTATACTGGGTGTATCCAACAAGAGACATCATGGTTTCTCCGGTGGAATCCAGGACATAGATTTTCTCTGTTTTGGACTCATCCTCAAAATCATTTTCAATCCCGGCAAATGTTTTAAACGCTGGTTGGAACTTCAAAACCAGGTTATCTCCACTCTGCTGTACACCATCGGTAACAAGGTCATATACTTGCCCATTTGATAATTTTAACTGCTCCGACATAATAAACCTCCATCTATGAAAAATTAATAGTTACTCAACATACCAGATTTCTTGCGCTCCATTGTCCCGGCTATGCCAACAGGCACCCTCAAAATCTCCATTTTTTGTATCGTCTAAGAAATACCAATCTCCAGATCCGTCAACTGGATCTACTTTTTTTGTATCTGGATTCCACTTGTGCCATCCAGTTCTAATATATCCGTTCTCACCGAATAAATACCTATGATGATTAATTAATTTCCATTCACTTTTAGCAAATGTTCCGTCTCCATTACTCCACCACCAACCATGAGAATCTTTTACCCATCCTTCTGGTTCAATTTCATCTTGAATATATCTTTTTACGCACACAACACCTTTTCTCCATCCACCAGGAGCAAATGAATTGTAGCGGTTTTTGCAGTATGTTTTCAAGTCCTTGTAAGATGGTCTTCCACTTCCATGACCACAAATTTTACCACTTCCAACATACATTTCTACGTGACCAATACGAAGAGGTCTGCTAGAATCATTTCCGGCAAACAGAAGCATATCTCCCATTCTCAAATCTTTCTCGTTTGGAATTCCGTCCTTGATCTCCACATTGACTGTGGTTAGTTTCTTGGAATTATACATTCCGGCGGTATTCAAAATTCCAAATCCAAGTCCTGCTTCTTTATAAGCATAGCAGATGGAAGAAGAACAATCACTGTAATATTTTCCGTCTTTATATGGCTTGTAGCACCAGTCCCGTAGTGCTTGACTGTATATATTTCTTCCAATGATTTCATCATACTTATCAATTACTGATTTTCTTTTTTGGTTTGGTGTCATTTGATTCTTTTACTCCTTTCAGAATATTTTGTTACATGTGAAATAGGCCATCAATAGCAGCCTATTTTATGCAGTATATTTTATTGTCAACTTTTATGCAGCGTGATGTTTTTTATAAGAAATCGCCAGTGTATTCGTACTGATTTTGGCATAAATCTTTGTTGTATCCAATTTCTTGTGCCCCAACATCTCCGATACCTCATTAAGAGATGCTCCATGTTCCAACATATCAGTCGCAAACGTATGTCTTAATAAATGCGGGAAAACTGGTCTGCCAATCCCAGACCTTTTCCCTATTTCTTTCAATAGCTTCTTTCCCCAAACGATTATGTGGTTTTCTTGCACTAACAAATAATGCTGAGTTTTCATCTGTCCTGCTTTTTATATAATTTTCGATAGCTAACATGGCTTTTGCATTTAGGAATACATATCTTTCCTGGTCACCTTTTCCTGTTATTACTACACTTCTGGTTTGCTTGTCTATTTCCGTATAATTAATTCCAACTATCTCACTCACACGTCCTCCAGTTGCATACAGAACTTCAAACAACGCTTTTTCTCTTAGAGTCTGGCAAGCAGAACGAACTTTTTCCAATTCCATATCGTTCAGTGGTTCCCGAACTTTTGCCTTGTATTTCACTGGATCAACTGTCTTAGACGGATTATACTGCATTTTACCAGTTTCATGCATCGTAGTATAAAATGATGATAATATGAGCCGTTTACCATCCAAAGTCCTGTTCGATGCTCCCAGCTTCGCCCTATAATCCAAATACGCTAAAATATCAAGGTCTTTTACCTGCCGAAGATCTTTTCTGACCCATAACGTAAAATCCGATAGTAAATCCTTGTACTGTTCAATTGTTCCATCGGAGCAGCCTTTCATTTTCTTTCTTGCTAAAAATTCTCTAACATCCAGTGGAAGCTCATATACTGTTGGGGCTGGAAGTGTTTCTACCTTTTCGATCCTATATCCCCTCATTGCCTTAGCCAATGCCAAATCAATGATCTTTAACTGTTCCGTTGTAAAATCTCCCTGGAGTTCCATGATTACTTGATTTCTGATTTCGTTAGACATACCACTAATCCCCTTTTCATTTTTTTATTGTACTCAAATGAAGACCGTGGTATAATAGACACGATCTCCTTTAGAGATTGAGTGGGCATACATACTTTGCGAGGGTAGAATGCCCACTCTTTTTTATTTTATACTTTAAAATCAGAAAATCAATATTTTTTTGTTGCATTTTATAAATTCATTCGTCTATTTATTTATAGGGAATTGAATCACATGATGATTGCATTCCATAAAATAATTTCACGAAAGGCGGCACCGGGTGTATACCACGGCCCGCCTATTTTCTTTTCTCCATCAAAATCGCTAAATAGCAAGATGTATGAATTAGATTATGATAATTTTGTCGATTTAAAAGCTTCGCACAGAACAAATGGCTCTAAGTTTTCTGTTCCAGCAAATGGCATTGTTTACATAGTAGCAGATTCTCAAATTGAATATGATGGTTCCGATTTTTATTTTGTCATAAATCTAAGCGGAAAGGGTGTATTGGGTTCCGGCATACAGGTATTTTCGCTTCGAAATCCTAATAAATATGGTACTTCCAATGGATCGGTAATTGTGCACAAAGGCGATATACTCAGTACTCTTACCAACTCGACAAACGCTCAGCACCGAGTTCTTTGGTATTTATTTGTTCCGTTTAAATAATCATTTTACCACATACGAGCATGATACATATACATTGCTTCCAGCTTCTCCGCTTTTTGATGTAACTGCAACTTCTCCATTGTTGTCATCAACATACAGATATCCTTGCCGTTGTGCACTATACGCATCGCTACCAATATTGCAAAGAGTACGCACAAAAATATTGGGTAAACCAACCTTACTTAACTTGCCAATGATTGTTTTTCGATCTGTAAAAGTACCAGAACAATATCCGTTAATAATCACAACGTTACCGATTTGTGTTGCTTTGAGGTTTTCTGATATTGTTTCTGTGATCTTGCTATTTAGAGTCTCAATGGCTTGATTCATGGAGTACGCTAATGCTGATGTTGGTACATGATTTGCATCATTTACCTGCGTTCCAGACATCATGGATTTTGTCATATAGTCAGCTAATTTTGTGGTTAAAGCATCATTTGTGACTAGTTTATTCACAACTCTACTTGCCAATTCGTCCAGTAACGCTTGCGTGGTTGATTCTGCTCCAACAGTTTCAACAATTCCAGATGTATCAACCGCCGGAAGATTGATTGCTTTTGCAATAAGACCGAAAATTCCATCTGTTACTCCAATCGTTGACCCATCCGGTCTACCAACACCCATTTCTGTAGGAGTCATAATTTTTGCTCCAGTGGCGGCTTGGGCTTCATCCCTTGCTTTTTCTGCCGCTACTTTTGCCGATTCTGCCTGTTCTTTGTAATATTTGCTATTGTCCGTTTCGCTTCCAGAATATGATGCATCGCCAACCGCCCATCTCTTAGAATCCTTGGAGTAAGTCAGTGAATCATTCGCAGCAGTTTGAGCCGTATTCATATAAGACTGTATATCCGCCCTATAATCTGGATTCAAATGCTTAGATTCAATGCTTCCTTCCTTCACAGTTGCGGATACATGGTATTCATTGGTTTTGAATTCCTTACTAAAACCAATCGTTTCTGAATCATCAAACACATAATCTTTTATAAGATCAGCAACATTGCATTCCCATTGTGTTCCGTCTTCTGTTGTCATGGTCAGCACACCACTTTCTGAAAGCGAAAATGATACTGGAATCTTTTCAATGTTTTGATCAAATGTAAATGATGTGCCGTCTAACTGTTGGAAATTCCAAACACCAGTGGATTTATTATATGCCACGCTTTTCAACATGGAATTTGCCGTTGCAATATTCAGTTTTGCGGCTTCCATCTCAACAAGTGCATTATCCACATCATTGAGAAAAACATCCATGTGGTTCATGTTGGTAGCACCTAATGCAGTGGCAGTGGATGGTCTATTTTTCCAATTTATCCGACTGTATTTCTTTGCTGTGTACGCCATTCTTTTCATCATCCTTTCTTTCAAATATTTCTCCAGATTTTCCAGAATCCAAAATATTGGCAAGTTCTGATACAACTCTTGCTTGCTGAACTCCAGTAAATGTAAGTGAATTCAAAAGCTGTCCGGCTCTTACCATCATTTCATAATCATAAGTCAACGTCTTTTTCATGTGCTTCTCCCATTATACAAGTTTCGCAACAATAGAGATCGACTCTAACTCTTTATCAAACATCGGTGCTTCTGATAGGCTAAAATCATTTTCTCCAACATCCATTTTCTTGCGAACAACAAAAGTTCTTATTTTCCCATTTTTATACTTTCTCTCGTAAGAAATCTCAAGTTCTGATTCTATTGATACAATACTAATTTTCCCTCTTAATTCTCCATCGCTCTCGTATACGGTCTGAATCCCATCTACGCTATTAACTTCAATTTCTGACTCTAAAATTGTATACCCAGTAGGTGATGGCACTTTTTTTATTTTATACATCCCATATCCTCCAATTATGAAAGTGATTGAACTGCATCATAAAGCCAATCAATCCAATAGACCACCGAATTCTTATAACTAGTCGGATAAAAATCATCTGCATGAACACCATTTCGGCAATAGACACTACCGGCATTGTTTACCATAAAATCGTAATCGGAAGCACTATTATATCCTGCCCATATCCATAGCTTTCCTGCCTTTGAAGCACTCGCAGAAATGCCACACTGACCATCTTGTGACTGGAAAATATCTCTTCCGTATGCGTAGGATGTCTCAAAACCACCAATCTGTACTTCTTGACTATCACACACAAAAAAATCATCAATATTAATACTTACACCAGTGATACTAGATCCAGAAATAGTACCACCACTAATTGCAGCACCAGAAACTGTTCCAGAGAATGTCGCATTTCCAGAAGCGTCCAGTTTCATATTTTTGGAATCAATAGTAAAATGCCCAGTGGTCAAAGCAATGGAATTCCCGGTGATCTTCAGTTCGGAGTTTAACTGATTTGTTACATCGCCTTGACTTACTTTCAACGCAATTTGTCCGGCCTGTTGGGTAATCTGGCTTTGCAAGCCATTAGCCGTGTCAGATACTTCCGATCTAATCTCTGTTGCTGTTTGCGTAATCTTACTGGATAATTCTCCCTCTGCCCCCTTTGCTCTTGTGACTTCGGCTGTGATACTGTCGGCAGTTATCTTAAACTGCGCTTCTGTGTAGTTTTTTAAGTCTGTAACCGTTGCAGAAACTTCATCTACACTTTTAATAATGACCGCTGTTTTTCCTTCCAGCTGAACAATTTGGCTTTCTATTCCAAATGATTCTTCTCTGGTCTCAGATCCTGTTGAAGTAAACGTATCTGACATCGCCTGGATTCCTTTTATTTCCCTTTTCATGCAAAAGGTTTCCACGATATCATCTCTAGTTATTACTCTCAGTGCATCACCAACTTCAACCCATGGTAAAAAATTGGTTTTTAAAGAAGCAGGCCTATATGTTCTTCCAGAAATTTGTGGAAATATTGACTGTGCAATATTCAAAAGTGTATTAGCATCTTTTCCGTAAACTAAGAAATTTCCCTCAATGATATACGCATTATCACCATCACCAACGCTTGCTCCAACATCTCCCTCTTGCTGGCGGATTTGCAGTCCACTAATACCATTGACCAAATAATCTTCGTATGTCATTGGCTGACTGTATTTTGATATAACTTCAACGTCCATTCCATCAGATCCGAATTCTGATGGATACAAACTTCCCTCTGGGAAAAGTTCTTCTGATGGATACAATCCAGTCTGTTGCAGCTGAATGTATTTAAAACTTCCAGTCTTATCAAAATGTCCAAAACAACCATTTATTTGACATATAGCCTTCATCACATCTAATCCAGATAGTTTTGACGGCTCTATGGTTTTGGAAACTTCCATATCATCCAGGATTAGGCTGGCAGATGACTGAGAAACTCCAATGTATTCGCACAACGAATTCCTAAACGTTTTTAACGTCATCGGGAATGTCAAATCATTATACCAAGTTGAAACATCTGTATTGAATTTTCGCATTCGGTCATATGCCGTGATCTTTCTCTTTCTGCGATTGGATTGTCTGACATAAGACTCTACGGTGTAATACCCCATTTCTAACTCATGCTCACCAATTTTTAAGACTAACATGAATTCTTTCCCAGAGAGATTTTCAACTACATCAAATACTGTGATTTCCAGTTTGGAAGCCTCACATGATCCAAATTCAATGTCATCAGATGAGGAAAGCGTTTCTGTAATGCTCAATGACTCGCTTTCAATCCGGTCATTCTCTATCGCAAGCCACGGTACTCCATGCTCAGCCGGAAACAGCGATTCTTCCGGATATAAGTTTTCAGCAGGATACAAAGAATCCGATTTATCATCAAAAAAAATCAGCCGCAAACTTTTTCTAGTTTCAGCTGATGTATTATCTTTTTTGAATAGTTCTTTTAGTTCTTCCGGAAAGTTGAGCATTAATCTCTCACCTCCCCATATTCAATGATTGCTATTCTTGTCGGATTGTATAATATGTCATTAATATCTTTATAGACCATATATGGCTCAAAAGTTGCAACAGGTATATATGCTTTTCCGGTTTGATATTGCATTTTTCTGTCATTCCAGTATTCTACATCAATTTCTGTTGCATTATCCGGAATGATTTCTTTTATTTGAGCCAAATCATTCAATCTTACTGGCTTAATATCAAATTCAATCTTAGTTGCTTTAGCTGGCAATACATTTCTGTGAAATATTCCATCAGCATCGGTTTCATCATCAAGGTCGGTTTCCTGGTCTGGAGTACACTTATATGTTCCAGCATGAATATATTTGTTTGGAAATATCTTTCCATTTATTTTTATGAGCCAACCTTCAAATCCATTCACAAAAATCGACCTCCTTTCTCGCAAAGAAAAAAGAACGCCACAAAATGACGTTCCCCTAAAATCTCTTATATTATTTTAACCCATATTGGTCAGTTTTAAAAACTCACTTTGAAATCGCTAAATAGCAAGACTACTAAATTAGGGGTTACCCCTGGAGATCATACTGTTTGTTTCCAGTTTTCCGACAAACCGGTGTATGGTGGAACTGCTATACTTGGAACCAGTATTTATCTCCCAGATGGGTACAGTTTGACTTTGAAAAGTGCAATGGCAGTAGGTGCAAATGGTGATTTTGCTAGTGCCATATCAATGAATCGATACGGGAATTTTTATAGGCCATCAACTACAAATCAAAATCTTGGCGGATATATGATTCAGGCAACGGTTACTATTCAGCAAAATTAAGTAAGAGAGATTCTATATACGTTATATGCTAAGAAGTATATGGAATGTTACCAATGACACCCCAATTTTTATCATAAAGAACAATCTTTTTATTGGATAATTCTATGCCAAATATGAAGCTATTTGAACCAGATGTGCCTAAATAACCGTCACCAGCTACGAATTTATAACCGTTAGCTATGGACATCTTGCTATTTAGCGTCTACAATCTCCGATTGGCAAATATCAGAGTTGCTAATTTTCCGGTACATGCGTTCCCTAATTTTATCGTTCATAAAATGCATGATACGATAATCCACACTTTTCCCGCTCCGTTGCCCAAATTTAGTCTTGAAGTATTGATCTATCATTAACTTGTATTCTCTAACACCAATATCCTCGTTTTCCAATGATTTTGGAACCAGAACATACTTATCAATAATTTTCACTGCTTGAGATACCGTAATGACTGGGTGCATCTCTCCACGGTTTCTTCCGTATGATTCCAAGAAGTAGCTAACCATTTCTCTTATCAACGGCTCAAAATATGCATCTTCCCCAATCACTGATTGAGCCATAGCATCATGGATTGATTGTTCCGATAAGAGAATCGTTTCTGGAAGAGTTAAAGATAACTGTTCCTTCTTCCTTGATTTAATCAGTTCTCTCTGTTTTTGAATACTATTAGATATATTTACATTGTTTATATAATTACAAGAAGAAGCATGAATATCTTTTTCCTTCTTTTTGGAAAAAGCATTATCCTTATCACTATCCTCTGGATTCTTTTCCTCCAGAGGGTTTGTGACATTATCATTATTGTTGTTAATATCTGTAATGTAGTTTATGGTATTGGTTGGTTTATTTTGCACTGTTCGATGAGTGCAATTTGCACCCACGAGAGATGCATTTTGCGCCAACACAAGAGCATCATAATCTATGGTATACCATTTAGTTTTATCGAACTTTTTTGTGTTGAAATTTCCAGAAATAAGCAGTCCCTTATCTTCAAGATGCTGGAATGTTCTTTTTACTGTGTCTTTATGCCAGAATGGAAACTGCTCATTCCATTGGGGATAACTGTTGTACACCCAATAATACCCATCAATATAATCTTTTCCTGCGGATTTTTTTACTTGGAGCCAATAATGAACTTGTTGTAGCACGATTGCTTCATTGAGTCCAATAGTTGCCGCCAATGACGGCAATACTAATAATGGTGATTCATCAATTAATAACTTACTCACATTTCTACCCTCTTTCTGTCTTTTTACTTGCGAAAGGGTATCCACTGTGCTATAATTCGATTGTCGAGAAGGAATTATAAACCAGTTGAACAGTGGAAACACTTTCAACAAAGATTTAGTGGTGGGAGCAAACTCCCATCACTTTTCTTTTAATTCCGTATATATCTTGTCTATTCCCATTCGTATCACATCAGTCTTGCTCATTCCTGTTTTTTCTACACATAATTTCAGTTTTTCAACATCTTGGTCTGACAGGCGAAAACTCTCCCTGTTCCCTTTTGGACTTTTTGTTGGTCTAGCCATTGTATTAATTCCTTTCATTTTGTCATGACATAATTATACGTTTTGTTATGACAAAAGTCAATGACAAAAAAGAAAAAGGCAACATTGCCGCTCTCTTATCAAGAACAGTTTTGTTGCCTTTCTTTCTGCAAAAGTTCTAATATGCGATTCCTAACTGTCTTCCAGTCTGCCTACGGAACTTTGTTGCTGCCGTTTGATATTTTTTGACCATAGCATTATCATCAAATACCAATCCTTTTGCATTCATTTCTTCCAGAATCTGATTCTGGGTTTCAATGGACTGTTGAAGCTGACGCATTTGATAAGAATACTCAGCCATCTTTACATCAATCTCATCATGCATTGTGGTGGAAAGTTTTCCAGAATCGAAATTCATCTTAGGCGTGAAATCAGTATCTGGCACAGATAAATCTAATTTTGGAATTGAAATCTGGGTTTTTGCAATATTATCTGTAAAATTGTTGACTTGTTTGTAAATATCTGAAAACTTATCAGACATACCATTGCCAAGTCCAATCGTCCAGTAATCGCCAATCTGAAAAGCAATCTTTGATGGAGAATGTTCGTCAAATCCTTCCTTGAAGCCGTTTACAATTCCAGATGTGAAGCCCTTGATTTTTTCTCCAATCCATCCGACCATATTATTAATACCATTCCAAAGTCCCTTGATGATATTTTCTCCAACAGTGACCATCTGTTTTGGAAGATCACCAAACAAATCAACCACACGCTTCACAATTTGAGGAATATTTGTTGCGAAGAATGAATTGATATTGGTTTTCCATACATCAAGTTTATCTTTAACTTTAATAATGGTATCATATATTTTCCCTGGCATAGCGGAAAACCATGTCATGACATTTGGTATAACAGTATCATTAATAATTGATTTGAATTTTTCTGTGGTTTGATTTTTCCAATCGACTATTTTTTGAGCCCATGTTCCTATAGAATTAGAAAATCCTTGTACTATTCCGAGTAAGATGTATTCTCCATATGGTTCCATTTCCTTTGATGGAGAATGTATACCAAATACATCGCATATTCCATTTACAATTATGTCAAACATGTCGAATATTGGTTCTACCAAAAAGGTAAGTGCTGAAGCTAAACCATTGGCAATTCCCTCTACGATATTAACACCAAATTCAGCAAAAGAGTCCGTACTAAATGCAGTTTAGAGTAGTCCAGAAGACTTTTTGTAACGTCAAAATTAAATAAGTCATCTCCTATTTTTTTCCAGAACTTCGTTATCCACTCGCCTTTTACCACAAAAGTATCGAGTGCAATACCTATGGCTGCACCAATAGCCGCTCCTATTGGACCACCTAATACCAATCCTGCTCCAGTAGCAACGGATATAAGAAGTGCTTCTCCCATTGCGTTAGCAACACTTTCTCCAAAGTATGTTGTTATAAAACTGTTTACTCCGTTTATGATTTCTGTTCCAATTACATCAAAGGCAGCTCCACCAAGATAAATTGTGCCCCATGAAACCGAACTGATGCTCACAGGGAGATTTTTTAATGAAATTCCAGTTCCTATTGCTTTAATTATTGACGATGCAAAAAGTTTTTTTACGGCTCCTTCTTTAAGTGCAATTCCGCCTATTATTACCAACAAGGTATCAATGTCAATTTCATTAAAAAAATCAGCGATTCCAGATAAAATATTAGACCAATCTATATTTAACACTGCTGATTTAACCATATCAAAAATTCCATGAACCCATGCGTTTAGAGTATTCGCCAATAATCCAAAATCGAACGTGGAAAAGAATTTATTAATACCATCAGCAACAGACTTTCCAAATCCAGTCCAGTCAAATGTGGTTCCGAATGAATTCAGTGCATGTAATGCCGTATTTAAAGACCCAGCGATAGTTTTTCCAAGACTTGAAAACAGACTGGTATCAACAAATAATCCATTAAGAAAATCCGCTAATCCCGTTCCGAAATTCCTGGCTTTTTCATAAACCGCATCCCAGTTTATACTTTCCATAGCATCAGAAAGAGTATCACCAATATATTTCCCTAGTTTTCTAAGAGTATCAATCTCGCTCTCATACTTTTGAAGCAAACCATCGGTCTTTACAAGATTTGCCTGGTATCCAGATAAATCTCCTAAGTCTCCGGCGCCACCACCAGAACCAGAGCCTTTTTTGCTACTGTTATCAGTAGTCATATTATTGACTTCATGCCATGCAGCAATATATTTGCTCAGTTTCTTTGCATTTTTAGCAGCATCTCCGGTTCCATCAGCCATATCTTCTGCCGCTGTCCCTGCCGCTTCAAAATCATTAGCCATGCCGCCAGAATCAATTTGAATTGTCCATCCAAAAATAGCACCAAGTGCATTTGCTACTGTTTTTGCGAAAGAGATAACCTTTTGCATTACGTTATTCAATACAGTGATTAAAGGCTTAAATGCATTGATCAAAGTACCACCAACTACTGATCCTAATTGTTCAAACTGTTGGACAAGCATTCTCAACTGATTTGCCCAGCTTCCGCTAGTACGGGCGAAATCCCCTTGCGCTGCTGATGTATTCTCCATGACATATGCATACCGAAGCATTGTCTTCTGTGCCTGCGTCATAGAATTTACTTTTGCATCAATTCCTTTTTTGTTTGCCCATTCCTGCAATGTGGCATTTGTAAGATCAATTCCGTATCTTCTTACATTTATACCCTCGGTTTCCCGATATTTATTAGGGGATTAGACTATCTCACAATCCTTTCGGATCTCCGATACTTCGGATGGTGCTAATCTCCATCCTACTGGCTCACGCCATAGTCGTTACACCTTCCTATATTTCTATAGGCTCGGCACGATGTTGTCTTATTTATATTTCCACACATATCCATATGCATGTTTTGTTTTACCTTTTAAATTTTGTGTAATATTGGTGCGATTATTGAATCCATTAATATCAGTTGCTTCTGAAATACTTCTATACTCTTTTATAAATACTCCATCAATAGTATAT
>ERZ1034897.915-NODE-915-length-12764-cov-10.200567_pt1 | contig 12764 bp, 10 predicted proteins | sample MGYA00520629_ERZ1034897 | MGnify/ENA primary metagenome ERZ1034897 (study PRJEB33766, sample SAMN09781789) | gut metagenome | biome: gut microbiome | host: Homo sapiens | place: Madagascar | study: EMG produced TPA metagenomics assembly of the PRJNA485056 data... | reverse complement strand
CCCATGCCCGTGATGTAGGCAAAGAGCATGGCAGGGTTGACGTCCATGACCACGCCGGAGAGGATCGGGGTGATGACCTGCGCGGCCATGCTCACCGTGTAGTAGTAGCCGGAGTAGCGGCCCACGGAGTTGGAGCTGCAGCACTCGAGGATCATGGTGTAGACGCACATGTCCACGCCGCCCAGAGAGACGCCCATGAGCAAGAAGACAAGGTACAGCACAGGAGAAAAGCCCGGCACCAGCCACAGCACCAGCGGGCACGCCACCATGACGGCGGAGCTTGCCAGCGCGACCTTCTTGCGGCCCACCTTGAGCGAGAGGTTGGCAAGCGGCACGTAGCTCGCCAGCGCGCCCACGATGGTTACGATGTTGATGATTGCGTAGGACCCGCCCGCCATGCCGTAGAAGATGTCCGCATAGCGGCTGATGTTGGTGGTCATGGCGTTGTAGCTCATGTAGTAGAAGAACGTGGCGGCAAGCAGCATGACAATGGAGAGCCTCATGGAGCGGTCGGCCACGCGCTCCTTGCCACCGGCCTCCGGGGAGTCGTCCTTCTCGACCTCGTCCTCGCGGATGCCCATCTCAAGACTCTTCTGGTGCATCTTCTGCACCAGCGCCGGCTCCTTGACCAGAAGGCCGTACACCACGGCAGACACCAGCACAAAGGCCGCCTGCAGCAGGAAGAGCGGCAGGTAGTCGGGGCGCTCCACGTTGGGGACCATGACCGAGATGGCAACCAGCATGACTCCCGTGCCGGCGTAGCCCACGATCTTCTGCACGGAGTCGGCCTTGGTGCGCAGCGGGCGCGGCGTGATGTCAGCCACGATGGCCACCGTCATGGTGCGGTACATGCAGATGGCAAGCAGCGTGATCAGGATGGCGCAGATAAGCAGCGGCAGGCTTCCCGCGTTGTTTGCGATTGCGATGAGCGGCACGGAGAGCGTGGCTATGCCGGAGCCCAGCAGGATGAAGGGGGTGCGGCGGCCGAGCTTGCTCGCGCAGCGGTCCGACAGGATGCCGAAGAGCGGCAGCAGAAAGAGGCCAAAGACGTTGTCGATGGCCATGATCGCGCCGGTGAGCGAGTTGGAGAGCCCAAAGGTGCCGGTGAGCATCTTGGGCACGATGCCGTCGTAGACCTGCCAGAAGCTGATCATGCCCATGAACGGCAAAGATGCCAGGGCAATGGCGCGGTTGTCGAGTTTGGCCGCGCGCCTTGTTGCGGTGTCTGCCATGTAGAGCCTTTCTTGTTTGATGCCCCTCCTCAGGCGAGAAGGTCGCAGGGCTGATGCACTTCTCGCCGTGTGCTAGAGGTCGGCAAGGTGGCCGAGGAACGCCACATAGAACTCGACGCCGCGTTTGTAGACGTCGACTCCGATGCGCTCGTTGGGCGCGTGCAGCAGCGTGCGGGCCTCGCCGGAGTAGACAAAGCCGCAGAAGCGGTAGACGCGCTCGCAGATGGCGTTGAACTCGCGGGAGTCCGTGCAGGAGTTCTGCACGTAGGGCGCAAAGCCCACCTCAGGGTAGACGCCCGCCACGCAGCGGTGGATGTAGTCGAAGGCGGCGTCGTGCGCAAAGGGGCTCACGGGCGCGGGCTCGGTGTAGGGGATGGCCTCGTTGACCTCGACGGTCACGTGGTCGGGCGTGAGGCCGCTGGCCTCGCACTCCTGGGCGGCCAGGGCGCGGGCGCGGGCCACGGCGTCGTCGATGGTCTCGAAGGGGGCCACGCGCACGTTGAAGTTGGCGCGGGCCACGGGCGGCAGCACGTTGTGAGCGGTGGAGCCCTCCATCTGCGTGAGCGCGTAGGTGGTGCGAATCATGGCGCCGGTCTCGGGCACGCCGGCCATGATCTTGGTCACGAGCGGGCGGGTGAGCCACAGGTTGCCAAAGACGGCCTTGTAGAGCGCGCCGCTACGGGCGCCCAGCTCGGAAAGGGTAGCCTCGACGGCGGGCGTGAGGACGGGCTTGCCGGGGTTGGCGGAGATGCGCTCGCAGGCGCGGGCCAGCAGGCGGCAGGCGTCGTTGGCCGCGGGCGTGGAGGCGTGGCCGCCGTCGGCGCGGGCCGTGACGGTGAGGTCCACGTGGCCCTTCTCAGAGACGCCGACCATGGCAACCGGCTCGGCGACGCCCAGGGGCGCATCGGCCGCCACGGCGCCGCCCTCGTCCAGCACCAGGTAGGGGTGGATGTCGTGCTCTCGGAACCAGTCAACTGCGTGGGCGCAGGTGAGCGCGGCCACCTCCTCGCCGTCGCTGGAGAAGTACCAGACGTCGCGCGGCGGGACGTAGCCCTGGCCGATGAGGTGCTCGGCCGCCTCGAAGAACGCGCCGACGATGCACTTGGTGTCCAGCGTGCCGCGGCCCCAGATCTGGCCGTCGATGACCTCGGCGCCAAAGGGGTCGTGCTCCCAGTCCTGGCCCTCGACGGGCACCACGTCCTGGTGGGCCATCATGACGATGGGGTCGGCCGCGGGGTCTGCGCCCGGCCAGCGCAGCAGGATGCCAAAGTCGTCGATGGTGGTGAGCTCGCAGGCCTCAAAGGTACGCGGGTAGAGGCGGCGCAGCGTGGGCACCCACTGGCGGAAGGGCTCGTCGTCGCGCAGAGAGGCGTCCTCGCGCGAGACCGTGGGAATGCGGATGAGCTCGCGGAAGCGCTCGACGGCCGCATCGTCGGCACGGTAGCCGTCGGCGTCCACGGGGGTGCCCGCCGACGCGGAGGGCTTCAGGCGAGAAGCGCCGGCCGCGCAGGCGGCGGCAGTGACGCCGGCGACCGCGGCAACCGCGCCCAGGCCGGCAAGAACGACATCGGAAGCGTGCATGAATGCTCCTCTCGGCTGCATTTGAGTCGGGGGCAGCATAGCCGAGAGGAGCGGGGTGCCCGTCGCGAGCGGCGTCTTTGTTCCCGGACGGTCACAATGGCCGCGACGGGTCCCGTGGTTTGCATGCGAATCTGGACGGTGGGAGCCGTCCCGGCGACCAAAAGCGCATGCAAACCGCGGCGAGAAGGGCGGCGGGCAGGAGTGTCCCTTTTACCTGGCGATTAACAACGTCCCCAGCGTCAGGCGCGGGGCTCGGGGGTCACCAGGAGGTCGGCGGGGGCACTAGCGGCGTCGGCGAGGCTGACGTAGCGGATGGCCGGGTCGTCGTAGGTGGACCAGTAGTAGCGACCGGTCTGGCCGCTGAAGCAGCTGGTGTAGAGCGTGCGCTCGAAGTCGCCGTTGCCCATGCGGGCCGCGCCCTCCACCATGGCAACGCCCTCGAGCGTGCGGAACATGCGGATGACGTTGTCCTTCTCGCCCGACTTGGCGGGGTAGTTGGCGTTGAGGTAGGCGGCCTTCACAAAGCGCGAGGGCGAGTAGCAGTCTCCCGGGATGCCGCGCATGCCGGCGCCGGCGCCGTAGGGGGCAAGCTCTGCGCGGCCCCACTGGGCGTTGGCCGGGAAGTCGCTGGTGGCGGTGACGTAGCTGCGCAGGTTCTCGAGGTGCCACTCGAGGGAGGGCTGGTTGGTCAGCGCGTCGACGGGGTCGTCCATGACGTGCATGCCGTCGGCGCGGCTCTCCACCACGATGCTGCGGGTGGCGTCGCCGATGATCCAGTGCAGGTAGGAGACGCCCAGGCCCTCGCCCGCGGAGGCGCCCACGACGGTCACGTTGGCCAGCGCGGCCTCGGCCTCGTCGACGCTCGCGAAGGTGGCGGCCACCCACAGCGGGAACTCGTAGGCGCACACGTTGGTCTTGCCCTCAGCCGGCGCGTCCGCGTAGGCGGCGTAGCCGGGGAAGTTCAGGCCCGCCACGGCCAGGCCGGCGTCGTTTCCACAGTCAAAGAACATGGGGTAGTTCTGGTAGTCAACGCACATGCCCACCGCCGCGTGGGCCGCGGGCGCGTCGTCCATGAACTGGTAGCGCACGGGAAAGCCCTTGGGCATCACCCGGGGCTTCTCGCCGTAGCCGCAGCTCCAGTCGAGGTTACGTCCAAAGTACATGCTGCCCTCGGCGCCGTTGAACCTGACTCCCGTGCACATGGTGGGCTCCTCTCCCCCGCCGGGCGCACCCGGCCGCTTGCTCTTGCTTGCTCACGGGGTATCTACCCGTCTGCCGGCGGCGTCGCACTCCCTACACAAAAAGGCGCGGCGAGAAGTGCGTCCTTCTCGCCGCGTCCCGTACCCTGCCCGGCTGCGTCAACCTGTCCCAGATTTGCGCAAAAACGAACACGTCCCCAATTTGCGGGGCTAGACCAGCTTGCCGTTGCAGTGGTCGCACATGTGCTGGATCATCTGGGCGACCCAGCCCATGAAGTCGCCCTTGCGGTGGCGCAGCTGGCCGTCGACGAGCTCGTCGTAGGAGACCTTGACCTTGACGAAGCGGGTGACCTTGGACTCGCCCTCGTGGGTGAGGCAGCTCTCGGTCAGGCGCTGCGGGCCCAGGCCCATCAGGATCTTGGGGTTGTACATGACGTGGGGCTGCTCGTTGTCGTCCACGTAGGCGACGACGGCCTTGGCCACGCCGATCTGGTTGGCGGCCAGGCACACGGCGTCCTCGAGGGAGGCCAGGGTGTCCAGGAGGTCCTGGGCCAGGGGCGCGTCCTCGGCCGTGGCGGCGGCGCAGGGCTGGGAGAGGATGGCTTCGTCGTTGACGAGGTCCTTGATCATGGTCGGTCCTTTCTTGCGGATGCCTGAGACGCCGCGATGGGATCCAGGCGGCGCGCAGTCCTCAAGTATACGGGTTTGCGGCCACTTGTAGGGAATGACCACTATGATGGGCTAACGATGACGGAAGAAGGAGCGCCCATGTCCAGAGAGTCAAAGAAGGCAAAGGTCGAGCGGGCCGTGGAGGTCTGCCGGCGCCTTGACGAGAAGTACGGCCCCGTCGAGTGCTTCCTGGACCACACTAACCCGTTCAGGCTGGTCATCTCTGTGCTTCTCTCTGCGCAGACGACGGACGCCCAGGTAAACCGCGTAACGCCCGAGCTGTTCCGTCGCTTTCCCACGCCTGAGGCCATGGCCGCCGCAAGCCCCGAGGAGCTAGCGGAGATCATTCGCAGCCTGGGCTTCTACAAGACCAAGGCGCGCCACTGCGTGGAGGCGGCCCAGGCCATCGTGGCCGACTTCGGCGGCGAGGTGCCGCACACCATGGCCGAGCTCACGAGCCTGCCCGGCGTGGGCAGGAAGACCGCCAACATCGTGCTCAACGTGGGCTTTGGCATCATCGAGGGCATCGCGGTGGACACGCACGTCAACCGCATTGCGCACCGCCTGGGGCTGAGCCCCAAGACGCACGAGAGGGAGCCGCTCAAGACCGAGCAGGACCTTCTCGCCATCCTGCCGCGCGAGCTGTGGGGGCCGGTCAACCACCAGTGGATCCGCCACGGGCGCGACACCTGCACCGCGCGGACGCCCAAGTGCGATGGGTGCGTGCTCGAGGACATCTGCCCGAGCGCGCACCGTCTCTAGGGAGGCCCCGTGATAGCGAGCCAGATTGTGGTGTGCTTTGCCTTCTTTGGCCTCCTGGGCTGGGTGTTTGAGTCTACGTACTGCTCCCTTGTGGAGAAGCGCTGGTGCAATCGCGGGTTTTTGTTCGGGCCGGTCTGCCCCATCTACGGCGCCGGGGCGGTGGCGGCCATCCTGGTCTTTGGTGGGCCGGGCGCCGCGGCGGCGCGGCTTCCCTGGTGGGTGGTGTTCCTGGCCTGCGCCGCGGGCGCGAGCTGCATAGAGTGGGTGACCTCCGTGGTTCTCGAGCGGCTGTTTGGCACCGTCTGGTGGGACTACTCCGACATGCCGCTCAACCTGCGGGGACGCGTCTGCGTTCCCGCCGCGGCGCTCTTTGGCCTGTGCGGCCTGGGCGTGGTCTACGTGGCCCTGCCGCTGGCGCGGCAGGTGGTGGCCGCGGTGCCGCCGCTGGCGTTTGAGCTGGCCGCTCTGGCCCTGACGGCCGTGCTTGCCGCGGACACCACGCTCACGGTCTGCACGCTCACCGAGGTGCTGGCCGTGGTCGAGGGCGTCCAGGCGGAGTTTGACCAGCGCATGCAGGCCGCCGTGGAGACCGTCCCGGCGCAGATCCGCTCCGGGGCGGAGCGCCTGCGCGAGGAGGGCTCGGAGCGCGCGGACCGCCTGCGCGAGGGCGGCGCCGAGTACGCCGAGCGGCTTCGCGAGGTGGCCGGGCACCTCTCCGCGCGCCAGCAGCACGTCCTCCACAACGCAAGGCGCTTCCGGACCGACCGCATGGGCGCGGCCGCGCGTCGCCTGACCGATGCGCTCGACGGCATCGTGCGAGGAAGGGGGCGCAGGTGAGCCCCACGGACGAGGAGCGCTTCTCGCGGCTGGTGGCCGAGGTCGCCGGCGCTGGGCGCGTGCCCCTCATGCGAGAGTGCGTGCAGCACGGGCAGGTGAGCACGTGGGAGCACTGCGTGCGCGTTGCGCATGCGAGCCTCGCCATGGCGCGGGCGCTGCGGCTGCGCGTAAGCGAGCGGGAGCTGGTGCGGGCCGCACTTCTCCACGATTACTTCCTGTACGACTGGCACGAACCCGGACACGTGGGACACGCCACGCAGCACCCGGTCTTTGCGCTCAGGAACGCCCACGAGGACTTTGACCTCTCTCCCCTGGAGGAGAACGTCATCGAAAGCCACATGTGGCCGCTGCCGCCGACGCGCGTCCCCCGGAGCCGCGAGGCCGTGCTGGTGTGCTTGGCAGACAAGTGGTGCTCGCTGACAGAGACGCTGCTCATGAGGTGAGGCGCATGGAGAAGAGGATTGGGCTGGGCGCAAGGAGCGTCGTAGTGCGGGCTCCCGAGGGGGTGCGCGGGCAGGTGCCGCTGGTGGTCATGCCGGTGTTTCGCGGCGATGGCTCCGAGGTGTGGAGGCGCTGCCAGGAGCTGGAATGCCCGGCGTTTTCGCTGGTCAGCATTGGTGGGGTGGCATGGGAGCGCGACATGACGCCCTGGGCGGCTGAGCCGGCGACCAGGCGAGAGTCCGCCTACGAGGGCGGGGCGCCGGCGTTTCTGGCCGAGCTTCTGGACGAGGTGCTTCCCGCCGCCGAGGCCGATCTTGCGGGCGCGGGCCTGGGCGTGGCTTGGCGAGGTATTGCCGGCTACTCGCTCGCAGGGCTCTTTGCCCTGTGGAGCACGTGGCAGACCGACGCGTTTTTGCGCGTGGCGAGCGCGTCGGGTTCCCTATGGTACGAGGGCTGGCTCGGCTTTGCACAGGGTCAGGAGCCCGCCGCCTGGCCCGAGCGCGCATATCTCTCGCTGGGGAGCAAGGAGCACAAGACGCCCAACAGACTAATGCGCAACGTTCGCACGGCTACGGAGCAGACGCGGGACCTTCTTTGCTCCCACGGTGTCGAGTGCACCTTCGAGCTCAACCCCGGCAACCACTTCCAGGACCCCGACCTGCGCATGGCCCGCGGAATCCGGTGGATTCTGGACTAGGCCGGCTGGTATGCGGGGCTCCCGCGGAAGGCTCCTGCGGGCCCTGGTGCGCAGAAGTGGCCTTCGTGTGAGGAATTCTGGAGGCGCTGTGCAGAAGTGGCCTTCGTGCGAGCCCGTTTTCGCGAGTTTGCAGAGATATCAATAAATGAATGAATACGCCGTTTTGAAGCCAGCAGGTAGATAAGCTGTCGCCCGCTTTAAAATGCATAGAACAAGCCAACCTGGCGGCCGTCCGCCAGAAACGGGCTCGCACGAAGGCCACTTCTGCACAAGCGAGGGCAAATCACTCACACGAAGGGGACTTCTGTGCAGCCCATCCCATTCGCTACCATCCTTTGGAGGCGTTAGGCGCTGCACGCTAACTAAAACCCGCCCCAAAGGTCCGCAAGCCCAGACGCGAAAGGCCTCGCATGCTCAACATCGTGCTCTTTGAACCCGAGATCCCGGCAAACACGGGAAACATCGGCCGGACCTGCGTGGTCACGGGTACAAGGCTTCACCTCATAGCGCCCCTCGGGTTCTCCCTCGACGACCACATGCTCCACCGCGCCGGCCTGGGCTATTGGAGGAGCCTTGACGTCACGGTCTACCAGGGATGGAATGATTTCCTGGCCCGCAACGAGCTTGCGCCCGACGACGCCCGTCTGCACCTGCTTACCAAGAAGGCCCGCCGCACCTACGCCGAGTCCGCATACGCCGACGGCGACTTCCTCGTCTTTGGCAAGGAGAGCACCGGCATTCCCGAGGAGCTGCTGGCCCAGGCACCCGACCGCTGCGAGCGCATTCCCATGCTGACGGACGAGCGGGCCCTCAAGGACGCCGACGCCTGGGAGGCACCCGACGCCGCGCCCGCCGATCACCCCATCCTCCGGCAGGACATCTGCGGCAACTTCGTCAACCCCGACGACTACCGAATCAGCGCCCTCAACCTCTCCAACGCCGCGGCCATCGTCCTCTACGAGGCCCTTCGCCAGACCGGCTTCCCCGGCATGTGACCCTCGCAAATCGGGGACGTGTTCGTTTTTGCGCAAATTCGAACACGTCCCCAATTTGCGGGGCTAGGACGAGAAGAACGTCGCGTCGGCGGCTCGCCATGGACGGAGGCGGGTGGGATCGTCCTCCACGTGGGCATGCGTGGGAACCTCGTCCCACTTCACGGTGTAGCCCGCGCCATGGGAGCAGAAGACGGAGTCGGGGGTGTTGGCCAGGTCGGCGCAGGGGTCGTAGGCGGCCTCGGCCACCACGCGGTCGGCGTCGTGGCATGGCTCGTAGCCCGCAAGCTCAAGCGAGAGCCGCCCCTCCCCTCCGGTGTACGCCATGACCTCCAGCGCGTATTCCCCCAGCTCAGAGGCGGGAACCTTACCCGCGAGGCAGGCCTCGTCGCCTTCCATCTCCGGCGCGTCAAAGCTCGCGCCCATGCGCGTGAGGTCCGCCATCGCACGTCCCACCTTGTCCGCGGGAACCTCCAGCTCGAAGGTATACCACGGCTCAAGCAGCACGCACTCGCCCCGCGCTCCCGCCTCCATGAGTCCCTGCCGCACGGCTCGATACGTTGCCTGCCGGAAGTCCCCTCCCTCGGTGTGCTTGGGATGGGCCCGCCCGGCGCACAGCGTGATCCGCACGTCGGTGAGCGGTGCGCCCGTGAGCACGCCCAGGTGGTCGCGCTCCATCGCGTTGGTCAGAATGAGCCGCTGCCAGTTGCGGTCCAGCTCGTCCTCGGAGCACTCGGAGCCAAAGACCACGCCGCTGCCGCGCGGGCCCGGATCAAGGCGCAGGTGGGCCTCGGCGTAGTGCCGCAGCGGCTCAAAGTGGCCGATTCCCATGACAGACGCGCTTATCGTCTCCTTGTAGAGAATCTTTCCGGGACCAAAGCCCACGTCAAGCCCATAGCGCTCGCGCAGGAGCTCGCGGACCACCTCGAGCTGCACCGACCCCATGAGCGAGAGGCCGATCTGCTGCAGCCGCTCGTCCCAGGAGACGCCCAGCATGGGGTCTTCCTCGGAAAGCTGACAAAGCGCTTGGTAGACGGCATGAACGTCCGCGCCTCCAGGCAGCACGCCATAGGTGAGCACGGGCGCGAGCGTTGGCCGGGCGCCGGCAGGCTCCGCCCCCAGGACGTCTCCGGGCCTCACGCGCGTGAGACCCGTGACGGTGCAGGTGCGGCCCGCGGCGACAAGGGCCACCGGCTCGAAGCGCGCACCGGAGTAGATGCGGGCCTCGTTGACCTTCTCGGACCAGGGACTGCCGCAAGAGACGCCGCTCACCTGCTGCTTTGCGCGCAGCTCGCCGCCCGTGACCTTGAGCCAGGCCAGGCGCTCGCCGCGGTCGGAGCGCGTCACGCGATACACGCGCGCGGCAAACTCGGACGGCCACGAGCACTCCCCCACCAGGTCCGCAACGCCGTCAAGCAGCTCGGCGACGCCCTCGTTTCTGAGGGCGGAGCCAAAGAAGCAGGGAAAGACGCGCCGCCCGGAGACCAGGCGGCGAATGGTTGCCGGGGCAAGGCAGCCCGACTCCAGGTACTCGTCGAGCGCCGCCTCGTCACTGGTTGCGGCAGCCTCCTGACCTGCGGGGTCCCCGAGCGCAACGGCGTCCACGCACCCCTCCGAGAGCCGACGGCACAGCTCTGCGAGCAGCACGTCCTTCTCGCCGGCACTGCCTGCGTCGGGGAGAAGGTCGACCTTGTTCACGAAGACGAAGGTTGGGACGCCATGGCGCTCGAGCAGGCGCCAGAGGGTGCGGGTGTGGCCCTGCACGCCATCGTTTGCGGCAACCACGAGGATCGCGTAGTCAAGGGCCGCGAGGGTCCGCTCGGCCTCGGCGCCAAAGTCCACGTGGCCCGGCGCGTCCACCAGCGTGAGGCGGGCTCCGGCGTGCTCGAGCTCGGCCTGGGCCGCAAAGATGGTGATGCCGCGGTCACGCTCCATGGCGTCGGTGTCCAGGTGGGAGTCCCCACGGTCGACGCGGCCGAGGCGTCGGATGCGCCCCGCGTCGTAGAGCATGGCCTCCGCAAGCGTGGTCTTGCCCGCGTCGACGTGCGCGTATATGCCGATGACTGCCTGTTTCACGTTCCTCTTCCCGTCGCACTCGCAAATTGGGGACGTGTTCATTTTTGCGCAAAGTCGGGACAGGTTCGTTCCACGGCACGCAAGCATGGCGATGGAGAACTCCGTTGTGATGAGGTCGTCCGCCACGTCCTCGCCGCCGATATCGCCTTGCGCCGCCACTGGTCTGGCAGCACCCACTTCCAGCTCTAGCCCTCCCCTCAAAATAGTGTTGTTGACTCGTCAACGTGAACTGGCTAGAATGCCGCTCGCAGATGTTGCCTAGTCAACAATTGAGAGGACCATCCCCATGAGGCTCGCCCGCCGCGCCTGGTGCCGCGCGTACCAGACCGCCTTCAGAATCGCCCTACCCGTCCTGCCCTACTTTGAGCCCCAGGTCGCAGACACCGTCGAGAAGGTCCCCGAGCTTCTCGCCAAGCACGGTGTCACGACGGCGCTGTTGGTGACGGACCCGGGAGTGGCACGGCTCGGCCTCACGCACGGCCTCGAGGACGCGCTCGCCGCGGCGGGAATCGCCTGCGAGGTCTACGACGGGACCGTGGCCAACCCCACCATCGCCAACGTCGAAAAGGCCGCAGCCATCTACCGCGAGCGCGGCTGCGGGGCCATCATCGGCTTTGGCGGCGGCTCGGCCATGGACTGTGCCAAGGGCGTGGGCGCGCGCATTGCCCAGCCCGCAAAGCCCATCCAGAAGATGCGCGGCCTGCTGCGCGTCCACCGCGCTCTGCCGCCGCTCGTGGCCGTCCCCACCACCGCCGGCACGGGCTCGGAGGTCACGCTGGCCGCCGTCATCACCGACGAGAAGAGCCACTACAAGTACCCCATCAACGACTTTGCGCTCATCCCGCGCTACGCCGTCCACGACTGGCGGCTCACGCGCGGCCTGCCACCCGCGATCACGGGCCAGACCGGTATGGACGCGCTCACGCACGCCGTCGAGGCCTACATCGGCCGCAGCACCACGCGCCACACCCGTCGCATGGCAACGGAGGCCGTGCGCCTCGTGCACGACAATCTCCTCGACGCCTATCGCAACGGCGGCGACGAGCGGGCCCGCACCGCAATGATGGAGGCCGCCTACAAGGCCGGCGTCGCGTTCACGCAATCGTACGTGGGCTACGTCCACGCCATCGCCCACAGCCTAGGCGGTCAGTACGGCACGCCCCACGGCCTGGCCAACGCGGTTATCTTGCCGCACGTCCTGCGCGCCTACGGCGATGCCGCCGCGCCCCGCCTAGCCGAGCTCGCACGCGCCGCGGGCGTCTGCGCCCAGACCGAGCCAGACGCATTGGCGGCCGAAGCCTTCATTGCCTGGGTCGAGTGCATGAACGAGGCACTTGGCATACCCTGCCACCTGCGGTGCATTCGCGAGGAGGACATCCCGCTCATGGCCGCTCACGCCGACGCCGAGGCCAATCCCCTCTACCCCGTTCCGGCCCTGTGGGACAAAGACCAGCTCGAGCGCATGTACCATGTGGTCGCTGGGCCAGCCAGCGAGCCCCAGCCGGCGAGAAGCGCATAGGCCGCCGGCCCGGAGGCGTCGCCAAGAGCGTCCCCTTTACCAGGTAAACAAGGGCGTCCCCATTGTCACCATTGTCAGGTCAGGAGAGAAACGTGAACGAAGAGCAGGTCGCAGGCATCGTCGAGCGGCAGAGGGAGCACTTCCGCAGCAATGCCACGCTGCCGTTGGAGGCACGCCGGCAGGCGCTCCGGGCGCTGCTCGACGCCGTACGCGCCCACGAGGACGACATCGTCGCCGCCCTTGCGGCAGACCTCGGCAAGTCACGCGACGAGTCCTACATGTGCGAGATCGGCCTCTCGCTGTCCGAGATTCGCCACCAGCTCTCGCACGTGGCGCGCTGGATGCGGCCGCGCCGCCACGCCACGGACCTCGCCAACGCCGTGGCCTCGAGCAGGACCGTCCGCGTGCCCTACGGCGTGACCCTGGTCATGGCGCCCTGGAACTACCCCTTCCTCCTCACGCTGGAGCCCCTGGCCGGAGCCCTTGCGGCCGGAAACACCGTGGTGGTGAAGCCGAGCGCCTACTCCCCGGCAAGCTCCGCCGTCCTTCGCGCCATCTGCGAGGATGCCTTCCACCCCGAGCTCGTGAGCGTGGTCGAGGGCGGCCGCGCCGAGAACGCCGCCCTTCTCGACCAGCGCTGGGACTACGTCTTCTTCACCGGCAGCGTGGCCGTGGGCAGGCTCGTCATGGAGCGCGCAGCCGCCAACCTCACGCCGGTGACGCTCGAGCTGGGCGGCAAGAGCCCCTGCATCGTGGACG
>ERZ1034897.914-NODE-914-length-12803-cov-17.451757_pt1 | contig 12803 bp, 22 predicted proteins | sample MGYA00520629_ERZ1034897 | MGnify/ENA primary metagenome ERZ1034897 (study PRJEB33766, sample SAMN09781789) | gut metagenome | biome: gut microbiome | host: Homo sapiens | place: Madagascar | study: EMG produced TPA metagenomics assembly of the PRJNA485056 data... | reverse complement strand
CCATAAAAATATTAGTGCATTAGAGTTGCATGATAAGCTTGATGATATAAGAGATATCATTGCTAAATATATGGAAGATTTTTATCCTATTTCTTCTGCATATATAGAGTGCACAACAGGTAACGTTATTTTTGAGTTTACACATTCTATAGAGGATTGTTTTACCGCTTTAGAGTGCCCTTATTCTCAACTTGAATATTTATCAATTAATTGTAATTAAACTTTAAAAATTTTAAACATTATGGAAAAAGTAAAAGAAATCACATTGTTTGTAACAAAGACAGGTAAGTATGCAGTAAAGCGTAGTGATAAAATGAAGCCAAGTCGTTATTTTAAAACAATAGACAAAGCACGTGAATGGATTACCGAAAAATATGAAACAGATAATATAGTAGAGAATCTCTAGTTTGCTGTATAAGTTTTTATCTTTTTAAGTTTTTATTAACCAATCTAACCATTATTAACACAGTTAATCTTTTAAAATTTATTAATTATGAAAATGAAGCATCAGAGAGAGTGGCTACAGGCAAAAATTAATTGGTGGAATAAACTTTCACCTGCAGTACAAAAGGCAACTACTAAGCCAGGTTCTGTAAAAACTCGTTAATATGGTAATAGAAGGAGCTAATTACAAGCTAACTTCTATAGATGATAATTCTCCGTTTTGGGATTTAGAATTACTTAAAACTATTAAAAGTAAAACTAATCCTAGAACGGAGTTTGTTAATGCTGGTTATGGATTAACAATAGAATCAGCTATTAGAAGAATAATTCAATTTACTATTTGTAGTAAACATGACTCTTTGACTTTAAAAGAATATTTAAATGAGTTCAAAAGATTGCGAGAAGAACTCCTTATCGAATAAGTTTATATACTTAGATGAAATATATTATAAGTTTAAAGAAGGTATATCTTTATATGATACTAAGTATTATGCTTCTGATAAACCTATAAAGTTAAAGAAAAAAGATTTAACAACTAAAAAGAAAAATTCTAAGGAATATTTTATTAGATTTTTTACATTAATACAATCGCCAAATGAAAGATATAGTTGATTTTTATACATATCTATTTAAAAACTTCAAAAATGAAGTAGTACCTGTCACTGTATGTGTTAAAAGTGAGCAGATAAAGAATGATGCTGATCATATATACAATGCTTGCTGGGATTTTGAAGGAGATGGTGTTCCTCTATTCCGAGCAGTATCTGTAGGTATATCTGTTTATAATTCTAAGGATAAATGGGATTATGCAGCAGGTATAAGAATTGCTGAAGCTCGTGCGGATAAAAATAGTCCTGTACTATATACAGCTATAGGTAATATTATTACTCCAGAAGTAATGCAATCCATAGCTTCAGCAGCATTTGAAAAGTTTAAAGCAAATCCAGATTCTGTTATACACGGCTATTCTAAAATGAAAGCTATTTATGAAGCTGAAAATAATCGCAAAACAGAACGTTATAAACTTAATGATTATGAAAAAGCTACTTTAGTTCGTATGTCTATACTTAAAAATGAAGGCAAGCTAGATAAATTTGTAGACTTAGCATGAAGTGGTTTATAATAGGTTTATGTTGCGGTTTATTAATAGGGTATGGAGTAGGTAATTATACTAAGTCTACAAATGCTTCTAGAATTAAATATATCTATAAAGATAAACATATTAGAGATTCATTGTATATAGTTAATGATTCTATACAAACTAAGATTAAATATCTAACTAAGATATATTATGAAAAGAAGGATTCTATCCTTAATAATGATTCTTCTGCCGATATGCAGTTTTTCACAAAATACATCGACAGTTACCAACGAGCAAATAAAAACCGCTAATCTAATATTTGTAGAGCATGAATATATGCTACATAAGATACCCATGTTAGAACAACAAATTGCTAATTTAGATAGTATAAATAAAACATGGACACATACTGATTCTATTAGAACTAATATAGAATTAGAAACTACTAAAACTAATAAAAAATTAGCAAACTATAATAAAATACTAACTTTATCTACAATTATAGCAGTCTTGCTATGGCTAGTAAAATAACATATAATGATGGCAGTGGCTATACATATAGATTCCCAGAAAGAAGTTGTAAAACATGTATAAAATACCCATGTATTAAAGATATGCAAAATTATAAAAGTGATTTTGCTAAGTGTGGATGTATTAATTATGCTGATATAAACACTTTTTAATGACAGAATCTACTATCTATGCTAAGTTAGTCGCTAAACAAACTGATTGTATGGGATACACAACATTTGTATTCCAAAATCTTGATGAATATGGGTATGTAATGTGTGTAATGTTTCCAAATTGGGAACAATCCTATATAGAAATAGATGATGAAGGATATGTTTCTACTAGATATGTAGAAGCTGGTGTAGATAAGTGGTATAATGGTACAGATTTCATTCCTTATAAATATACTAATATTGTTTTTCAAAAATTTATAAAGAAGACCAAGAAAGTAGATTTAAAGGATATAACATTAGATTAACATAAAAATAGATACACTATGAAATACAAGTAATTATTAATTTTATGACAGTTTTAGGAGATAAACTTCAAGAAGCGTTGGATGTTAAAAAGGAAGATGTTAATTCTTATGTTTGGAAAGGACCAAGAGTTAATGGAGTACAAGAAGAGTTTAAGCTAATTGATGCAGACTATGATACACTAAAGAAGTGGTATAATAGATGTATTACCATGCTTAATAATACTGATGTACATACTCCAGGACGATTGGTACTTATTAATATAATTGATGATCAAATAGCACGTTGCCGAGCTGAATTATTGATGCGTTGGCTACGTAAGGAGAAGCAATATACTAATATTAAATGCTTACAAGATTTGCGTCAAATTATAGCAAATAATAAGGAAATTCTAACACCTGAAACTATAAAAACTTACCCTATTTGTGAAGTAATGAGTGGACTTCCAATCGAATTTCAAACAGTATCTGTAGGTAAAGTACTTGATGCTTGTATGGATTTGCTTGGAGTGTTTGATTGTAGTCATGTAACTCGTAACTTCATTATTAAGATGGGATTATGGTTTACTCCTCAAGAACTGCAGAATGAACTATGTCAACGTGACCCGAATACGGGCAAGCCTAGAAATAGACTTGAAGTTGTTAGGGAGATTCTTAAAGTAGACCCAGCTATTCGCTTGCGAATTAGCGAAACAGGTCTTACATTTAATGAATTTAAAGCTATATTTAATATTCAGAAAGATAAATATTCAAGTTATTCTTCCGAACAGTTAAATGTACTTGCTAATAAAATTCTCTATAGATTACAGAATCAATGTGAAGAACAAGCAAAACAATGGCAAGATAAAGCTAATGAAATAGCAAAAGTGGCAAATATTAAAGGATGGGATGTCACAAGATAAACAGTTAAGTTTATTTACTCCAATCTCTCGTGATGAAAGACAAGCTCAGGCTATAAAAGCCTGGGCTAAATCTAATGGTCGTGCAACTGTTGTTGGATGTACTGGTTTTGGTAAAACAAGAGTGGCAATGCTTATTATTGACAAGTTAAAGCATTCTAATCCAGATCTACATACGATTGTGCTAGTTCCAACAACAACATTACAAGAACAATGGATTACTGAGCTAGACCAACGTGGACTATCATTAAATACTGAAGTATTTGTTATGATGGGTGCTTCTAAGCATAGCTATAAGTGTGATTTATTAATAATAGATGAAGCACATCGTGTAAATAGTGAAGTCTTATCAGCTAATTTAGTAAATACACAATATAAATATATATTAGGATTAACTGCAACCTTTGAGCGACTCGATGGTAGGCATGAAATCTTAGCTAAATATGCTCCTGTATGTGATACTATAACTATGGAAGATGCACTCTTTAATGGTTGGGTAACTAAGTATAAGGATTATGTTGTAGTTATAGATGTTCCTGATATTGATACTTATAATAACTACAATTCCGAGTTTAATAAAGCATATGAGTTCTTTAATTGGGATTTTAGCAAAGCTATGAGTATGGTTGGTAAGGATGGTTTCAGAAATAGGTGGGAATATACTAAAGAGTTAGCTCCTAATAACTATGAACACCAAAAAGAAATGTTTAAATCAGTTACGTACTATGCAACTAGTTTTATGCGAAATATGCAGAATCGTAAAAAGTTTGTACAAAATCATCCAAAGAAGCTTGAAGTTGCACAAGAGATAATTAAATGGAGAAATGATAAAAAAATTGTAACATTTAGTGCTAATGTAAAAATGGCAGAATCATTTAAGAATGGTTATGTCTATACAGGTAAAGAAGGTAAAAAAAAGAATAGAATAACAAAAGAAGAGTTTTCTAAAATGCCTAGTGGCTGTCTTCATAGCTGTAAAATGGCTATTGAAGGGCTTGATGTACCTGATTTAACTGTAGGTATTATGTTAGGCATAGATAGTAGTAAAACTAAAGCTATTCAAAGTCTTGGTCGCATTTGCCGTCTTTCTAAAGGTAAATTAGGAGCTGAATTTTTTACTTTAGTAATTAACAATACTGTTGAAACTAAATGGATGCAAAATGCCAAAGCTGATTCTAAGATTGAAATTATAGATGTAGCTAATTTACACAAAGTTCTTCGAGGAGAACCTTATGAACTATATAATCGTAAGTTCAATAACTACACTTTTAGATTCTAAACACGTAACTATCGGCAATTTCTAACGATACAAAAGCCATTAGTGTATAAACATTTTTAATGCTTATACTACGTGGATAGTCTTAATACACAAATACTTTTTAGAAACAAATATAATATAGATGATAATGAATTAACTTTATTAGAAATACTCTTGATAGCACAGGAGGAAGAAGATAATGAATTAGTTAAATTATATTTTACTTCAACTAAAAATATAAGAACTAACTTAATAGCTTTAAAAGATGCAGGAGTAATCTTGAAGTCTTATAAAATACCTGAAAAAGGTGAACATCTTGATATTTATGCTATACCTATTAATAAGAATGTAACTAAAGATTTTTATAAAAGTTCATTTGAAATGGGTAAAGAACTATTTGATACATATCCACAGTTTACAACTATAAATAATAGTGTTGTAGGCATTAGAAGTATATCAAAAAAGTTCAATAGTCTAGAGGATTTTTATCGTTTTTATGGTAAATCTATAAGAAATAAACCAGAACAACATAAGTATATTTTAGATTTAATAGAATGGGGTAAGGAACATGATGTCATTGCTACTACATTAGCTAATTTTGTAATAGATCAAAAATGGACAGAGTTACAAGCCCTAAAAGATGGTAATATTGCCAATGTAAATTATGATGCTGTTAAAATAGTGTGAGTTCTGGCAAAGAATTATTTTATAAGAGTGTAGATGAAGGTAGAGAAGGTCATAATATTGGCTTATCTACTGGTTCTGCTAAGTTAGATTTATATACAGATGGATTTCTACCTGGCACAAGTTACTTAATTGGTGGTTCAAGTGGCTCAGGTAAATCTACTAATGCTCTATGGACATTTATTTATCAACCTTTAATACATTATCTTAAAGGGGAATGTAAAGAAAGAGATCCACATTATAAATTATTTAGTCTAGAAATGACACAGCCTCAAGTATATGCTAAATTAGTATCAATGTATGTATTTGATAACTTTGGTGTATCTTTGAGGTTCAAGGATATATTTTCTAGAGGTAAGGATTGTGTGTTATCTGACGAAAACTATGAAATTCTGAAAAAATGTAATACTTTTTTAGATATATTAGATGAAAGACTTGATTTCTATGAAGGTGGTCTTACAGAATCTGTGTATCTAAAAGAGGTAAATGAGTTTTTAAAGAAATTTGGAACATTTGAGGGTGATAAATATATACCTAATAATCCCCAACAAGTATTAGGTATAATGATTGATCATATGACTTTAATTAAAGCGACTAATGGTCGTTCTAAAAAAGATGAAATTGATGCAATTTCAAGGGATTCAGTATTACTTAGAAATAAAACTAAAATAATGAGTCCTATTCATATTGCACAATTTAATCGTAATAGTAATAACCAAGAGCGTATGAAACAAGGGCTGCAGGATCCATCAATGGAGGATTTTAAAGACAGTGGTTCGCTAATTTAGTTTAACATTTATTAACAAAAATATCCTTGATAATTTCAGCAAAAACATTTATATACAATTATAGACGTAAATTAAAACTAGATTCACAACGAGATAGGACTAGAAAGCAGAAGCAGCAACAGTTCTTACAGTTATTAAAAGAAGGTAAAAATAATTCTGATATTGCAAGAATTTTGAATGTTAATCATGTAACTATAAAAAACTGGAGAGAAACTTTAACAGATCAAAAATCTAATTTTAAATATGAAAAGAGTTTTGATACTGATAAATTTAAAGAACTCTATGATGCTGGTTTAAATTATCAACAAATAGCTGAAGAATTAAATTGTAGTAGATCTGCAATTCAAAATTATGGATTAGAATTAAATTTAACTCCAAATATATACTGTAAAGAAGTACCAACAGTACGACAACAACAAATTTTTATCGGTTCATTATTAGGAGATATGGGATTGCAAATGCCAAAACTTGGAAAGCATGCAAGAGGATGTTTTGCACATTCTTTAAAGCAAGAAAATTATTGTAAATGGATACAACAAGAACTTTCTAATTTCTGTAGTCAAGGTATTTATAAAGAACAGCATGATAAACGTACTGATAAAATTTATAAATGTTATTATATACCTTTAAAAACTTCTGAATATTTAACTACATTATACAATAAATTTTATCCGCATGGTAAAAAAATAGTACCTAGAGATTTATTATATATGTTAGATGGATTAGGTATATGGTTTATGGATGATGGTTATGTTAGTTCAGGTAGCTACAAAATAGCTGCTAACTGTTTCTCATATGAGGATTTAGAAATTATTAAAGAGTTTTTTAAAACTAAATTTGATATAAATGTTTCTATACATAAAAATCACACTATCTATATAAAAGCTGATAGTCGTGATAAATTTAAAAACTTAGTTAAAGATTATATGCACCCAGACTGTCTTTATAAATTGGCGAACTAAAATTCCGTGAACACGGGGAAAGCCTTTAAAGGTAATCCCGTACCAATCTTTTTAGAAATAAAAAGCAAGGCGTAACGACTAGAAATGACGCTAAACAAGTAAAGTTGTAGCTATAAATTTTCATAAGTGCGGGACATTGAAGATATAGTCTAAACTATATAGTGATATATAGAACAATATTGGGTTGAAGACAGTATGGTAGTATTATCTGTATTTTCTCCACATAAGTACAAGTTAGCAACTTATAAGAAGTATAATATAAAAATATTAGAACAGTCTTTTATAGGATTGTTCTTATTAAAGAGTAGATTTGGAACCTCAGATATTATGATTCCCATGAATTTTTTAGGTGATATTAGTCATTATGTAGAGATGCCTAAACCCGAAGATATTTATGATTGGGAAAAGTATACTACTCCAGATTATCTACTCGATGAAGATAATAGTATAGAAATTAAAGATGAAAAAGAAGAAAAAGATAAAATAAATAATTATAGCTTTATATTATAATGGCAGCAGAAACAATGCTTATTCTTGGCGAAAGTGGAATGGGTAAGAGTACCAGTCTACGTAACTTGGATCCAAAAGAAACTTTTATCATCAGTACTACCTCAAAGCCACTACCTTGGCGTGGTTGGAAGAAACAGTACACAGAATTTAATCCTAAAACTTGTACAGGTAATAGAGTACAAATGTATAATTCTAACAAACTAGCTCAATTACTTAAATTTATCAGTGTAAAAATGCCACACATAAAGAATATTGTATGTGATGATTTACAATATACTATGGGATTTGAGTTTATGGACAGAAGAAGTGAAAAAGGGTATGAAAAGTTTAATTCTATTGGAGGTGACTTTACTGATTTGCTAAGAACAGCAGACACATTAAGAGATGATATACATCTAATCTTCACAGCACATAGTGAGAATACAGGTGATGCTATGAATCCTCATTGGACTTTGAAAACTATTGGAAAAATGGTCAATGAGAAAATTACTCCAGAAGGAATGTTTACTTATGTATTCTATGCTTTAGCCGAAGAGGGCGATGATGGTATGGATTATGTATTTCTAACTAATACAGATGGAGAACATGTAGCAAAAACACCTCTCGGTATGTTCGCTGATAAGAAAATTCCTAATGATGTTGCAAAGATTATTGAAGTAATTGACGAATATAATAATGATGAAAGTAGTAACTAAATTGTTGTTAACAATAGAAACTGATGTAGAAACAGGCGACATTAAGCTTCTTAATAGAGAAGTAATTAATGATGATATTAAACCTGTTAAAAAGAAATCTACTAGTAAAGTAGTTGAAAATCCAGAACCTATAGTAACATTAGCTGATAATAAACTGTCTCTTACTACAGGTGCTATGGATTTACTAAAAATTGCTGCCAATAGTAAAGTTGCCGTTAAATATAATAAAGAGGGTAAACCTATTGTTGGTAGTGATGAAGCATTTGGTACTAAAACAGGTAACAGAGTAACTAAGTCTAACACAATTAGCTTTAAAGGTGATAAATATGATAGACTTGCTGCTTTTGGTACTGAATTTAGACTTGAGTCAACTGATAAAGAAGGTATTTTCTTGATGGTTAATAATAAAGAAGAAGATCTATCAGAAGATGCTGTCGATATAAATAGTGAATTGGATGTTCCATCACTAGATGATTTAGATTTTAGTTTCTAAAAATATACATAGATTAACAGATTATTAGATTAATAGATTATAGATAAAATTTCACTTTTATATTTTAAAAATAATTTATTATGTCTGATTTGAATTTTGGTTTTTCTAGTACTTCTGCTGTTCGTAATACTCGTCGTCCTCTTGCTCCTTGGGGAATTTATAAGGTAAAGTTTACAGGTGCTGAAATTGCTATATTTAAGGGTTCAAAAGATCCTAGTGTAGAATATAAAGTACTTCGTTTTAACTTTGAGAATGAAGATGGTTATTATTCAGAATCTTTATTCTTCCCAAAAGAGGGTGATGATGTAGATAGAGAGTATGAGAATAATGGAGGTACAATGAAGTTTCCTTCTAACTTTAAAGTTACTATGAATACTATTAAACAGACATTGCAAGTACTTAGTCCTAAAGGATGGGAAGCTGTACAGAAAGCTAGTGCTAAGTTTAAGAGTTTTGATGATGTAGCTAATGCAGCAATTAAAGTACTTGATAAAGTTAAAGGAACAGAAACTGAAATTAAACTTGTTGGTAAAGTAAGTAAAGGTAAAGTAGTTGCTAAGATTCCTACAATTATCCGTTATAACAAGGAAGGAGAGTTATATGTTTCTGATAACTATATTGGAACAAAGCTTTATTTCACTGATTATGAGGAAGGAGAGCGCACTAAGTATCTTAGTGCTAAACCAACCACTCCAAGTGCTGAGCCCGAAACTCCAACACAAGAAGCTAGCACTGATAACGAACTTGACGCATTGCTCGGAGAACTTTAATGGATTTCAGCTTTGACCCTGAAATAACAAAAGAAGTACTTTTAGAATATAATAATGAAGAGACCTACATGTCATATTATTTAAATATGCCAATTAAAAAAGGTCTCTTCAAATCACCATTAAGAGAAGACCACCATCCAACTTGTAGCTTTTACAAAGGTAAACGTCTTTATTTTAAAGACTTTGCAACAGGAGATTGTCTTACCTTTGAAAATGTTGTAATGAAAAGATATTGCTGTAATTATCAAGAAGCTTTAAAAATAATTGCAAAAGATTTTGAAATTATTAAAAATCCAAATCATAAGATTGCAGTGATACCTAAACAAGAAACATTTAAGAAGGAGAAAAATACAATTATTCAAATAGAAGCTAAATCTTTTACTAAAGAAGAATTAGAATGGTGGGAATCTTTTGGTGTTACTAAAGAAGCACTTAATAAATATAGGGTATTTAGCTGCCAAACTGTCTTTTTAAATGATAATATTGAATCCGTATACGATTCTAACTGCCCAAGTTATGGTTACTATTTTGGCAAGGATAGGGATAGAGAATTATGGAAGATATACTATCCATTTAGAAAGACATTTCGCTTTATAGGTAATATAAAAACTACAACTATCCAAGGCTATAAACAGCTGCCTAAGAAAGGTAAGCTGCTAGTAATTACTAAATCGTTAAAGGATTGTATGGTATTATATAGTTTTGGTATAGCGGCAATAGCACCGCAAAGTGAAACTCAATTTATAAGTGATGAAATCCTAGAAGAACTTAAGCAAAGATTTAAATATATAGTGCTTTTATTTGATTCGGATGAAACAGGTATAGCTTTTACTAATAAAATAAAACGTAAATATACTTGGATTAAACCATTTATTATTCCAAGAAAATATGAAGCTAAGGATATTAGTGATTTTTATAAGAAATATGGATATACCAAAACATTAGCACTAATTAAAGAAGGAATTAAATATATAAAACAATGAAATAGTTGAATACAAGTGTTATTGCCACTTTTAAAGATGGTACAGAACAAACATTTAATACTATAGAAGAGGCTGCTGAAAATACTGGACTAACTATTGCTTCTATTAAATCTAGAGCAAGTAAACCAGGTTCGGGTAGTAAATCTAAAGATGGTATTACATTTAAATGGGCAGATGAACATACTAGGCGTAGTAAAAATGCTAAGAAGAGTAAGGCTAAAGGTAGTAGATTTGAACTAGAAATAGTTCATAAGCTTAGAACTATTGGTTATCCTAATTGTGCTACTTCAAGAGCACAAAATCGTATGCTTGATAATAATAAGGTGGATATATGTGATGACACATTACCCTGTTATATACAAGCTAAATATACACAAAATCTACCTAATTATTTTACGATTGAAGGCAGTTGCCCATTAAAAGACAAGCCACTAGCTTTAGCATGGAAGAAAGCAGGTAAAGATGGTGAGCCTAGTCCTGGAACATTAATGATAATACCTATAGATTACTTTTATCAATTAATAACACGTAAATAATGTTTTTAACACTTAAAGATTACTTTAATAAGTATACAATACCTACTAAAACAACAGATAATCTTAACTACGAAGATAATAATAATAAATATACAATTAAAGAAAAATGAATACATATTTGATACCTTTTGCATGGGACTGTGGTTGTAACATTTTTAAAGTAGTTGCACGAAGTTATGCTGAATGTGAACAGAAAATCATGAATCGTTATATACGACAATATGAAGATGATGATACTATTGCAGATATTGATGACTACGACAAGTTCTGTGAGTATCTATTGAACACATATGATATAATGATTGGAGAAATTCACGAGCTTGAAGAGTATGCTTAAGGTAGCCTGCGATCTAGATGATACTATATTTGATTTCTTAGGGTTTTATAAACAGTACTTTCCTAAAGAAAGTGATATGATTTCTAAGAATATAACTAAAAATGTTTATAAGCTTAGAAATAATAAATATTTTTGGGAGCACCTACCATTATTAGAAGCTCCTAACTTTGAGCCACATATTTATTCAACAAAACGCATAAATAGTAAAACTTATACTCGTAATTGTTTAAATAGATATGACTTACCTATAAAACCTATATATCAAACAATATGTCAACTTAGTAATAAGGCAGATATTATAAAGGGTAGGTGTGATGTACTAATTGATGATAGCATTTTTAATGTTAAAAAAGCAATTAAAGTAGGTCTACCTGCTCTTCTTATATCTAGACCACACAATCAACATGTTGATTTTGAGTATAGAATAGATAAATTAGACATTGTAGAAATAGAAAGAATGTATGAATATGAAAAATGCAACTTGCAGATATAAAAATAACACCACTATTAGAAACCCTGCAATTATTAAAGATAACAGATGAAGAGTATTTCTCTCCTAAGTATAAAGATTACATTAGTAATTCACGATTAGGCTTACTAAATCCTAAGCAAGATGGTTCTCCTGATAAGTTCTTTACAGGATTTGTTAATAATGGTTATGTTTCATGCTTTGAACTAGGATCAGCAGTACATGAACTTTATCTACAAAGTGGTTATTTTACTCTAGCACCAGATATGAGTAGACCTTCTGCTAAACTTGGTGCAATGGCTGACTATTTATATCCTAAATTTTTAAAGTATAAGAAAATTTCTAAACAAGATGTTATAGAAGCTTCTAATGCTATTAATTATTATAAGGATAAAATGACAGATACTTTAATTAGTAATGTAATTACTAAAAGTAAACCTTATTGGGAGCAACGTAAAAAGTATAAAGAAGATACTTGTAAAACTACTATCTATTTAGATTCTAAAACTATAGACACAGTTTCTAATTGTATATTAGCGTTACAATCTAATAAACAGATAGATAAATTAGTACATCCTGAAGCATTTTTAACAGAACCTATTTCCGAAAATGAATGGGCAATATTATTAGATGTTAAAGCAGAATGTCCTAATGGAAAAACTGTAGTTTTACATTTAAAATCTAAATTAGATAATTTTACTATAGATGATAATGTTATTACAGTTAATGATGTTAAAACTATAGGTAAAGTATTAAGTGAAGCTTCTAATAATATTATTAGATTTCATTATAATCGAGAAATTGCTATGTATGCTTACTTGTTAAAGTTATATGTAGAAAATTTTAAGAATATAAAGAATCCTGAAATTAAAGGAAACTTTTTATGGGTATCTACTATACCTCATTATT
>ERZ1034897.905-NODE-905-length-12870-cov-15.616855_pt1 | contig 12870 bp, 10 predicted proteins | sample MGYA00520629_ERZ1034897 | MGnify/ENA primary metagenome ERZ1034897 (study PRJEB33766, sample SAMN09781789) | gut metagenome | biome: gut microbiome | host: Homo sapiens | place: Madagascar | study: EMG produced TPA metagenomics assembly of the PRJNA485056 data... | reverse complement strand
TTTAAATCTATCACCGTAGGGAGGGCATCACCTCTTGCTGGAAAAGAACCAACGCTTCAAAAGCCTTTTGTATGTGCTGGCGGACGCGGCACTGCTTTTCATCGGCTTTTTGCTTGCCAACTATATCCGTTTCAATTACGTCCGCTACTTTGAGCCGGGCGGCGCAGGGCCTGCGCTGGCCGTGGCCCGGGACCCGCGCAACATCATTGCCGGGCTGGCCACGTCGCTGGTGCTCGTGCTCATCTACTGGGTCGCCGGTATCTACAGCACCACGCGGCTGCGCGGCCTGGCCGAGCGCTGCACCAAAATTGCCGTCATCAACGCGGCGGGACTGCTGATCTTCATCGGTGCTCTGTATTTAATGCACCTGGACGACTACTCCCGTATCGTACTGGCGCTGTTCTACATCCTCGGCACGGCAGGCGTCGTGATCGAGCGTATGATCCTGCGCTGGGTAGACCGCGCCCGCCGCCGCAAGGGGCTGGGTCTGCGCCATATCCTGCTGGTGGGCGGCGGTAAATCCGCCGCGCTCTATCTGCGCGCGCTCGAGCACAACCCCTACTACGGCTTTGTCGTGGACGGCTATCTGGCCGGAATCGAAGAACCGGGTCTTGGTGTGCGCTACATGGGCAGCTATGATGCGCTGTCCGCCCGGCTCGACGAGGTTGCCGTCGATGAGGTCGTCGTAGCGCTGGAGGCTGACGAGATCGAATTGCTGCCCCACGTTTTTGCCGCCTGCGACAAAAACGGCGTGCGCATCACGATGGTACCGTTCTACAGCGACTATCTGCCCGCCCGGCCCACCATTGACGTGCTGGACGAGTGCAAGCTCATCAATGTGCGGCAGACGCCGTTTGACAATCTGCTCAACGCCGCTGTCAAGCGCGGGCTTGATATTATCGGCAGCCTGATCCTGATCATTCTGACCAGCCCGGTCATGCTGGTCACGGCCATCGGCGTCAAGCTGTCCAGCCCCGGGCCGGTCATCTTCAGGCAGGAGCGCATCGGCCTGAACAAAAAGCCCTTCATGATGTACAAGTTCCGCTCGATGCGGGTCAATGTGCAGCAGGAGACCGGCTGGTCCACCGACTGCGACCCGCGCAAGACCCACTTCGGCAGCTTTATCCGCAAGTTCAGCCTGGACGAGCTGCCCCAGTTCTTCAACGTGCTGAAAGGGGATATGTCCCTCGTCGGGCCGCGGCCCGAGGTGCCCTACCATGTGGAGCATTTTAAAGAGGAGATCCCGCGCTACCTTGTGCGCCAGCAGGTCCGCCCCGGCTGCACGGGCTGGGCGCAGATCCACGGCCTGCGCGGCGATACCGACATTGCCGAGCGCATCCGCTACGACATCTGGTACATCGAAAACTGGACCGTGGCGCTGGACATCAAGATCATCTTCCGCACCGTGTTCGGCGGCAAGATGGTCAACGACGAAAAACTACAATAACGCCCTGTGCGTTACCGGACGGGAGTGTCTGTAATGAGCAAAAAGGAGCCCAAGGTCGCCATCGTTCACGACTGGCTTGTCGGCTACGCCGGCGGGGACCGCGTTGTGGACGCCATGAAGCGCGTTTTCCCCGATGCCGTCATCTACACCCTTGTGTACGACCCCAAAAACATGCCCGAGCACTTTAAAAGCTATGACATCCGCACGAGCTGGTTCCAGAAGGTGCCCTTCTCCAACAGGCTGTACAAGGCCATGCTGCCGCTGATGCCCCGCGCATTTGAGGCGTTCGACCTGACCGAGTACGATCTGGTGCTGTCGTCGTCCTCCTCCTGTTCCAAAGGCGTCATCACCCGCCCGGATGCCGTACACATCTGCTACTGCCACACGCCGATCCGTTATGTGTGGGATTTTTACTACACCTACCGCGCCAACGCCAACTGGCTGGCGAAGCTCGTCATGCCCGGCCAGATGCACAAAATGCGCATCTGGGACAAGTGCGCCGCGGACCGCGTGGATTATTTCATCGCCAACTCGCATTATATCGCCCAGCGCATCAAAAAATATTACCGGCGTGACAGCGATGTCATTTACCCCTGCTGCCACATCAACGAGTCGCCTTTTGTCGAAAAGGAGGACTTCTACCTGACCGTGGGCCGTCTGACCTGGTACAAGCGCGTGGATCTGGCCGTGCAGGCCTGCACGCGCCTTAACAAGCGCCTCGTCGTCATCGGCGGCGGGGGAGAGCTGGACAAGCTCAGGGCCATGGCCGGGCCGACCATCGAGTTCAAGGGCGGCGGTCTGTCCGACGAAGAAGTGCGCAGCTACTACCTGCGCGCGAAGGGCTTCCTTTTCCCGGGTGAAGAGGACTTTGGCATCACCCCCGTCGAGGCCCAGAGCGCGGGCACGCCGGTGCTGGCCTTTGGCCGCGGCGGCGCGTGCGAGAGCGTGCTGCCCGGCAGGACCGGCTACTGGTTTAAAGAGCAGACCGTCGAGAGCCTGGCCGACTGCATCGAACGGTTTGAGCGCGACGGCGTGGCCTGTTCCAAAGAGGAAATCCGTGAGCACAGCCGCTCCTTCAGCGAGGAACGCTTTGAGCGCGAGCTGAAGGAATACTGCCTGCGCCGCATGGCCGACTGGCAGCAGGAGCTGCTCGACTGCTCCCACTGGGAGAAGGAGGAACTGGATTGAACCCTATCGTCATCAACGGCACGGTACTGTGTGACAATATCACCGGCATCCCGCGCTATGTCTATGAGAATGTCGTCCGGCTGGACAAGCTGATCGAGGGCACCGGCCTGGACGTCCGCATTGCCTACCGCGACGACGGGCGGCCCATCCATCTGCCGGAGCTGAAAAACATCCGGCTGGTGCCGCTCAAGTCCATCCCGTATTTTTACAATCTGGCCGTGCTGCCCGCCTACCTGCGCCGCACCCATGCGTTTTACGTGGGCCTTGCCAGCGATATGCTGCTGACCCGCCGCAGCGTCGTGGTGCTGCACGACATCCGCCCGCTGGTCATGGATACCGACAAGGGCTTTTTCCGCTTCAAGTTCTGGGTACACTGCCTGTCCACCAAATGGTTCGCCCAGCGGGTGTTCACGGTCAGCGACAACCAGCGGCACCTCATCAGCGAGAAGCTCGGCATCCCGCTGGACAAGATCGGCATCACCTACAACGGCTGGGAGCACATGAAGAACGTCACCCCCGACGAGAGCATTTTTGACAAGATGCCCGGCGTCAAAAAAGGGGAGTACTTCTACGCCCTCGGCAGTTTGGCAAAGCATAAAAACTTCAAGTGGATCCGAGAGGTCGCCCGCCGCAGCCCCGACAAGACGTTTGTCGTCGCGGGCGGCAAGGACCTGCGTGCCTTTGGCGACGACGCCGAGGCGAAGGACACCCACAATGTGTTCTACCCGGGCTATGTGTCCGATGCCGAGAACGCCGCGCTGATGAAGCACTGCAAGCTGTTTTTGCACCCCGCCGTGTTCGAGGGCTTTGGCATCCCGCCGCTGGAGGCGCTGGCCCTGGGCGCGCCGGTCGCGCTGGCCAACGCCACCTGCCTGCCCGAGCTGTACGGCGATACGGCGCGGTATTTTGACCCGTATGATTATGATGTGGATCTTGACGCGCTGGCCGCCCAGCCCGTGGCCGCGCCCGACGAGGTCCTGAAAAAGTACAGCTGGGACAAGACCGCCGAGTTCTGGCTGCACGAGATGGAGAAGTATGCAAAGCAGTGAAGCGGCAGCTCCCGCAGGGTAAGGCCCCTCAGGCCTCGCAAGCTCGGCCAGCTCCCCACCCTGTGGGGCGCCTTTCACGGGCGTACGCCCGAAAAAAGCCTCCCCTTTCAGGGGAGGTGGTCGAGCGCCAGCGATGACCGGAAGGGCTCTGGCCATTTCCCGCTGCCACATCACCCATCCCACAAAAGGAGGAGCATTATTCTTATGTTTATTATAATCACCCTGCTCCTCACCGTGCTCGTCTCCGGCATCTTCGGTGCGGTTCCTGCGGTAGTATCCCACCGCAGGGTTTCCCGCCGCGACGCTGCCTGGGCTGCCGGGCTCTGGCTGGCCGTCTGGGTGTTCGCTCTGTGCGCCTACCACCGCCCCGGGCTGACCGTCGGCTTCCACGCGTTCCGGCTCGTCGCCCTCACCGCCATGACCGGCTGGGCGGGGCTTGTCACCGCCGGGCTGCGCAGCCTCGGGCGCAAAGGGTTAAAGGCCGTCGTCCCGCTGCTGGCCGTCACGGCGCTGGGGCTGGAGGTGTTCGTCGGCAATGTGGCCTACTTCAACACCCACAGCTACACGCCGTTTCAGCTCGTCGATTACCTTGACGACAACATCAACGTCGGGCGCGGCGTCGGCACGATCTCGCTCGACGAGGGCCGCACCTATCTGCGGTTCCTCGACATTGACCAGCCCATCTACAACCTGCGGTTTGACGGTCTGGTCAGCGACGACACCGAGCCGCTCCACGCCGACAGCGCCGTGATCTTCACCATTGAGGGCACCGACGCCGCCAACACCGAGCTGACCCGCTTCGGCAGCTGGCAGGTGGGGCTGCAGGCCCCGCGCACCCAGGTCATCAGCCTGGACCTGACCGGCTCCGTCGGGATGCTGACGCTGACCGCTGCCGGGTACAGCTCCACCTACGCGCAGTTCCCGGTGGCGCTGACCTTCTGCGGCATCACGGCCAACGCGCCGCGCGCGCTGGATTTCTCGATTTTGCGCTTCTGCGCGGTATTTCTGGCGCTGCTGGCCGTCTACGGCCTGCGCCCGGCCAGCGGGCTGTGGCACCGCCGCTGGCTGGCGGGCAACGTCTGTGACCGCGCCGCAGCCGCCGTGCTGGGCCTTGTGCTGGCTGCCTTCGTCGTGGTCATCCCGTTCTGGGAGCCGAGCAACACCGGCCTTGCCACAAAAGATTACAACACCGCGTTCTGGGACGGGGAGAGCACGGTCAGCTTCGTCTACCAGCAGTACGGCGCGCTGGCGCACAGCCTGCTGAACGGGCGCCTTGACCTGGAGGCCGACCCGCCCGCCGAGCTGCTGGCGCTGGACAACCCCTACGATGCCGGGGCGCGCGACGCCGCGCAGATCAACGACATCCACTGGGACCACGCCTTTTACAATGGGCGCTACTACGTCTATTTTGGCATTGTACCGTGTCTTTTGTTCCAGCTGCCGTTTGAGGCACTGACCGGCATCCAGAACCTGGCCTATGCGCCCTGCATGGTCCTGCTGGGGCTGATCTTCCTCGCCGCCTGCTTCGGCGTCGTCGGGCAGGCCGTGCGCCGGTGTTTCCCGCAGGCGTCCGCCGCGGCGTACCTGCTGGCCGTGGCCGCCGTGGCGCTGGGCAGTCAGTTCTACTATCTGTTGCTGCGCCCCTACATTTATGAATATGCCATCCTCTGCGGTGCGGCGCTGCTGATGCTGGGGCTTTGGCTCTGGCTCTCCGCCGCCAGCACGCCGGTGGAAAAGCGCGGTGCGCTGGTCGTCAAGCTGGTCTTCGGCAGTCTCTGCGTGGCGCTCGTCGCCGGGTGCCGCCCCCAGATGGAGCTGTTTGCGTTTTTGGCCGTGCCCATCTTCTGGCCGCGGTACATCGGGCAGAAGCGGCTGCGCAGCCGCGCCGGGGCAGGGGAGGCCGCCGCGTTCCTGCTGCCGGTGGTGCTGGTCGCTGCCGGGCTCATGTGGTACAACGCTGCGCGGTTCGGCTCGCCCTTTGACTTTGGCGCCAACTACAACCTGACCGGCAACGATATGACCCAGCGCGGCTTCAACGCCGTGCGCATCGGCCCGGCTGTGTTCACGAGTCTGTTCGAGCTGCCCAGCTGGCAGGGTGTTTTCCCGTTCCTGCGGGAGACCGACGTCCAGACGAACGCCGTCATCCGCACGATCAGCGAGAAGTTCACGGGCGGCATTCTGGCCGCCACGCCGTACCTGTGGGTGCTGGCGCTGCCGCTGCTTCCCGCGTTCCGCCGCTGTCTGCACCGCCGCCGTGTCACCGCCTGTGTGGTCTACGGCAGCCTGGCCGCCATGGTCGTCATGACCGTCGTTGACTGCGAGATGGCCGGGGTGCTCTACCGCTATTTGATGGATTACAGCCCCGTGCTGCTGCTTGGCGCGGCGCTGTGCTGGTTCTGCGCCGAGGGTGCGCTCTCCCGCCGCGCAGCGCTGGGGGAGGGCACTGCCGCTGCGGCGCTGCCCGCACTGCGCACCGTCATGGCCGCCGCTGTGGCATATACCGCCGTCTACCGCTTCTGCACGCTCTTCGCCATGGAGCCGTATCTGCAGGGCATGAATCCTTCCCTTTACTACACCGTCAGCCGCCTTGTTCAATTCTGGATGTAAAATCCGCCCGGAGGTCCTGTTATTATGGATAAAATCGCCGTTCTGATCCCCTGCTACAACGAGTCCAAGACTGTCGAGAAAGTCGTCTCGGATTTCCGCCGCGTCCTGCCCGACGCCACCGTCTACGTCTACGACAACAATTCCACCGACGGCACTGCCGAGCTGGCCGCCGGAGCCGGGGCCGTTGTCCGCCATGAGTACCAGCAGGGCAAGGGCAATGTCATGCGCCGCATGTTCCGCGAGATCGACGCAGAGGCGTACATTCTTGTGGACGGCGACGACACCTACCCCGCGGAGGCCGCGCCCGAGATGGTCGCCGCCGTGACCGAGCGTCAGGCCGACATGGTCGTCGGTGACCGCCTGTCCAGCACCTACTACACCCAGAACAAGCGCCCGTTCCACAACTTCGGCAACGATCTGGTGCGGTTCTTCACAAATCATTTGTTTGGCGGCAAGATCAAGGACATTATGACCGGCTACCGCGCGTTCAGCTACCAGTTCGTCAAGACCTATCCCGTGCTGTCCCGCGGGTTTGAGATCGAGACCGAGATGACGATCCACGCCCTGCAGCGCAATATGCAGGTCGAGAACGTTGTCATTGACTACCGTGACCGTCCGGAAGGGTCGGAGAGCAAGCTGAACACCTACTCCGACGGCTTTAAAGTATTGGGCACGATTGCGCGGCTGTTCAAGAACTACCGCCCGTTCAGCTTTTTCGGCATTCTGGCCGCGATCCTGGCCGTGTTCGGCATCGGCTTTATGATCCCGGTGCTGGGCGAGTATTTCCGGACCGGCCTTGTGCCGCGCTTCCCGACTTTGATCGTCTGCTGCTTTGTGCTGGTGGCGGCGCTGCTGCTGTTTATCTCGGGTATCATCCTCTCGAGCCAGCTTGCCAAGGATGCCCGCGACTTTGAGTTCCAGCTGCAGACCGTGCATCATTGGCACAGTGAAAAGAAATAAGCCTTCCCCCTCGGGGGAAGGTGGCCGAGGCCCCGCCCGAGGCCGGATGAGGGGCAAGCCTGCGGCAGCCGCCCGTTTACGGGCTTTCTCCGTAAGCTCTCCCCTCATCAGTCACCTGCGGTGACAGCTTCCCCCACAGGGGAAGCCCTTTTGCCCCAGCCCGCAAACCGGGACACCCGGTCTGCGGGCTTCTTGCTTTTTGGGGCGCAATGGGCTATAATAGTTTTATATGTGCACACTGCACATACTACGTACAACAAAGAGGGACTATCAAGGGAGTATATACATTATGACGAAAATTGCCGCATCGATCCTGTCGGCTGATTTTGCCAACCTGAAACATGACTGCACCCGCCTGTTGGAGGCCGGTGTCGACCTGATGCACTTTGACGTGATGGACGGGCACTTTGTACCCAATATCAGCTACGGCGCGCCGGTGCTGAAATGCCTGCATGCCGCTATGCCCGACGTCTACTACGACGTCCACCTGATGATCAGTGACCCGGCCCGCTACGCCGCCGACTTTGCCAGGGCAGGGGCCAGCCTCATCACCTTCCACCTCGAAGCTGTGCCGGACACGGCAGAGGAGGTCATCGCCGCTATCCGCGCTGCGGGCTGCCAGGTCGGCATCAGCATCCGCCCCGGCACGCCGGTGGAAGCTGTTTTCCCGTATCTGGGCGTTGTCGATCTGATCCTGGTCATGAGCGTGGAGCCCGGTTTCGGCGGGCAGAAGTTCCTCCCCACCACCCCCACGCGCATTGCCGCCATCTGTGCCGAGCGCACCCGCCGCGGCTGTGATACCCTGATCGAGGTGGACGGCGGCATCAACACCGAGACCGGCCCCCTGTGCATCGCTGCCGGGGTCGACTGGCTCGTGGCCGGAAGCTCGCTGTTCCATGCCATGGATCCTGCCGCTGTGGTAAACGTCCTGCACAGCAAGTAAAGGAGCTTTTTCCCTATGCCCAATCGTAAAAAAGTTGAACGCAGCGCAAACTACAGTTACTACAGTGACCTGCTGTGGTGCACAGTCCCGCTGATCGGCATGTCGTGGTATTACTACGGTGCGCGCCCGGTGCTTTTGCTGCTGGCCGCACTGCTGACCGCCTACCTGTGCGACTGTGCCTTGGCCCCGCTGCACGGCACGGGCTACCAGTCCCATGAGCCGTCCAGTGAGTGCTTTGCCGCGCTCATCGTGCTGCTGATGCCTGCCAGCATCTCGTATCCCATCGTCATTTCCGCCGTCATCGTCGCCGTGCTCGTCAAGGAGGCGTTCGGCGGCGAGGGCCACTATCCGTTCCATCCCGCCGCCGTCGGCGTCGTCGTGGCCGGTATCTCGTGGCCGCAGGACGTCTTTTCGTACCCCATTCCCGGCACGCAGCTGCCGCTGTTCGGCAGCGTGAACACCACTCTCGTCGAGGGCATGAACGCCACTCTGCGGGATGGCGGTCTGCCCAGTGCCAGCACGATGAACCTGCTGACCGGCAACGTCTCCGCCGCCATAGGCACCAGTGCAGCGCTGGTCGTGATGGCCTGCGGGCTGTTCCTGCTTGTGCGCGGGCACATCAAGCTTTCTGTCGTTATTCCGTTCTTTATCTTTGTCATCGGCCTGCCGTGGTTCTTCCCGAATCTGAACGAGCTGCCGACCTTCAGCCTGCCGTGGGAATATATCCGCCAGCGCTTCTATCTGGAAAAATATGTCGTCCTGTCCGGCACGGCACTGTTCACCGGCCTGTTCCTGATCTGTGAGCCGGTCACGATGCCGGACCGCCGCATGAGCCGCATCATCTACGGCGCGGCGCTGGGCATCATGACCTATGTGTTCCGCGTGTTCAGCCCGTATGAGTGCGCGGCCTGCTGTGCGCTGCTGATCGTCAGCGCCATCCCCGAATGGCTCGACCTCATCAGCCACCGCACCGAACGCATCCGCTTTATGAGAGAGGAGGAGCAGCGCCTTGCCAATTCAACAAAACCCGAATAAGCGCCGGGGCGAGGAGCGCTCCGAGACCTTAATTATCCCGCACATCACCAGGGAGATGCTCGAGGTCGCCCGCGCCATGGCGGAGAAGGGCGCCTCCCGCGCCGAGATCGAGGCCGCCCTTGCCGCCATGCAGACCGGCAAGGCACCCGCCGCCCCGGCGGCCCCTGCATCGGAAAAGCAGCCCGGCACACCGCAGCAGCCCGCGCCCGGGCGCAGTGATGCCGCCCGCAGCGGCGGCATCATCCCGACGAGCCGCCCGCGGTACACCGCCGCGGAGCGCCGCGCCATGCTGGAGGAGGTCCAGCGCCGCCAGGCTGAGCGCGAGGCCGCCCGCCAGGCGGAAGCCCAGGCCGAGGAGGATCGGTTCCGCAGCTACCGGGACCGGGAGTACGGCAGGAGCCCCGCGGTCACACCGTCCGCAGCACCCCAGCCCACTCCCGCTGCCCGCAGCAGCCAGACGCCCGCAGCAGCTGACGAGACCCGCACGATCTCGATCCCGAAGCGCAGAACTGCCGAGCCTGCCGCCCATGCCGTGCAGCCCCCTGCACCGGCGGCACAGCCCGCCCAGCAGCCCGCTCAGCAGCCCACGCAGGTCATGCCGCCGGTACAAAAGGCGGCCCCTGCGGCACCGGCTGCGCCCGCCCCGGCAGAGCACACCGCCCACCCGGAGCCGACCCCTGCGCCGAAGTCCAAAAAAGCCAGCGCCTCGCGTTCCTACGCCGCGGCGGAGGCTGCCCTGAACGAGCGCATCCGCGCCGACCACATCTGGCTGTCCAACCCCGTGCTTGTGCGCGGCCTCGGCATGGCCCCGGTCATCGGTGCCGCGCTGGACGGTCAGCGGGCGCTCATGCTCTGTATCGCCTCGCTGATTTTGGTCACCTTCACCCGTGTGCTGGCCGTGGCCGTCTGCCACCTGACAAAGAACCGCTTCCGCCCTGTGGTGTACTGCTACTCTGCGGCGCTTCTCTACATCCCTACGTATATTTTGCTCTACGCACTGTTCGGCTCTGACCTGACGCTGCTGGGCATCTACCTGCCGATCATGGTCGTGGAGCCCGCCATCGTCAAGCGCATGGAGTTCTCCGACCTTGAACCCGTGGGGGATGCGTTCCGCCACGGCTTCAACAACGCACTCGGCATGTGTGTTGTGCTGCTCATCGTGGGCTGCCTGCGTGAGCTGCTGGCCACGGGCGCGGTCTTTGGCAACGTCATCCTGCACAATGCGCTGCTGCCGCTGGCTGCACTGCCCGCGGGCGGCTTTGTCATCGTGGGTATCCTGGCCGCCATCTGGTGCGCCGCTGCCAACCTGTACACCGATTATAAACATGAGGAGGTGCGCCGCCTGTATGCTGACCGTAAGCACTGAGCTGCAGCCGATTTTAAACGGTATTGTGCAGTTTATCAGCTATATGGTGCTGGCCGTCTTTGCGGAGAATGTCATCCTGGCCCGCGCGCTGGGCGTCACCCGCCTGATGAAGCTCGTGCCCGACCACCGCGCGCAGGTCTGGGATTTCTGCCTGCCGCTGCTGCTGGTCATCACGCTGTCCGCACCTGCCGGCTGGGCCGCACACGACCTGTTTTTCCCGTGGCTGCGTGATTATCTGCCCGCATGGCTGCCCATTTCGGCCCTGCGGCCCATCGTCTACCTGACCTGCAGCATCGCGGCCATGGCCGTGGCCTGGCTGCTGCTGGGCGTGCTGCCCCGCAAGCTGCGCGCCAGCTGCCGCAGCCAACTCAGCCTTGCCACCTGCAGCACCGCCGTGCTGGGCACGATGCTCATCTGCGCGAACCAGAACTATACGATTTTGCAAAGCGTCGCGTTCGCTCTGGGCAGCGGGCTGGGCTATGTCTTTGCCGTCTTTATCGTTCGGGAGGGCCGCCGCCGTCTGCGCAGCAAGGCCATCTCCTCGATCTTCCAGGGTCTGCCCAGCTCGATGATCTACATCGGCGTGCTGTCGCTGGCGATCTACGCCCTGGTTGGCCACACCGTTGTTCTGTAACTGTTAGGGGGTCGTTGTTATGTCCGAAGCCTGCTTTACCGCAGCCGATATTTTACTGCCCGCCGCCGGGGTCCCGCTGGACCCGTGGGCCTGCATCGCCGTTGACCAGTTCACCTCCCAGCCGGAGTACTGGCAGCGCGCCGAGCACCTGGCCGACGGCAAGCCCAGCACCCTGCACATCGTTCTGCCGGAGGCGTACTTAGGCACCCCGCAGGAGGCCGAGCGCTTAGAGAGCATCCGCCGCACGATGGAGGAGTACCGTAAAACCGTTCTGACCCGGAAAGTACATGGCTACGTTTATGTTGAGCGTACCCAGATGGACGGCACGGTCCGGCAGGGCCTTGTCGGCGCTGTCGATCTTGATGCCTACGACTACGCGAAGGGCTCCAAGCCCGCTATCCGCCCGAGCGAGAGCACCGTCGTGGAGCGCATCCCGCCGCGCCTCAAGGTCCGCCGCGGGGCGACGCTGGAAACGCCCCACGTCATGATGCTGGCCGACGACGCCGACTGCACGCTGATCGAGCCCATCGGGCTGATGAAGAACCAGCTGCCGCCGCTCTACGACGGTGAGCTGATGCTGGGCGGCGGACATCTGCGCGGCTGGGCCGTCGAGGACCCCGCGCTGATCGCCGGGATCGACGCCGCGCTGGCGGCGCTGGCCGACCCTGCCGCCTTTGCCCGCCGCTGGCCCGCTGCCAAAGGGCAGCAGCCGATGGTACTGGCCGTCGGTGACGGCAATCACAGCCTGGCCACCGCCAAGGCCTACTGGGAGGAGCTGAAGCCCACCCTGAGCGAGGAGCAGCGCAGGACCCATCCGGCGCGCTGGTGCCTGGCCGAGGTCTGCAACGTCCACAGCCCCGCCATTGAGATCGAGCCGATCCACCGCGTCGTGTTCGGCGTCGGTGCCAAGGAGCTGTATGCCGCGCTCGACGCCTGGGACCAGCAGCAGGGGAGCAGTACGACGATGTCCGACCAGCGTCTGCGCCTGGCCGATGCCCACGGCGAGAGTGCCGTCGCGCTGGCCAACCCGCCCGCGCCGCTGACCGTCGGCAGTGTGGAGGCATTTCTGGCGGACTTCCTGCCCGCCCATCCCGGCGTGACCGTGGACTACATCCACGGCGAAAGCACGGCGCTGGCGCTGGCCTCCGACCCGGCCAAACCAGCCACGGCCATTCTGCTGCCCGACTTTGCGAAGGCTGACCTGTTCAAGGGCGTTGTGCTGGGCGGCGTGCTGCCCCGCAAGACCTTCAGCATGGGCCATGCCGAGGAAAAACGATATTACAATGAATGCCGTGTCATCGGCGTATAACAGGATTCAGGTGAATTATGGAAAAAGCTGCACAAACCCCGAACGGTGCACCGCACCGTCGCCGCCGCCGTCGCCCTGCCGGCAATGGCAGCGCCCCGCAGGCGCAGCAGCCCGCGCGTGAGGGAAAAGCCCCCGCACAGCCGCGCAAGCCGGCCCCGCAGGCCGCTGCGCCCGCAGCCCCCAAGGCACCGCGCAGCGAGAATGCGCCCCGCGCCAATGGCAGCCACCCCCGCCGCGGGCAGGGCAGACCCGCCCAACCGCAGAGCCAGCAGGCACCGCGCCAGAATGCCCCGGCCCAGCGCCCGGCTGCACCCCAGAATGCGCCCCAGAGC
>ERZ1034897.898-NODE-898-length-12922-cov-4.876117_pt1 | contig 12922 bp, 21 predicted proteins | sample MGYA00520629_ERZ1034897 | MGnify/ENA primary metagenome ERZ1034897 (study PRJEB33766, sample SAMN09781789) | gut metagenome | biome: gut microbiome | host: Homo sapiens | place: Madagascar | study: EMG produced TPA metagenomics assembly of the PRJNA485056 data set... | reverse complement strand
CTTTTGTATACAGTCTATTGCACTTCCGATAAAATAATTTTGCTGTTTCTTGCTGTTGCTCATATTGTTTTTTTAAACTTTCATATTCGTTTTCTAATCTTAATTGCGATAAATATTGTTTATACCACTCAAAGTCAGGTAATTCATAATTATTTCCACACCTTTTACACATAATAGACGAAACGCTTTTGTAATAACTGTATTTATACGCATGAACCGGAATATCAGCCGAACAGCATCCATATAATCTGTGTAGCTTATTCCCGCTTTTTGTTTTATATAGCGTGAAAGTTGCTCCCCATGAAAGATTGTTTTTTTCTTTTGGTAATTCATCAGCTCCTATCTCATATTCATCTGGTATTTTCACAAAACTATTTTCTATATCATTTCTTATATCGTTCAACCTTTCCGACCTATGTTTTAATAAATTTATGCAAGCCTCGTACTTCTTTACTGTAATATTAATATTTCTTCGGATAATTTTTGCAGAAACAAATACAATAATTGCAGTGATTAAAATTGCAGCTAACGGAATAGGATATTCTTCTAAACAGGACACTACGAGAATTATAAAATATCCAAAGCATATAACCATACACCAAAGCTCTACATATACAAATACTACTGCCAAAACACTAAAAAAGCATCCCTCAAGTTTGCGCATAAATTCAATAATGAAGCTTATGACAACTATTAAAATAAAAAGTACAACAAAATCGATGCATAATTTTAAGATTTCATCATGGTTATCAGTATTTTCAGTTTCTTTAGGTGGTTCCGTTCTGTACGGATTAACTGTTGGTGGGTCGTATGGTGGAGTAAACGGTTCATATGTTCTATTAGGAACGCTATAAGAAGAACTCTGCCCTGCATATTCTCCGGTATGGAAATGATACGTCCCATTTTTTCTATCCCAATGACCGCCGTTTTCGTCCGTTCTTCCCGGATGTGCAAAAACTGTTACGCAAGATATAATATACAGTATAACTATCAAAACAATTGTAAATCGCCTTTTGCATTTTGCATTATTTAAAAACATAGTTTTAATCTTGTTCAAGTAGCCGATTTATCTTTTCCATGACTTCCGGCGTAATTTCTTTCTGTACCGTTTGACTTCCTTCACCTTCAGCAGCATATGTAATTGTGATTTTCTGCATTTGCCGTGTTGGTTGATTTATTTCAGGCGTTTCGCTTCTGCCGATTAAATAGTCTACAGAACAATTGAAATAGTCAGCTATGTTTATTAACTCAACCGTTGACGGCAATCCGTGACCCGCTTTCCAGTCACTCAAACGATATACAGAAATTCCAATTTCTTGAGAAAGTCTATTAAGAGAAATTTTTCTTTCGTCCATTATTATAAACATATTATTTAAATTTGCTATATTTACAGGATTGTCACTTGAACAATTATAATACGTTGAGTTATTATTTATTCCTGGTAATTTTCCGTACTTTTGTACAAGCAGATTATAAATATCACTCCCCATAACGTCAAAAAAATGTTTTTGGTTCAAAAGCATAGCAATATATTTCTTTGAGTCGGGATGGTTGTTATCAAACCCACTCGCTTCCAGACTTCTCGAAAAATAAGTTTTCAAAATATCTGTATATGCTTCTGCTTTTTCGGACAAGGAAGATGTTTTGCTATGTCATACGATTTTTTCTTGATTTCCGCCCTTTTTTTACTTCCCCAGCAAAACCCATATTTTTCAACAGCATCAAGATATTTTTTGTGGTATTTTTGATGTTTAATTTCATCATCATGGTAATTTCCTAAATAAGAAAAACTGCACACAGGGCATTCCATTAGTATTTCATCACCATTTAAATATTCTATCGGAACAGAAAAATAGTTAGCCACTTTTTCTGCATTTTCAATTTTAGGTGAAGAACTACTCCATTTGCTTATCGAACCATTGCTTAAGCCTATTTGCTTTTCTAAATCTTTCACTGTAATACCATTCTGCTCGCACAACCTTTTAACTATTTCTGTAATGCTTTTCATAAAAAATCCTCCTTAAAATATAACAAAAATATGTTTGTAAATTTGTATATTATAAACAATAATCGAAAACTTTCTATTGTTATATTGACAAATAGATAGTTTTCTATTATAATATACTTATAAACAAAACCTCATGTAAAACAAGCCCGACAAAAGCACGTTTTAAACGGTTATGTTTATATGTAATATACGTTGCACGGCTTTAGGAAGAAGCGCGGAAACGTATTCGGGCAAAATGCGCCGCAATGGTATTTAGTTTAATTCGCACTTTTATTATATACCATTCGGCATATTTTGTCAAGTATTTTATTAATAAATTTATTTAACGAGGTGTTGAAAAATGGAAATCAAATTAAGACTTTTGAAGCTTGGCAAAAAGCAGGTTGACCTATTGGAAGAGGTCAGAAAACGAGGGTATAGAAATCTGTATCCAACACAGCTTTCGCAGTACATTCTCGGCAAAATTCAAACAGCACAGGCTGAGGCGGTATTAGAAATATGCCGACAGATTTTAGACGAGTGGGAAAACGAAAGGAAATAAATATATGATAGATTTTTTAAATATGCCGGAATACGATGCAAAGTTTTTTATGCGTTGGGTTGCAAAAGCGACTGAGGAATACTTTAAAAGACCCGGAGTACAGGAACGGTATCAGAAATGGTTAAAAGAAGAAGAGGAGAAAAAGAAGAATACACAAAACAAGCATGAAGAGGTGATGAAAGATGCGTTATGCTGACATAGTTGCTGACAGTATAGAACACATGATTGGTCTAATTGATGAAGAACTGCCTTATATCACTGTATTTTATAAAACACACAAAAATTCATCAGAGCCGTATAACACTAATACAAATATTCCGATAAGTAAAGACAAAGCAAAGCAGTTAAAAACATGGTTAAAAAGCAAAGAAAATTATAGCACAACTATTCCGGCGCAGGATTTTGACGAATATTTTTTTAATTGCTCGGACGAGATTTCTAAGTATCTTCAAATTACAGAAACTTTAAAGCGCCGTAGATATGTAGAAAACAGCATATTTCTTATTGAATTACACAATGTAGAGGGGGAATTTAAATGTACAAAATAGCGATTATTGGAGCGTACAGCGCGGCATATTTCGGGATTGTCGGGATATTTGCGGCGGTGCAGAAAGCAAGGGATTTGAAGCGGATTAAGGCGTTCAAGATGAGGGCGGCTCGGCGCAGGGCGAGGGTTGCAAGAAGCAATTGGGCGCATGATTTGATTGAGTGTTCGAGGGAGTTTTCAGCATGGGTCAGAACGCCGCGATTAAATCCGGGAAAGGAGGATTGAAAATGGGCAAAAGCAAAGTTATAGGCGAGAAAAATAACAAAGGCAATTGGGTAGTCAAGGTTGAAGCTGATGACTTTAAAGACCTGCTAATGTTCCTTGCGGCTTTTCTTGCAGGTACGTACAACAATATTGAAAATCAAGATGATAAAAATCTGTTTATGAAATTTGTTTCAAATGCGCCTTCGGTATTTTGCGGGAAGGATTTTACTGACAGAGAAATTATAACGTGCTGCGAATGTGAATACGGCGAAGTGTGGTACAGCGGCTACTACTGCAAGAGAGTTGACGCGTTGACAGACAACAGGGCTACAGACTTTTGCAGCAGGGCTAAGAAAAAGGAAATAAAAAAGGGCAAAGAAAAAGACCGCCAATAAGGGATTGAAAAGCGGTCAATTTCAGGACAAACTAATTTTTGAAAGAGGATAACCTCTATGATTATTATATCACAAAAAGCATGGTTTGTCAAGGGAAAACAATAAAAAAGGAGTAAAAATTATGGATAAATTAATTTTCAGTGTGGCACAAGACATTATCCCGAAGGAGCCTATGGTTGTTAGGATAGACAACGAGGCGTCTGCTATGCTATACGATTTGATGTGCAAAACGCGGATGGAGAAAATGCAATTAGTTTCGGAGATGATTAAATTCTGCTATCCGCGCATTATAGTAAAACATGTTAAAATGAATTTGGTTGATGATACCGAGCAGGTTATGGAGGTGCAGAGCGATGATAAGTAAAACACACTGGAAAAAGCTAACCCACCCGGACTATTTAGGTGCGTATGCATTAAATCCGGGTGAGGACAAGACGCTTACCATCAAAGCAGTGGCGCCCGAAATGGTAACCGGTACTGATGGAAAAAAAGAAGAGTGCATTGTCGCTCGTTTCGCCGAAAACGAAAAGCCGATGATATTAAATAAGACAAACATGAAAACAATTCAGAAGCTATACAAAACCCCATATATTGAGGACTGGTCAGGAAAGAAAATCACTATCTATACAGAAAAAGTCAAGGCGTTCGGCGAGGTGGTTGAAGCGCTGCGGATAAGAGAGCAAATCCCGAGAATCACGCCGCCCGAACCCGATGTATTTTGTGAGGTATGCGGGAAGAAAATAGTTGCTCCGTACGGAATGGCGGTATCGGAAATGGTTAAGCGAACCCAGGCAACGTACGGCAAAAACGTTTGTATGGAGTGTGCAATAAAATTAAAAAATGAAAAAGCAGACGAAAGCGAGGAAAATGTAAATGAAAACAACGAAAATCAAGATTAAGAATTTATTCGGAATTGCCGAGCAGGAGCTTGACGGGCGCAGCGTCGAAGTGACCGGGACGAACGGAACGGGCAAGACATCAATCATAGACGCTATCAGATATGCGCTCACGAATGACAGCACGCGGGATTTGATTATAAAGGACGGAGAAAACGAGGGCGAAATTATAATTGAGACAGACACCGGGCTGCACATTGACAGAAAAAAACGCACGCAGCAAGCCGACTACAAAAGCGTTAAAGAAAACGGACGTGACATATCAAGCCCGGAAAGTTTTTTAAAAAGCCTATTCAGCCCTTTACAGCTTGACCCGGTAGCATTTACACAATTACCTAAAAAGGAGCAGAACAGAGTTATTTTAGACTTGATTGACTTTGATTGGGACTTGTATTGGATAAAAGACAAATTCGGCGAAATCCCGAAAAATATAAATTACGACCAAAACATTTTGCAAGTCTTGCATGACATACAAGCGGAAAACGGCGATTACTTCCAGAGCCGGCAGAACATCAACAGAGATATACGCAACAAAACAGCATTTATCGAAGATATAGCGAAAAATATCCCGCCGAAATATGACGTGGAGTATTGGGACAGTTACGATTTAGGCGCGAAATATGCGGAGCTTGACAGGATAAAACAGGACAACGGAAAAATAGAACGTGCAAAGCTTTTTCTTGACGGTCAGAGCGGAAAGACAAGAGGTATAGAGTTTGAGTATCAGTCAAAGCTGGCAGCTGCAAAAAGCGATGTGCAGAACAGAAGCGAAGAATTATCAACGGAAATCGAACGATTAAAGGCTGCACTTACCGCAGCGGAAAAGGAAAAATCAGAACTTTCCGAAAAACTTGAAAGCAAAGAAAGAATAGCAAAAGCCGAATATGATGCGGAAATTGCAAAGCTTGGAAAAGATATGAATATTGCAAGAGAATATGCCGCAAAAACAATAACCGATACATTGGAGCTTACAGCCGAAATAGACAACGCAGAGAAAATGAAAGCACATATAAACGAATACAGACGTATGCAGGTTATGCAAAATGATGTTAAAAAACTTACAAAGCAATCAGATGAGCTTACCGAAAAAATTGAACTTGCAAGAAGTCTGCCGGGCAAGATACTTGAAACGGCAACCATACCAATTGACGGATTTACGGTTGAGGACGGTATACCGCTTATAAACGGTTTGCCGGTGTCTAATCTATCAGAGGGCGAGCAGTTAAGTTTATGCGTTGATGTAGCACTTTCAAAGCCGAGCGGATTACAGATTATTTTAATTGACGGAGCGGAAAAGCTTTCGGACGAAAACAGAAGCAAGTTATATGCAAAATGCAAGGAAAAAGGATTACAGTTTATTGCAACAAGGACGAATAACTCGAGCGAATTGGAGGTTACATATTTATGATACTGACTAAGGAAAACTATTTCAGCGGCGAAGCAGACACGATATATATGTCCGTTTCGCAATACAAGCAATTTAAAAAATGCGAAACAAAGGGCATGGCAATGCTCGAAAGAAAATGGTTAATACCAAAATCCACAGCGCTTTTGGTCGGGTCATATGTTGACGCACACTTTGAGGGCAGTTTGGATTTATTTAAAGCGCAGAACCCGGATATTTTTACTATAAAAGGCGAGCTGAAATCAAGCTACAAGCAAGCGGAGGATATTATAAACCGCATCGAACGTGACAAGCTATTTATGGAATATATGTCCGGCGAAAAGCAGGTTATTATGACGGGCAATATATTCGGGGTCCCGTTTAAAATCAAAATCGACAGTTATCTCCCCGATAAAATTGTAGACCTCAAAATAATGCGCGATTTTGAGCCGATATATGTTGAGGGCAAAGGCAGAGTGTCATTTATTGAAGCGTGGGGATATGATATTCAAGCGGCTGTCTATCAAGAAATTGTAAAACAGAACACAGGCAAACAGCTGCCGTTTTACATTGCGGCGGCTACAAAAGAAACGGACGGAGCCGATATTCAGATAATCAAAATGGAGCAGTCAGAGCTTGACGTCTGCCTCGAACTTATGGAGGACGATGTTAAGAGGTTTGCACTGATTAAGAACGGTATTATTGAGCCGGAGCGCTGCGAGAGATGTGATTATTGCAAACACACAAAAGTATTAACAGCACCTATATCAAGCATGGACTTAAGTATTGGAGGAGATATATAATGCAAAACAGAGTATCAATAACAGGAAGACTTACACACGATATTGAAGTTAAAACTTTTGACAACGGCGGAAAAGTTGCGAATTTTTCTCTTGCTGTTCAGCGCAATTTTAAGAACAAAAACGGTGAATATGATTGCGATTTTATCAACTGCCAAGCAAATAATCAGACAGCAGACCTACTTTTCAAGTATTTCAAAAAGGGTCAGTTTGTTGTAGCTGACGGCGAAATACGGACGCGTAAATTTCAAACGGACAACGGCGAAAACAGGACTGTTACATTTGTAAATGTTCAATCCATTACATTTGTAGGCGGTAAAAATGACAGTCCGGCAAACACACAGATGGAAGACCCCGCAGGGTTTACGGAAGCGGCTCCGGAAGATGACGATTTACCGTTTTGATGAGGTGGCATAATGGATATTCAGATTGACAGCCGCGAAAAAGCGCGTGCTATTAAAAAGATTATTGCGGAGTTTGACAAACAGGGCATTAATCATTTTGTGTCTAAGCTGTACACCGGTGACTATATGAGCTACGACAATCCACGATTGATTATTGACAGAAAACAAAACTTGAGCGAGGTTTATTCAAATCTTTGTCAAGGCAGAAAACGATTTGAGCGCGAGCTTGAGCGGGCAAAAAACGCAAATATACATCTGATTTTACTTGTAGAACACGGTAACGGAATCGAAAACATAAGCCATGTCAGAGCATGGGAAAATCCACGACTGAAAGAAACGCCGTATGCATGGGACGGCGATAAGCTGTACAGGGTTATGACGCTGCTTTCGGCAAAGTACGGGATTGAGTGGAAATTCTGCACAAAAGCCGAAACAGGCAAGCGCATAATTGATATTCTTTCGGGGTGTGCAAAATGAACACAAAAGAAATTGCAACGGAAATTAAAGGGTGTATTTCAATGCATGATATATGTGAGCGGTACAGTTTAAGCGTGAACAGGGCAGGATTTATGTCTTGCCCGTTCCACTCCGGGGACAATACGGCAAGCCTAAAAATCTACAAAGGCAGCAAGGGGTGGCACTGCTTTGGATGCGGAGCGGGCGGAAGCGTGATTGATTTTGTGATGATGTACTTTAACATCAATTTTATGCAAGCAGTGATAAGGCTTGATTCGGACTTTGATTTAAAACTACCTTTAAAGCCTAATTTAACGCAGAAAGAACGCACTGATGAAAGTATAAGGCTAAAGGAAATACAGGCTAAAAATGAAGCGTGGGAGGCTGAAAACAAGCGTCTTGAACACGCATATTGGGAGGCTTTTGATTTATGGAGATGTTTGGACGATTTAATTATAAGATTTAAACCGCCAAAACATAAAATAACAAAGCTGCACCCGCTATATCAATATGCATTATCCAAAATGGCGGTTGCCGAATATAATTTGGATTATGCGGATTGGAGGTTAAAAGAGCATGGCAGACATAAGCATACCGCCGTACACCAAAGATGATTATCTTAACGGCTCTGCACCGTATGAGTTTTTATACAATTACAAAGACAACAAATTTTTATTATCACAATTTCGGGAGCGCATGAAACAGCAGGCGGCAAGTGTCGGAGTTAAGGGATTTATCGGACTCTGGAACTCATATCTCGAGATGACACAGCAAGGCTCCGGAATCAGAACGGAAAACACAACATTATTTGACGGTCAAACATTTGAACTGTTATCCGGCGATTATATTTGTACAGAGTACGGTGTAAGATTATCGGACAAGTACGGTTATGACGTAGAGATTTGTCCGCATCCGATAATGCCGATTAAGCGCATTATAAATATTGATACAAACGAGGAACAATTGACAATCGCATATAAAAAAGGCGCACAGTGGCGTGAAATCACAATTGATAAAGCAACCGTGGCAAGCTCTAATCAGATTATAAACCTTGCAAAATTCGGGATTGTGGTTAATTCGGAAAATGCAAAATTATTAAGTACATATTTAATGAACATTGAACAGTTAAACTACAATTCCATACCGGAGGAGCGTTCGGTAACACATCTGGGTTGGATTGCTGACGGGAGATTTGTTCCGTATGACGAGGACGTTAAATTTGACGGAGAGATAAATTACAAGCATTTATTTGATACTATAAAATCACACGGGAGCTTTGACAAATGGCTTGAATTTGCGAGATACGCAAGAAAATACGGCATGATTGCACGCATTGACCTTGCAGCGTCCTTTGCTTCCGTCATTATATCACAATGCGGACTGCTGCCGTTTATCGTACACACATGGGGCGGCAGCTCGAACGGTAAATCAGTAGGCATAAAATTGGCAGCGTCTGTATGGGCTGACCCGGAAATCGGCCATTACGTTGCAACATTTAACGGCACGGACGTGGGTAAGGAAGAACAAGCAGGGGTTTTGTGTAATCTACCTTTATGTCTTGATGAGCTTCAGCTGAAATCTTCTTCTATGAAAAGAAAGGATTTTGACGAAATGGTTTACAAATTATGTGAGGGTGTCGGAAAGCTCAGAGGTGCGAAAAACGGCGGTTTACGAAAATTATACAAATGGCGCAATACCATTATAAGTACCGGAGAAGAACAGCTTGCAAACAGTTCGAGCATGGGCGGCGTTATTAACCGTATTATAGATTTTGATGCGACAGATTACAGACTATGCGAGGATTTGATTGAGGGCAACAGCATTATAAATCAAAATTACGGTCATGCAGGGAAAATTTTTATCGATGAGCTTGAAAAGGACAGTGTTATGGAATACGTCCGGGAGCTGCAAAAAAAATATTATGATACGCTCTTAAAAAGCGACACTACCGACAAGCAGGCAATGGCAGCGTCTGTGCTTCTGACAGCGGACGAGCTTGCGACAAAATGGATATTTAAGGACGGCATGAATTTAACGCTTGAGGACGTCAAAAAGCTGTTAAAAAAGAAATCAGAGGTAGACGTAAACAGGCGTGCAAATGAGTACATATATGAGCTTGTAGGGCGCAATCCTAACAAGTTTAAACCGGGTGACAACGGAGAGTATCAAGGCGAGGTCTGGGGGACTATCGAAAACAATCAGATATATATTATCAAATCTGTTTTTGATGCGCAGATGGAGCTTGGCGGATTTAACCCGAGTGCATTTTTATCATGGGCGAAGCGAAACAACAAGATTATATGCGCTCAAAACCGCACAACAAAAAAGAAAAGAATCGGAAACAGTACGCCGATTTGGTGCGTTTGTCTGATTGAAGAACCGGAGGTAAAGGAGTATGCGCAGGGTGAATTACCGTTTTAAATGTACCCACTGTACCCACTGTACCCACTAAAAACAATAACCCTATATATAGAGATGTATATATAAAAGTGTAAAAATGAGTGACTTATATGTAAAATATTGGATACATATTTACAGCCTATATAGAGTGTAAATTATATGGGTACAGTGGGTACAACGGGTACGGATGCTACAAAAATCCGCATAGATAAGCGAAAAAATCAAATTTATTAAAAATGTTAAAAATGGGTACAAAGCGAGTACACAATGGGAACGAGGGTAGAAAAATGAATGCTGAAGAACATAACAAAATAAAACAGGTTGCATACGGTAATGTAAAAAACAGCGAGATGCCTAAGCAATCAGAGCTTGGATATAATGACTTGCAATACTTATTGTATTTACAATTTTGGCTAATGTACTATATCAACGAATACAGCACCATAGAACAAGACAAATTAAAGCGTATAGCAGGCGAATTTGAAAAGTCTTACGGTGTGGTAGACCTAAATATGCGCCGTGAAAAAAAACTTAAAGAAACGTTTTGTAAGCTTGCAAAGGGCGAGGATATAGACTTGACATCAGAGGACTGTGCTGATTTTACATATCCCGATTGGAGGGAGTTTGCGGACGGATTAAACAGGTATTTTAATTGTGCTGCTGATGCGGCAAAGAATGGTAGGGTGTGACATGAGAGAGATAAGTATTTATGTACCGCATTATCCGGTACTGTTACAGCTGATAGCACTTATTATAATTACAATGGTGGTGATTAAGAAATGATGAGGGAGCGTTGTGCATGGTTGGGTAAAGACGGCATATGTAAGGACGAACGCAATGCGGACAAGTACGGCAGAAGATTTGAATGCAAAAAGCTAAGATACTGCGATAGCGCTATAACTAACAGAGCAATGTCGGCAAGATTAGCAAAAACGGCTAATGACAGAGAGGTTACTCCGCTTACAAGACGGTTGGTTAAGATGTATCATGATGAGGGCGATACGGTTAATCAAATAGCGTTTGTGTTGCAGAGGTCACCGAAAGCAATTAAAGAGATATTGGAGGATTGTTAAAATGGAAAAAGAAAAAGCAACGATATATGATGTTGCAAGGGTTTGCGAACATAACATATCAAATTGTGAAAAGTGTCCGCTATCTCATTGCGGAAATGACACCGGGCTGGGGTGTAGTAGGTTTATAAAAAAACATACCGACAAAGCAAACGAAATAATCCTCAAATGGATTAAAGAACACCCGATTAAAACAAGACAGAGCGAGCTGTTGAAGGCTTTTCCTAATGTGCCGATTGACTTCGAAACTGTTAGTATATGCCCACTTGATTTTGATAAGCTTTTCGATGCAGAAACGTGCGATAGCTATGTGGATTGTACCACTTGTAAAAAAAAATATTGGCTTGTGGAGGTAGACGAAAATGAGTGAAAGAGAAAAATTGATTGAATTGATAGGCAAAGCAAAATATTTCGGTCATGAAACTTTTAAAGACAGATTTGTTAAATCATACTTGGAGAGACTTGCAGACCAGCTGCTTGAAAATGGTGTAATTGTACCGCCGGTTAAGGTTGGCGATACAGTGTATACAGTAAGTAAGAAGCGCGGCATTGAAGCTAAAAAGGTGGTTGAAATATCATGGAAACGAAATTGGGCTGGAACAGATTTAGGCTGGGGGTTAATTCTAAGTGGAAAAAGGTCAAACAACCGATATAATATTACAAATATAGGCAAAACAGTATTCCTCACCAAAGAAGAAGCAGAAAAAGCAATACAAGCATTGAAGGGCGGTGCAGAGTGATGAAAGCGTATCAAGTATGCACAGACTGGAGCGACGGCAGTGTTGTTGTATTTGCCGAATATGCAAACAAGGCTAAAAGTATGGCATTAAATACGGATATTCTCTGCAATGAAAATTACATAGATTTGCGAGTTGCAAGACTCCCAAAAATAGACCATTTGTATAATGGACAGACTGTCATTGATTGGAACGAAGATAAAAATATACGATTGGCGCTTGTTAAAGAATACGGTTGGCATTGCATTGAGCCACAATTAAATGATTGCAAAGTGTGTTCGGCAGAAAAATATTGCGAATGGAGTTTATTGAAAGGTGGTGCAACAAATGATTGATAGCACAATTACCCGAAAATTATCAGTTGCGTTTCCAAGCAGTTTTATAAATATGCAATTGGAATTTATTGCACATAGAGAAGCGAACGAATATTTTCGCTTAGAGGACTGCAACAACGAATTTGATGTTAAATGCAAGGTTTTAGAATGGCTTTCGCGTGGGGCATACAAAACTTGCCCATTTACATCTAATACTAAAAACGACCGATTTCATAATTTTATGCTAAGCGGTATAAATAATTTTCTCGAAACACATTTTGACAAAGAACAAATGGCTATTATTTATCAGCATTTAGGCGGTCGTGTAAATCACGCATTGACAGAAAAATTTATAAACAGTGGATATGATTTTTCGGTGTTGAAAGAGGACGAGCGCAAAAACAGAAAATCAAATTCAATGTCTGATGAAAGACTGATACCGAAAAAGCCTATTCCTAACTCACCCGATATGTTTGGAATTAAATGTTGCATTTGCCCTGTTTGCTCTTGCCATGTTTATAGCACATCAAACAGTTTTTGTCACCGTTGTGGGCAGGCTTTAGATTGGAGTGATACAGAATGAAAAAGTATGATATTTTCGGAAAAGAAGTTAATATAGGGGATAATGTTGTCATTACCGAACCACACTACCATAATTTTATAAACGCTAAAGTAATCAAATTTACCCCTAAGGGTTTTAGGGTTAAATACTCTTCATATGACGGTAGAGAAAAGGAAACCGTTGCATTTGGGGTAATAAAAGGAA
>ERZ1034897.897-NODE-897-length-12941-cov-25.252056_pt1 | contig 12941 bp, 6 predicted proteins | sample MGYA00520629_ERZ1034897 | MGnify/ENA primary metagenome ERZ1034897 (study PRJEB33766, sample SAMN09781789) | gut metagenome | biome: gut microbiome | host: Homo sapiens | place: Madagascar | study: EMG produced TPA metagenomics assembly of the PRJNA485056 data set... | reverse complement strand
ACCAGGTTCACCTTGGTGCCCTTGGCCTTCTTGGTGTTGCCGTTGGGCGTCTGCTCGGCGACCTTGCCCTCGTCGACATCGTCGTTGTAGCTTTGGTCGATGGTGCCGACCTCGAGGCCAGCTTCCTTGATCAGCTCGACGGCAGTCTGCTGGTCCTTGCCCAGTACATCGGGAACGGTGACCTGCTCGCCGCCAAAGAGTCCTGTGGCAAAGGCCACCACGATGCCGATGACGGCAACGGCTGCCACCACGGCGGCGATGATCTTGTTCTTGTTGGATTTGGGCTTTTCGACCTCGTAGGAGCCGGTGGAACCCGAAACCGAGCTACGGGCGGTATTCTGGCCGCTCACGCCCGAGACGGGACGCACCATGGCGCGCGTCTGATCGGAAAGCTCGCGAGTCTTGGTGGCGCCCAGCTCACCGGGGGCACCGATGATGCGCGTGGGCTCCGAGATGTTGACGGCACGGCCCGACAGGTAGCTGTTGAGCACCTGACGAAGCTCGTCGGCGGTCTGGAAGCGGTTTGCCGGGTCCTTCTCCATGCACTTGAGGATGATGCGCTCAAGGTCGGCGTCGACACCGGAGTTGATCTGGCTCGGTGGAATAGGCAGCTCGTTGACCTGCTTGAGTGCGACCGAGATAGCGTCGTCACCGTCAAAGGGAACGCGGCCGGTGGCGCACTCATACATCACGACGCCCAGCGAGTAGATATCCGAGGTGGGGCCGAGGTCCTGACCACGGGTCTGCTCGGGGCTGACGTAGTGGGCGGTTCCCAGCACGTTGTTGTCTTGCGTGAGGTGGCTGTTCTTGGCGCGCGCGATGCCAAAGTCCATCACCTTGATGTTGCCGTCGGGCAGCACCATGATGTTCTGCGGCTTAATGTCGCGGTGGATGATCTCATGCTTGTGGGCGACCGAAAGTGCAGAGCTGATCTGCGAGCCGATCTGGGCGACCTTCTTGGGGTCGAGGGCGCCGTGGCTCTTGATGCCGCTCTTAAGGTCGGTACCGCGCAGGTACTCCATGACGATGTAATAGGTGTCGCCGTCCTTGCCCCAGTCGTAGACGCCCACGATATAGGGGGAGGAGAGACCGGCTGCTGCCTGGGCCTCCTGCTTAAAGCGTGCGGCGAAGGTTGCGTCGCCAGCATACTGCGGCAGCATGATCTTGACGGCAACCGTGCGGTCGAGGACCTGGTCCTGTGCACGGTAGACGGTCGCCATGCCGCCTGTCCCCACCTTATCCTTGAGGAGGTATCTTCCCCCGAGGACCCTCTGTTCCATTCCTGCTCCTAACATAACTATTCGCTCAACGATGTGTGTAGTACCTACGATGTGGCCGCTGGGGCCGTGTGGCGCGTTGCCGCTAACTCTTCGGCCGCGGCGCGCCTCGGGTGTCCGATTCGATCATGGGCATCACGCTCCCTGTGCGGCGAGCGCCGCGGTCAGGACGATGCCGGCAATCTTGGCCGCCTTGACGTCGTGTTTGTCGTAATCCTCCAAGGCCACCGAGATGGCGACCGTGGGTGAATCGTAAGGTGCAAAGCCAACGAACATCGAGTTGACGTTGGTGCCGCCGGTCTCGGCCGAGCCGGTCTTGCCGGCGACCTTGACGCCGGGGACCTGGGCATCGGTGCCGGTACCGGACTGGACGACGGCGAGCATGGCCTGCTTGACCTGGTCGGCCGTGGCGGAGCTGACGGCCTGACCCAGCGAGCGGGACTGCGTGGTCTTGACCACAGTTCCGTCCGGGGCGAGTACCTGGGCTACAAAGTACGGGTCCATGACCACGCCACTGTTAGCGATGGCGGCGGCAATCACGGCGTTTTGCATGACGGTGGTCTGCGGCCCGGGCGTGTGGTCCATGCCGACAGGCTGGCCGGCGCCGGCCCAGGCGGTCTCCCACTCGGTCATGAGCGACGGGTCGGCCATGATGGAGGCCGCGGAGGTCAGGTCCTGGCCGAGCTTTTGGCCGTAGCCAAAGGCGTTGGCAAACTGCACGAGCGTGTTTGCGCCAACTTCGTTTGCCACCTGGCCAAAGACGACGTTGGAAGACACGGCAAAGGCCTGCTGCAGGCTGATGGTGCCGTAGCTCTCGTTGGCATAGTTGGTGACCGGCGCGTTGCCGATGTCCATGGAGCCGGGCGCCTGGTAGGTGCTGGTAAGGCTGGCGGTGCCGGTCTCGAGTGCCGCGGAAAGCGTAACGACCTTAAACGTGGAGCCCGGCGTGTACAGCGCGTCCATGGCGCGATTGTACATGGAGCCGTCCTCGCCGCCGCCCGCCTGCAGCAGGGCGTCGATGTTGGTGTTGTCATAGGTGGGCGAGCTGGCGCATGCGAGCACCGCACCGGTACGCGGGTCGATGACCACTACAGCGCCCTTAAAGCCCTTGAGCGCCTGCTCGGCCGCCGTCTGGATACGCGAGTCGATGGTGAGCTTGGCGGTGTTGCCCGGCTGGGTCTGGCCCGCGAGCGACGCGATGGCGTTGTTCCAGCTGGAGTAATCCTTAGAGCCGGTGAGCGTGTCGTTCATGACACTCTCGATGGCGGTGGTGCCATACTGCTGGCTCACGTAGCCAACCACGTGCGCTGCCAGGTTGCCGTTGGGGTAGGAACGTACGTAGGTGCCGTCCTCCTGCTGCAGCGACTCGGCCAGCGTCACGCCGTCGGACGTGATGATGGAACCGCGCTGGATGTACTTGGAGCGGGCGATAGTGTGGTTGTTGGTCGGCATATCCTGATAGTCCTTGGCCTTGATGACCTGGACATAGGTGAGGTTGCCGATAAGGATGGCGAACAGCGCCGTAAAGGCGAGCACCGCACGGGTTAGACGGTTGGCGAGCGCAACGCGGCCGAGCACACCGGATTCAGGCGTGTCGAGCAGGCGACGGCGCATGCGCGAGCCGACGGAATGGCTGCCGCTGCCGTAGGAAGACGAGGTGGCAAAGCGCGTGCCCGTCGGGGCGGCGGCGGATGCGACCTGATCATCGGTGATGGCAGCCATGGTGCCGGTGCCGGTAAGCTCGGCCTCGCGTCCGGTCGCCTCGTCACCGGCGCGCAGCAGGAGCGCGACGATGATAAAGCTCGCCAGCAGAGAGGAGCCGCCCTGGCTCATAAAGGGCAGGGTGACGCCGGTCAGCGGGATCAGGCGGGTTACGCCGCCCACGATCAAAAAGGCCTGGAAGCTGATGGCGGCCGTAAGGCCCGTGGCACTAAAGGCGGCGAGGTCGGATTTAGCGCGGGCAGCCGTGGTGAGGCCACGCACGGCAAAGAGCATAAACAGGATGAGCACGGCGCCGCCGCCCAAAAGGCCCATCTCCTCGCCGATAGCCGAGAAGATAAAGTCGGACTCGACGACAGGGATGTTGTTGGCCATGCCGTTGCCGATGCCAACACCGACCAGACCGCCATCGGCAAGCGAGAAGAGCGACTGGACGATCTGGTAGCCCTGGCCCTGGGCGTCCTTAAACGGATCGACCCAAACCTGGAAACGCACCTGAACGTGCGATAGGAACTTGTAGGCGCCCACGGCTCCGACAGCTAAGAGCGCAAGGCCGATAACGACATACGAAAAGCGCCCCGTGGCAACGTAGAGCATCAGCAAGAAGATGGTGTAGAACAGCACGGCCGAACCCAGGTCGCGTTCGAAGACGACGACGAGCAGGCACACGCCCCACACGGCAAACAGTGGCAGCAGCAGTCGCAGGCGAGGGATCTTAAAGCCCAGGATCTTGCGGTTGGAGATGGAGAGCAGCTCGCGGTTCTCGGCCAGGTACCCGGCCAGGAACAGCACGATAAAGACCTTGGCGAACTCGCCGGGCTGGATGGTAAAGCCTGCGATGCGAATCCACAGCTTGGAGCCCGAGATCGTGGTGCCGATAAAGATAGGCAGCATCAGCAGGATGATGCCGATAATGCCAAAGGTGTACTTGTAGCGCATGACCACGTCGAGGTTTTTGACCAGTGCGAGCGTTCCCACCATCAGGGCCACCGAGACAAACAGGATGATGAGCTGTGAGATCGCGAGAGCGGGTGCGAGACGCGTCACGAACGTGATACCGATGCCCGAAAGCACAAAGACAATGGGCAGGATGGCGGGGTCGGCACCGGGCGCCAAGATGCGCACGGCAATGTGGGCCGCGGCAAAGGCGGCAAAGAGGCCGATCGGTACGGCGAGCGTCTCAAAGGAGATGGCAGCGCCCGCGGTGAGCACGTACATCGCATACAGCAGGATGACGGGGAACGCCGAGGCGATGAGCAAGAGCAGCTCGGTGTTGCGGCGACTCATAAGCGGCACTCCCTTTCTAATTCTTATCGGAGGCTTCGGCCTCGGCGGACTGTTCGGCGGTTTTCTCGGAATCTGATTCGGAGGTCGATCCCTGATCGGTGCTGTCGCGAATCGTTTGCGCGTCGATCACCTGGCGGGTCTGCTCCTCGTCGATCTGGTGGCGGTACTTGGATATCGTGTCCTGCGCATCGTCGACACTTGTTTGCGGAATGCCCGCCTTGAGGCGGTTTTGCGTGTCTTCGGGCAGGTCGGACAGCTTAATGCTGGTTTCGCTCTCGAGCCAGTGGAGCTTGAGCCCGAGCGGCTTGCCGGGCAGGCCGCGCCAGACGGCGACATTGCCCTGGTAGGTACCCAGGTAGTACGAGCCGGTGACACCCGTGTAGGCCCAGATGCCAGCTGCCAGCACAAAGACGAGGGCCAGGATGGCGGCGATAGTAATGTTGCGGCGACGCACGCGTTGCGCTTCGCGCATAACGCCATCGTCAACCAGGTCAACGACTACTACGGTCACGTTGTCGTGGCCGCCGGCGGCAAGCGCCGCGTCCACTAGATTGTCGACGCAGATTTGCGCGGTTGAGGACTGCGTGGCGATGTTCTCGATATCGCTATCGGGAATCATGCTCGAAAGGCCGTCGGAGCACAGGATCAGGCGGTCGCCTTCCTCGATATGCAGAGTGAAGTGGTCGGCATACATGGCAGGGTCCGAGCCCAGCGCACGGGTGATGACCGAACGGTTGGGGTGGACGCGAGCCTCGTCTGCCGTAATCTCGCCGGCGTCCACGAGCTCCTCCACGTAGGAGTGGTCGCGGGTCACGCGGATGAGCGTGCCCTCGTGGAGCAGGTAGGCACGAGAGTCACCCACGTGGGCGATGGCGAGCGTGTCGTTTTCGATATAGGCGCAAGTGGCTGTGCAGCCCATGCCGGGCTTGCCCAGGCCATTCAGGGCCGCCTCGATTACGGCGGCGTTGGCTGCCTCGACGGCTGCGGCCAGGCGTGCTGCGTCGGCGGACTGCGGGGCCGTCTTGGCAATAGTCTCGACGGCGATGGAAGAGGCTACCTCGCCGGCGGCGTGACCGCCCATGCCGTCGCATACGCAAAAGAGCGGCGACTGCACCAGGTAGGAATCCTCATTGTGCGGGCGTACGCAGCCAACGTCGGAGCGGGCGCCCCACATGAGTTGCGTGGTGGTGCCGGCATCATAGGTCGAGTCGGTCTCGATGCGCTCTTCGGTCAGGGGCTCAAAGCTCATGGTCGAGCCGGGGTCTTTGAGCTTGGCCTCAACGGCGGCAACGTCGATCTCGGCTGTGTCACCGGGAGAGACGGTGTCGGTCTCGGCGTTTGATTCGGAATCGCCGGTGTCCGGGGAGCCGGGCTCTTCGGACGCGCGGGCGGTCGACTCGTCGTCTTGCGGGCTGACGTCTATAGGCTCGGGCGTCGCAAAGTGCGACGGCGTGGGTGTGCTTTGCGACTGGGCGGCGGGCTCGGTCACGGCATCGGACTCGCTTGCGGGCGCAGGCTGCGGGGCCTTGGGTGCAGGGCCGTCCTCGGGGGATGGCCCCGCTTCGGGCGCCGGCGTAGACACGGGCGCAACCTCGGATGCCGGGGCTATGGGAAACGCCGGCGCGGCGGGCTCGGGTGCCGCAAACACCGCAGCGCTCTCGTTGATTGCCGCGGCGACGGGCTCTGCAAAGTGAGCTGGCGCCGAGGTTGCTTCGGGCGCTGTGGGCTGTTCCGCGGCATGTGCGCCGATGGGCGCCGCTACGGCATCCTCTTCGTCCTCGTTATCGGCGAGATCCGAAATATCATGCGTTACATGCGAAAGAGGCAGGGAGAACACGGTGTCCTCGGGTTCCACGGGTGCGGAGCCCGCCGGAGCGGCGTGGGCCGGCGCAGCTGTGGCGGCAGCCGGTGCCTCGGTCATAGTCGCGGACTTGTTCTCCTCGTCGATCATCGACGGTTCACCTTCATGACCACATCGCCGATCTGGACTTCGTCGCCCTCGCGCAGCGTTGCGGGCTCCACAAGCTGGCGGCCGTTGACGAGCGTGCCGTTAAGCGAGTTGAGGTCCTCGATGATGAGCGCCGGGCCCTGCAGCGAAAAGCGCGCATGCGAGGCCGAGACGAATGGTTCGTTGATGCAGATGTCCGAAGACGGCGAGCGACCGACGATGACGGGGCCGAGCATGTCTACGTGGATGCCGCGGATACCGCGCGGGCCCTTGTCCACATCGATCGTCCAGATAGCCGAGTCGCGGCGCTGCCCGCGCACAAGTCCCACGCCGGTCTTCATGACGGCGAACAGGAAGATATAGAGCAGGGCGACCAGGACGATGCGGCCTGCAAAAAGGACGATATCGATGTTCATAAGCGACTATCCCCTAAATTCAAAGGTGCTCAGGCCAAACGTCAGCAGATCGCCGTTGCGCAGCGGGCAGCGCGTAATGCGGCGGTTGTTGACGAGCGTGCCGTTGGTGGAATTGAGGTCCTCGATCGACCAATCCGAGCCCGTAAAGGTGAGCTGGGCGTGGCGGCGCGACACGTTGGGGTCGCGCAGGGCGATGTCGGAAACTGAGCGCTCGCGACCGATGGTCACCTGTGCGGAGGTGATGCTATGGCTCTCGCCGCTCACGACGTCGACGAGCTGGGCGAGCGGGCGCTGTGGGGCGCGAGTGCTCGCCATGTTGGAGGCGATGCCGGCTGCGGCGCCTAGGCCCACGGCGGCACCGGTCGCGGCGGCTCCGCCCATGCCGGCAAGCGCGTCGCGCGAGACGGTCTGCGGCACCGGGATAGGAGCGGCGGGGTCGGGGACGCTAGGCGCGAAGGGATCTGCTACGGCAAGCGGGTCAGGAGCGGCGGCGCGAGGCGTCGGCTGCTGCTGGGGCATGGCGGCGGGGCGCTGCGGCTGCGGGGCAGCAAACTGCTGCTGGCCGGCGCGCGGGGCGCTGGCGGCACGGCTTGCCGCGGAGTTGTTTTGGTCCAGACCGTTTTGATAGGCGCGCTCTTCTTCGTACAGGCGGCCGAGCGTGGGGGCATCGACGTTCTCGGCAAAGACCGAGAACTTGCCGGCGCGCAGCTGCGGATCGATCATAAAGCGCACGAGGGGCTCGCCGACAAAGACATAGCGGCGCTTTTCGGCCTGCGCTTTCACAAACTCGCGGACCTCGCGCGAAAGCTCGGGGTAGAACGGGGCGAGCATGGGATCGTCGTCGGCGGCGATCAGGATGGTATAGAGTGCCGGCGCCGTGTTGACGCCGTTAATCACCAGAGTCTGATCCTCCATGTCGCGAGCGGCCTGCTTGGCAAGCTTCTTAAAGGAGAACGGGGCACGGGTGGCACCGAAGATGCCGGCCACGTGGTCCTCGAAGATGTTCAGGAAGTTCACGAAAGATCACTCTCCGTATAGGTTCTTTGGTATCCGAGCAAATATAGGCATATCCCAACGATTATAGAGGATAGGGTTCCCGCAACTGCCGCCTTGGCGGCGACCGCGGCTGCAAGGCTGGCAATTTCCATATGGTGTGCAAGACAGGATGCCGCTGCGCAGCCGATGCCGGTGACGGCGATGGCGGCGATTGCGGCAAGGTTTGAGCCCTGGTCGGCACGCTTGGCATGGGCATTGAGCAGCGCAGATGACGCTGCGGCAGTTGTCGCGACCAGCACAAAGGCAGCCCAAAGGAGCGGGTCTTCCAGCGCTGCGGCAACGTTACCGAGCCCCAGCACGCCTCCGGCTGAAAGCGCGACCGTCGCCAGACGGGCAAAAAGCACGCCCATGCCCGTTGCCGCGGCGGCGCTTGCCGGGCCGAGCCAAAATGACGCGACGCCGGCGGCGACCCCAGCTGCCAGGAAGGTATTGCCAGTCAGACAGCCAAGCGCGAGTGCACAGGTGAGCGCGGCGCTCGCGGCAGCCTCGGTGCGACCCCAGGCGATCCACCAACCGGACATGGCAGCGGCAAAGACCACCGCGACGGGCAACATCGACAGGATGCCCTGCGCCTGCATGGTGGCGTTGGCCATGAGCACCAAAAAGCCCACAGCCGAGATGGCCGAGCCGATCTGGGGGGCCAGGCCAGCCGCCGCTCCGATCGCGATAGCCGCAATGATCAGGCCGGGAAGCGCCGCGACCCCGGCTGTTTGCATCAGCAAAAAGCTAAAGGCGCCGCACGTTAGCGCCGAGATAGCGTGCATGGTGTAGTCGCGCGCATGGCTCCAGCGCGTGCCCGCCCAGCCGAGCGCGGGGTCGACCTCGATGGCGTCGTCCTCGTAGTACGACGGCTCGATATCGTCGAGCTCCTGCTCGTCATCCGAAAGCTCGCCAACCATTTGCTCCAGACTGCGACGGCCCTCGCGCACGCTGCCCAGACCGGCAAGGAGTTGGTCGCAAAATGCCTCGATGCTGTTGGGGCGGTCCTGCGGCATGGGGGAGAGCGCGCTCATGAGCGCGGCCTCGGCTCCCGGGGGAAAGTGTGGTATCAGCTCGCTGGGATAGGTGGCGCCGCCGATGATGCGGTCGAGCGAGTCGGCGGGCGTGGCCGCCATAAAGGGAGCGCTGCCGCACAAGCCCTCATAGATAACGCAGGCAAGGGCAAAGACATCGGCGCGTTCGTCGACCGTGCCGGTCTCGATATCGAGCTGCTCGGGCGGCATGTAGCCGATGGTGCCGCCGCGCGAGCCGCCAAAGCCACCGGCGGACGACAGTCGCGCCATGCCAAAGTCGGTGAGCTTTACATTGCCCGAGTGGTCGATGAGCACGTTGGCGGGCTTAATGTCCAGGTGGAGTACGCCATTGCTATGGGCGAAGGTGAGCGCCTGGCCCAGGGCATCGGCAATGGCCGCGGCCTCGTCAAAGGTGAGCGAGTGGCCGTCCACGCGATGCAAAAACTCGGCCAGCGACATACCGTCGACATACTCCATGACCAGGTAGGCATAGGCGGTGTCATGCGTAAAGTCGATGACCTGCACGATATTGGGATGTTGAAGCATGGCGGCAGTGTGCGCCTCGCGCAGGACATCCATGATGTCGCTGGCGGGCATGCCGGCGCCGTTGATAAGGGGGATGCGCTTAATGGCGACGCGGCGGCGCAGGTGCGTGTCGCGGCAAATCTCGATGGAGCCAAAACCGCCGGTCGCAAGTGTCTCGAGCGGCTGGTACCGCTTGAGCAGCTCGCGAGAGCTGGTGCCCTCCAAAGGAACGTCCGGCGAGAACCGGGCGGTATGTTGCGAGAAAAGCGGCATGGCCAACCCTCGTGCGTTTAAAGTTCGTTTGCGAGTGGCGGGCGCGGAGCCGAGCCGTTCGCGGTGGCATAGATGCTGCTAGTGTAGCACGCTCGGGTGCATGGGGAGGATAGCGGGATGCGAGGCTGTCTGTCTGGTTTGGTCTTAGCGCTTCTTCTTGTTCTTCTTCTGCTTGCGCTGCTTGCCTTTGGTCTCCTGGGGCTTGTCGCCCTGCTTGGCCTCGGCGGCGGCCTTCTCGGCCTTCATCTTCTTGCGTTTGGTCTCGATGCGGAGTTTTTTGTTGATGCGCGCCTTGAGGAAGGAACCAAACTGCTCGGCATCGCCACGGACGAAGGTGTCCTTGGGGATCGTCACGCCCTGGTCGGCGAACATGGCCACAAAGATGCGCTCGCCGTCGAGTACGTGGTCGAGCTTGTCAAACGGGAAGAACTGCGACTTGCCGCTCTTGCCCCAAACCATCAGGCCGTCCTCGTTGGCGGCGACGCGGCGATAGCGGCCACCCATGGACTCGTCGGCCTCGACGGCGTCGATAAAGTCGCGGGCGAGCGTGTGGTGCAGGTTCTTGCTCCACCAGGCCAAAAAGGCGCCGAACACGATCAGCACGACGCCGAACTTGATCCAGCTGCCGCCGGCCACCAGCATGCCGATGCCGATGAGCGCGGCAATCGCGGCGGCGACGTACAGGGAGCCACGGCGCCTGGGCGAGGCGACCAGGCGCGCAAAGTCGGTGACGAGGTCGTTTTCGTACTGATACTCGTTGAGGTACAGAATGCCGTCGTCGGCTGCGGCCTGCTCCTCGAGCGCGACCTCGACCTGGTCGGCTGCTTCGGAGGGAACGAGGTTGCTCTCTGCGTCTGCCATGCTCTTTGGACTCCTATCGCGGCGGGCTCGCCGTACGGGTTATTATGGAATGCAGTATGCCGTGCGACCGCATGGCCGCCGCGGCAACAAGACTCAGTATACCCGGGGGAGCACCCATGGAATCGTTGTACCGAAAGTATCGCCCGCTCACCTTCGACTCCGTGGTGGGCCAGCAGCATATCGTCTCGACGCTCGAGCACGCCATCACCGAGGGGCGTCTGTCCCACGCGTACCTGTTTTGCGGTCCGCGCGGCACGGGCAAGACCACCATGGCGCGCATCCTTGCCAAGGCGCTGCTGTGCCGCAATGCCGAGGCGGCGCGCGCCGAGGGTGCGAGCGGCTGCATGCCCGACGGCACCTGTGAGGAATGCGAGCTCATCGCCGAGGGCAACCACCCCGATGTCTACGAGCTCGATGCCGCAAGCCGTACCGGCGTAGACAACGTGCGCGAGGAGATCATCAACTCCGTTAACTTTGCCCCGGTGCGCGGCAAGTACAAGATCTATATCATCGACGAGGTCCACATGCTCACGACGGCGGCGTTCAACGCGCTGCTCAAGACGCTCGAGGAGCCGCCGGCGCACGTGATCTTTGTGCTGTGCACCACCGACCCGCAAAAGATTCTGGAGACCATCCTCTCGCGCTGCCAGCGTTTCGATTTCCACCGCATCGGTAACGAGGATATCGAGCGCCGCCTGGCATACGTGTGCGAGCAGGAGGGCTTCGACTACGACGACGAGGCGCTGGCCATCGTGGCGCGCCATGCCAAGGGCGGCATGCGCGACGCGTTGTCCACGCTGGAGCAGCTGAGCGTCTTTGGCAACGGTTCTGTGCATGCGGACGACGCCCGCTCGCTTTTAGGCGAGGTTTCGGACCAGATTCTGGGCGAGTTTTCCCGCGCCATTGCCGATCGCGATGTTGCCGAGCTCTATGGACTGATCCGTGCGCAGGTCGAGGAAGGAAACGACCTGCTGGAGCTGACGCGCGACCTGGTGGCGCATGTGCGTGACGTGTACGTTGCCTGCGTTGCCGGTGCCCGTGCCGAGCTGTTTGAGGGCGGCTCCGAGCAGGCCGAGGCGCTTGCTGCCGAGGCCGCTGCCTTTGGCGAGCATCCTGCCGACCGCCTGGCCCGCGTGCTGACGGTGCTCGACGATGCCGCACTGGAGATGAGGGGCGCGAGCGACGTGCGCCTGGTGCTCGAGATTGCCTGTACGCGTCTGGCACGTCCCGAGGCTGATTTAACGATTGAGGCATTGGCCGAGCGCGTGGCGCGTCTGGAGGCCATGGTTGCCAACGGCGCCGTGCCGGCGAGCGTGGCTGCTGCTCAGGCCACCGCGCCTGCAGCATCCGTACCCGCTGCTGCCCAGCAGCCGACGCTGATCTCGGGTGCCCGAGCCGCTACTCCGGCGGCATTTGCTACCACCGCTGATACGTCCGCGCGCCAGGGCGGTATGCCTTGGGACCGTGGTGCTGCCGCTCCGGCGGCTCAGCCTGCGCCCCGTTCTGCGTCCGTGTCGGCTTCCAAGCCTGCAGCGTCTGCACCTCAGTCTGCGCCGGCTCCGACGCCTCAGCCCGTTGCAGCCCCCGCGTCTGCCACCGCTCCGGCACCTAAGCCCCAGCCCAACACCGCCGCCCAGGTTGCTGCCGCTGGTGCCGCCGAGACCCCCGCGGTCGAGGATGCCGGTGAGCTCCAGCGCAAATGGGCCGAGGTCGTCGAACACGTCAAGGCTCGTCAGGCCTCCTACGCAGGGCTTTTGCTCAATGCCCGCGCCACAGCAGACGACGGCTCCAAGCTCACGGTCTCGTTCCCCGCGGGCTCGACCTTTGCCATCAAGATGCTCGGACGCGCCGACACGCAGTCGGTGGTCCTGCCGACAGTCAGTGCGGTCTTCGGTCGTCGCACCGTCGACTACGTCCTGGATGGAGGTGGCACGCCGGCTCCTCAACATGAGGAGCATTCTCCATCTGCACGGGCTGCGGCATCTGCGGACCCGCAACCCGTGTCCTCGGCGGCCCCTGCATCCTCGAACGTCAGCGCGACGCAGCCAAAAGCGGCACCGGTGGCGGCACCGACCCCGTCGGCGCCTGAACCCGCTGCGCCCAAACAGGCTGCTCCGGTCCCCGCGCCCAAGCCCGCCGCCGCGCCTGCGCCCAAGTCATCCGACCTGGGCAAAGCCCCCTGGCTGCGCTCCGACAACCCCGCTGGCGCTCCTGCCACGGGCAAGCTCCCGACCGAGCCCGCACCCCGAGCGCCCGAGCGCGCGTCCGCTCCCAAGGCTCAGCCGTCTGCGCAGTCTGCACCGTGGGAATCCGAGCAGGTGCCCTACGATGACGCCATGGTCGGCGGCTTTGCAGGCGATGCGAGCGGGGACGATCTGCCTCCGTTCGACGTGCCGGGTGCGACGCCCGCGCCCAAGCCCGCTGCAACTGCCCCCAAAGAGGAGGACGCTCCTGCAGCTCCCTGGGAGTCCAACCCCGGCGCGGGCAGTCCCTTCGGCCATCAGGGCGCAGCCCCAAGCATCCCGCAGACCGAGGACGAGGCCAAAGCCCTCATCCGCAGCGTCTT
>ERZ1034897.895-NODE-895-length-12958-cov-6.060994_pt1 | contig 12958 bp, 18 predicted proteins | sample MGYA00520629_ERZ1034897 | MGnify/ENA primary metagenome ERZ1034897 (study PRJEB33766, sample SAMN09781789) | gut metagenome | biome: gut microbiome | host: Homo sapiens | place: Madagascar | study: EMG produced TPA metagenomics assembly of the PRJNA485056 data set... | reverse complement strand
GGAGACTCTAAAAAGCTTTCTGCATAGTGTGTAACATATGTTTGACAAACCAACACCCGATGGTGTATTCGATTTTTGTAGGCAATCGTATGGTGGCCGAAAAAGTGGATAAGGGCAGCATGGCATGTTTCCTTGCCACACCGGTGGGACGACTGGCGATTTCTCTGGCAAGCGCTTGCTGGTTTGTGCTGTCGCTGGTGTTGATGTGGGGCGTTGCCAGTGCTGTTGGGATTATCGCTGCAAATGCGTTTCAACCGGATGCGTTGGATGTTGAAACGTTTCTCTTGCTGAATCTTGGCGTTTTTCTCTATCATCTGGCGATCTCCAGCATTTGCTTCTGTGCAAGCTGTGTGTTTAATACATCGAAGAATTCACTGCTTCTGGGCGCCGGATTGCCACTGGCGTTTTTTGTGATCAGCCTTTTCATAAAGCTGTCCGATTCACTGGATTTTCTGCGATTTTTCACTTTGAATACGTTGTTTGATACAGAGAATATTCTCAATGGCAGTGGTTATGTGCCGCAGTTCATTGCGCTGGCTGTGATTGCGGTGGTGCTTTACAGTATAGGCATTATCTGGTTTCAGAAAAAAGATCTGCCGCTATAATTAAAAAACGGTTCTCAACACCCGCGGTTTAATCCGGGAGTGGCGAGAACCGTTTTCTGTTATTCTTCTGTTACGACGTAGCCTGCCAGCGTTGGATGATCGGTGATGCGCACATTGCGCGGCTCGCGGATGACATGCCAGGCGATCGCAAGATCGGCGCCTGCAAGGGTGAGGTTGGTGAGCGCCGCCAGCAGAGTAAGTGTGCCGGGAACGAGGAGAAGCACTGCGATGCTTGTCAGTCCGAGCACTGTGAAAGGCAGGAGGACACCAATGAGATAGGCGCCTTTGGTGAGCGGTTCACGGCAACTGGTGGTTGGCATCATGGCGCTCAGATGAAAATGGACATCGGCCCAGCGAAGATGACCGGCAAGCATCCAGCCAATGCCATGGAGAAGTTCGTGGAGCGTGACGCTGACGGTAATGATGGCAATGAAGCTCAGATAAAACGTTGGTCCGCCGAGTACCATCTGATTGGCGTGGCTGCTCAAAAAGAAACGGTAGATGAAACCGACAAGCATCAGAAAAGGGCAGGCGCAAAGGATACCGTATGTCATGGCCTGTAACTTGCTGAAAGTTCGTTCACGGCTGAAGGCAGAAGTGGTCATGGCGAACACCTCGTTTCAGAGGCGGGAGTGCTTGACGGCATAGGTGCTTTTCGTCGTAAGGAAACTGATCCAGTAGATGACGCAGAGCAGTGAGAGCACGTCAAGCGGCGTGTAGGCGAGGGTGATGTCGAGCATACCGGCGGCGCTTGCTGCCTGAGCAACGCAGAAAGCGATGGAGACACCGATGCTGAGGACAGCGGTGCGAGCAAGGACGATACGACCACGCTCCGGAGCGCGGCGCGAGAGCCAGCTTGACGCGGCGAGTGCAGAGAGAATAATGGCAACTGTGATAATGGTTTCTAACATAGTGTACATCTCCTTTTGATTTATTGGATGGCTATAGTATAATATATTTCATGCGGATAGTAAAGTATTTCTTACATATTGGATGAAAAATTTATTCTTCACGCAAAAAAAGACCAGCCGATCAGGCTGGTGATGTTGTCACTATGAGTGTTTAACGGATTTTGCGCAGGATGGCGATACTCACGAGCACAACGATGAGGTAAATATTGAAAACGAGACGATAGGAATTGGTGAAGATATAGGGGCTGGAGAGAATGGTCCAGGTGAATTGGCCGAAGAGATTCATGAGAATGAAGAGCGCTACCAGTCCCCAGAGACAGGCGCTGCCGATGATGGCGCGGCCGTGTTCGTCGCGGCCTTCTTTGGAAAAAGCGTAGAGGACGAAAAGAACTATGAGCACGATGCAGGCGATGGCATTGAACCAGACAAAGGTAGTATTGTCCATCAGGCTGTAAATGGCTTGGTAGATGGGGGAGTCGTAAATGGTTGCGAGCATGATGGTCTCCTTTTAGAAGATTTTCAGATTACGGACGATGAGAATGGCAATATCGGCTGTGAGAAGTACGGATGAGTAGGCGAGCTGGGCAATGTTCAGGGCGCGGGTGCTGTTTTCGAGACCCCAGCTGCTGCCGCCGTAGAAATAGCCGAGTGCGTTCATCGCCAGAAAAAGCACGACAAAGGCGCAGAGAGCGCTGGTGGCGATGACTTTGCGACCGCGTTCGTCGCGCCCCTCTTTCGAGAAGAAGTAAAGCAAAAAGAGCGCGAGCAGGCCAAAGCCAGCGAGGGCGTTGATTCTCAGCACGGTATGATTATCCAGAAGGGGCGCGAGTGTTTCAAGCATCAGTCATTCTCCTTAAAATCAAATAAATCTTCGATGGTTACGTCAAATACCTGGGCAATGCTGTAGGCCAGGAGCATTGACGGATTGTAGCGGTTGCGCTCGAGTTGCACAATGGTTTGGCGCGAGACGCCTACAAGATCGGCGAGCTCCTGCTGACTCATACGCTTGGTGGCGCGGTAGATGTGGATCTTACTTTCAAATGCGTACTTGCTTTTCTTGGCCACGGATGCTCGCCTCCTTTCAAATCTTTGTCTATTATAATTTATTTCTTACAGTTTGTGAAAGATTTTTGCCTGCAATGGGCACAAAAAATGAGCGCCCGTTGGACGCTCGGTTTGTTTTATTGGACGTAGGCTGTGTTGCCGCTGCCGGTGGTGGTGTCGCTGCTGGTCGATCCGGAATCGCTGGAGGTGCCGCCGCCGTTTGGTGTGATGGTGGCGCCGGTGTTGTTGTTCCCTTCGTCGATGGTTGGGCGGGATGGCACGGTTTCGGTGGTGGTGCCGCGGTAATCGTTGCCGGTGTTGGTCTCAGCCGGTGGCACGTAGGCGCCGCCGTAGCCTTCGTAGGTGGTGCCTCCTTCGCCGCTGCCGACGTAGGAACCGTTGGTGTCGTAGCCGTTGTCGACCATGCCGGCATTTTCTAGCAGATCTTCACCGCTGGTGGTGTCTTCGACGGAGCTTGCGAAATCGACGAGGTCGAGGTCTGAGGCTTCGAGCTGCTTGCCATCTTCCATGAACTCTTTGTTGATGAGCTCGAGGATGCCGGATTCAGATGGAATGTAGTAGGAAAGTTCACCGATATATTCTGGCGAGCCTGGCAGGATAAACATTTCGATGCTGTCAGCGCTCATGCCCTGGGCCTGTTTGAAGAACCAGATCATTTCGCTGACCGTGAGATCGGTTTCCATTTCTTCGCTGACAACTTTGGCGAGAGCTGGAACTTTTGTGATGATGGATGCGCTCAGAAGTTCATTGCCGAGGGCTTCAAAGAAGAGCTGCTGCGCGCCGATGCGGCCGATATCGCCGGTGGCGTAGCCGGAACGGAAGCGCACGAACTGCAGCGCATGTTCGCCATCGAGAACCTGTTCGCCGGCTTTGATGTCGATCTCAAGATCCTGGTAAGGGTCGGAATATTGCAGGTCGTATGGAACGTCCATTTCGACACCGCCGATGGCGTCGATGGCCTGTTCAAATCCTTCAAAGGTGGTGATGGCGTAGCGATCGATCGGCAGACCGGTGACCATTTCGACTTCGTGGATGGTCTGTTCGATGTTGCCTTTGTGGTCAACGCTGTAGGAGCCGTTGATCTTTACGATGTCGCGGTTGTCGACGTTGCTCATGGTATCGCGTGGGATGCTCAGGAGCTTGAGGGTTTTCTTTTCGGTGTTGAAGCTGGCAAGAACAATGGTGTCGGCGTTTTCGTGTTTGCCGTCGACGCCGCAGAGGAGGATGTTGTAGGTATCGTCCTTGAGCACGTCTTCGTCAACGGTGCTGTCAGAGGAGGTTGGTGCTGTCGGCAGAAAATGATATGCTGCAAATCCTGCCCCGGCGACGACGGCGAGTGCCAGGACGAGGATGATGATCAATCGTGAAAAGAATTTTAACATGGTGCCCTCCTAGAGCAATTCTTCGAATAATTGGCTGCGATATGGGGAAAGCGCGCCAGCCATCGCGTAAGTTTCCTGAAGTGCGCTTGTTTCTACCCACATCCCTTCAGCGAGAGGCGCAGGAGCGGCAAGCTGCACGAGCCAGCCTTGCATGTGCCATTCTCTGTGGGTGAAGAGATGCTTGGCGCGTCCGAGATCTGTGAGAGAATCGGGCGTGATGTTCAGGTTTTTCAGGTGGATTGCGAGAGCGTCGCGATCGAGTGTGCCGGGAAGATCGAGAAATTCCCAGAGCCCGGCGAGAAGTCCTCGCTGTGGACGTTTGTGGATCCACACCTGGGTGCCGCAGTTGAGGATGACAATGGTGTGCGGCTCGATTTGGCGCGGCTTTTTTGCTTTTTTGATCGGCAGGAGCCAGGTAAGCTGCTGCTTTTTTGCTTCACAGAGTGCTGCCAGCGGACAGGCTGCACAGCGAGGTATGCCGTTCGCGCTGCAGATCATGGCACCGAGGTCCATCAGCGATTGGTTGAAATCGCCAGGGCGGTGCGCCGGAACGAGGGACGCAGCCAACTCTTTCAGTGGCTTTGCGGCAGACGCGACGTTAATCGGTCCGTCGTAAGCGGTGACGCGGCTGAGGATGCGCAGCACATTGCCATCTACAGCGGCGACGCGTTCGCCAAATGCGATGGAGGCGATGGCACCTGCAGTGTAAGGGCCGATGCCCGGGAGCGCGAGCAGATCGCTGTAGCTTTCCGGCAAGAGCCCGTTGTGTTCAGCGAGCAGGATCTGCGCCGCTTCACGAAGATGGTCGGCACGGGAATAATAGCCGAGCCCTTCCCAGAGCTTGTGGAGCCTGTCCTCACTGACGTGTGCGAGATCTGCAATCTGCGGCAGTTCTGTGATAAAACGTGTGTAGTAAGGGATGACGGTCTGCACCTGTGTCTGCTGGAGCATGATCTCCGAGAGCCAAACGTGATAAGGCGTCGGATCTTCGCGCCAGGGCAGCAGGCGGCGATTTTCGTCGTACCAGCTGAGCATCCTGTCTGCGAACGCCGCAGCCGACAGAGAAAATGTGCGCATGCAAACGCCTCCCGTGAATAGTCTGTACAAAATAATATTACCGTTTGCGCCGTGAAGCGTCAATATTGAATCAGGGATTGTCAACAATTTATTAGATGGACAAATCAGGCGGCGAATGACAGTGAAAATTCAAGAAAAGGTTTTGCAAGCGATTTCATAAGCTCGTGTGAAGAACGTGACGATTTTGTAAACGTTTTTTGCCGGAATTGTCACTAAATTATATGGTTTCTTTTGTTTATGCGTGCTATAATAATAGTAACGAAATAACAAGGAGGCGGTCCGTTGTTTCATTCCATGCAATTGCTTAACGAAATTGCCTATCGCTATGCAAGATTAAAAGGATATGTCTTTGCTCGCTGAGTGCGACCGATGTGCATCCCGCAATAAGGCAATGGACAAACGACTGTAGATTGGCGCTGCCGCTTTGTCCGCAGCGCTGTGAATCGAAACTAAAACTGAACATCAAAGATGCGCTCCTCGCATTCTCGCGGGGAGTGCGTTTTTTATTGCCGGCGTCGGACCATTGCGCAGGGCGGCAAGTTGCGGTACAATACATTCATCTCAGATAATCTGGGACGAAGGAGGGTGAACCTATGACAGCCAAAGATTCGATCGACGTGTTTAAAAAGCTTCCGAAAAAGACGCTCGTTAAATGGGCGCTGTTTCTGATCGCTGTTTACGCGCTCTACGACGGTGTGTATATCTGGGCAGATTCGAAGCGACTGATGCTCGACATGAGCGATGTAACGAGCGGATTGGTGCCGATCCTTGTGATGCACATCGATCTGCCACTTCTCATTGGCAGCGTGCTCATCTGTTTGCTTTTTGACAGACGGCGGATGCTGGCAGCGCTCGCCATCCGTAACAGCCGCGAGATCCTGTGGATGGCGCTTGGCGCTGTTTCCTTTGTCGCAGTGGTGTTTTTCAAGGAACCGTCTGGCACAGTTGCTGCTTATGAGATTGTACAGGCGCTGGTCATCGCTGGTCTGCTGGAAGAGCTTCTCTTTCGCGGACTGTTCTTTTCCTGGCTCGATGCTGCCGGGTGCGGCTGGCTCGCTTATTTTGTGAGTGGTTTGGCCTGGGGCGCGCATTATGGCATCCGCGCCATTGTTACGAGCAGCACGATGACTTTCTGGGCCGTGTTGCCAGTGGCGATTTTCGGCGCTGTCGTCGGGACGCTCGCCGCCATCATTTATAAAAAAAGCGGTAGCCTCTGGCTCGTCGCTTATCTACACGGAGCGCTCAGTCTCTTATGAGACGGCGTTCCGTCGTTTTTTGTGGAACAATAAAAATAGGCCTATTGATAAGCTCGTCGACTTGCTCATCAATAGACCTATTTTTATGTATTTTTTGAAGATGGCTCGGCATCTTACTTTGCGCGCTGTACTTTGTTGGAACGCAAGCAGCGGGTGCAGACATTCAGTTTCTTAGGGGTTAAGTCAACTACAACACGAACCTTCTGAATGTTAGGCTTCCACGTTTTCTTGTTTCTGATATGAGAGTGGCTAACTTGCATGCCGGTTGCAGTACCTTTACCACAAATATCGCATTTTCTGGACATTACAAAACCTCCTTTAGCATCTGTGAAATCATACTTGATTAGGATAACAGATAGACTGGGAAAAATCAAGGGCTTTTCAAGAAAAAGCGGGGGAATGTGTAAATTCCTCTGAGAGGGCACGCATCAAAATATTTTAATATGTCAACCATCGTCCTTGCGCCGCTTGCACCTCAAATAGCGCTGTGTTATACTAATTTTATTGGATCAGAAAACGTTTGGAGGGACTTTGTCATGAGTACCGAAAGAAAATACACCAAAAACTATCCATTCTATAAAGAATATGTCTGCCCAGTCTGCGAAGGACGCGGTGCTGTGGAATGCTGCAACGCTGACGGCACAGATTGTGCGCCGATCCCATGCGATTATTGCGGTGGCAAGGGCACCATTGTTGAAAAGAACACCGCTGGTCTTATTGGCACGGCTGTGGTTGTGGTGGCGGTGATCGTCATCGCTGCGATCGTGCTGTTTTAAGGGGGAAGGCGGATAAATGGAAAAATCATCTCTCTTTCCCAAGATCGCTAGCCGCTGTGAAACCTGTCACGGCGCAGGTGTGTTGCCAGGCCGTTGCCGCGAGGACGAGCTCTTGCCATGCCCAACCTGCAAGGGCAAGGGTGTGATCGCGCGCAAAAAATCGAAAAAACACGTCGAGGAACGTGCCTGCGACAATCCGAATTGCAAAAATGGTCGGGTGCAGCAGCTCACGGTCGTGGATGGCCGCGAGGTGCTGACGGAAAAAGTCTGCCCTGTCTGCGACGGCTACGGTGTCATCTACAACGAAACGGTGACGACGACCACTGTACACGAAAAATGCCCAACCTGTGGCGGCGCTGCAGTGATCACTGCTGGCGAAATGCGTCGCAGAAAGCTCGAAAGTTTTTGTCCGGATTGTCACGGTACAGGATACAAATTGGAAGAACAACCCGTCAAACGCGCCGCGCTTTTTGGCATCGGAGCGTTTATTTACCCTGCCTTCGCTGTGCTTGGCACAGGCTTTTCGCTGATGCTGAAAGGCGTGAAGGCGGCGATCACTACAAAAGTGCCGAAAAATAAATAATCTTTGCTATCAATGTAGGACTGCGCCCTGTGGTTCTACATTCTTTATTTCACGCGTGCCCATCTGGGCGAAGGAGGAATTTGCAACATGTTGTATGATGATTTCAGAAAAGAAAAGATGCAGGCGCTGAAGGAAAAGGACAAGCTGAAGAACAAGGTCATCACGAATATCCTTTCCGACCTGATCTATATTAAGAAGGAACTTGGTCAGGAGCCAACGGAGGCGGACAGCGCCAAGGCGGTCGCCAAGCAGGTGAAGCAGGTGAAGGAAGCGATCGAGATGAGCAAGGATCGCCCGGACAAGCTCGAAGAGCTGGAAGCGGAGCTGGCGGTGCTGGAGCAGTATATGCCAAAACAGCTTTCGGAGGATGAGATCAAGGCAGAGGTGCTCGCGCTTCTCGATGAAAACGGCATCGGGCTTGATCCAAAGAACAAGGGCGCGATCATGAAGGTGGTCATGCCGGCGCTCGCTGGCAAGGCTGACGGCAAAGCGATCAACAAGGTTGTATCGAGCCTGTTCTGATGGATCGTCAGGAATTCGGGCGCGCCGGAGAAAAACGTGCAGAGCGTTTTCTGCGGGAGCAGAAGCATCGCATCGTGGCGAGAAATTATCGCGCGAAGCAAGGCGAGGTGGATATCATCTCGCTGGCGCCGGATCGCACGCTGGTTTTCACAGAGGTGCGCAGCAAGCACGATTGCACGTATGGCCATCCGCTGGAGACGGTGGACGCGAAAAAGCAGCAGCGTGTGCGGCTGGCGGCGCGGCAGTTTCTCTATGAGCATCCGCGCTACGGCGATCACGCCTGTCGCTTTGATGTGATCACGATCGTCGGCGAAGGCCAGGCGGCAAAGCTGGAATATTTCCCGGATGCGTTTTAAGTCTACAAAAATTCTTGGATTTTTTGCTGGAACGTTGACGTTATACTCCAGCTGTGATAAAGTAATAATGTAATACTATGTGCGTTTAGCACAAGAAGAAAGAAATAGATCACCGTCATTAGGATATATGTGAATATGTCATCATGCGGGAAAGCATACCTAGGGTGGAAACAGTCCAACCAAGTGGTATGGGCACTTGGCTGCTACACCGAAGGGATAAAAGCCCAGGCGGGTAGGTTTCCTACACTTTATCAGAAAGAGAGGAACCTATCCGCCTGGGCTTTTTTGTTTGTAGCGATGATCAGAATGGAGGCAATTTGAATGAGTGTACAAGTTGGAATTATCATGGGCAGTGACTCGGATTTTCCATTAATGAAGAAAGCCGTCGATGTCCTGGAAGAATTTGGCGTCGGTTATGAGGTGAAGGTGTCCAGCGCACACCGCACACCGGAGGATACGCTGACCTATGCGGAAACTGCTGTGGAACGCGGGCTCAAGGTGATCATCGCTGGTGCAGGCGCAGCAGCGCATCTGCCTGGGGTGATCGCAGCGAAGACGACGCTGCCTGTCATCGGTGTGCCAATCAATGCCACGGCGCTGAATGGCCTCGATGCGCTCTACGCGATCGTGCAGATGCCATCTGGCGTGCCGGTTGCTTCTGTGGGCATCGATGGCGCGAAAAACGCCGGCCTCTTGGCGGTGCAGATCCTTGCAACTGCTGACGACAGCCTGCGTGACAAGCTCGTCCGCTATAAAGAAGATATGAAGGAATCCGTTCAGAAAAAGAACGCGAAGATCCAGGAAACCTTCGCTCAGAGTGACAAGTAATGGAGGTATGTGATGATTAATCGTTACAGCAGAGATGAAATGGCCCAGATCTGGACCGAAGAAAACAAATTTGCTGCCTGGCTGGAAGTCGAGATCCTCGCTGCAGAAGCCTGGTCAGAACTCGGTGTTGTGCCAAAAGAAGATTGCGTGGCGCTGCGCAAGAATGCGCGTTTTGATGTGGATCGCATCTACGAGATCGAAAAACAGACGCGTCACGATGTCGTTGCTTTCACGAGAACAGTTTCTGAATCCCTCGGTGAAGAAAAGAAATGGGTTCACTACGGGCTCACCAGTACTGACGTTGTTGATACGGCATACGGTTATCTGCTGAAGCAGGCCAACGACATTCTCAAGAAAGATCTTGAACATTTGAAAGATGTCATCGGCAAAAAAGCCAAGGAATATAAATACACTGTAGAAATGGGCCGTACCCATGGGGTACACGCTGAGCCAACGACCTTTGGTCTGAAGCTGCTCAATTGGTATTCTGAAATGAAGCGCAACATCGAACGCTTCGAGCATGCGTCCAAGGCTGTGGAAGCAGGCAAGATCTCCGGCGCTGTAGGCACCTTTGCGAATACGCCGCCAGCTGTTGAAGCCTATGTCTGCGAACACCTCGGCATCCGCGCGCAGGAAGTTTCCACGCAGGTGCTGCCACGCGATCTGCACGCTGAATATCTGGCTGTGATGGCGCTCATCGCGACATCCGTTGAACGTTTTGCGACGGAGATCCGAGGGCTGCAGAAGACGGAACAGCGCGAAGTAGAAGAATATTTCGCAGCTGGTCAGAAAGGCTCGTCGGCAATGCCACACAAGCGCAATCCGATCGGCTCGGAAAATATGTGCGGCTGCGCGCGTGTGCTGCGCGGTTATATGCACACCGCTTACGAAAATGTGGCGCTCTGGCATGAACGCGATATTTCCCACTCTTCCGCAGAACGCATCATCCTGCCGGATGCAACGATCCTGCTTGATTATCAGCTGAATCGTTTCGCGAAGATCGTCGACACGCTGACGGTATTCCCGGAAAATATGATCCGCAACATGGGCGCAACCTTCGGGCTCATTTATTCTCAGCACGTCATGCTCAAGCTCATCGACAAGGGCATGAGCCGCGAACAGGCGTACGATCTTGTGCAGCCAAAGACGGCGCGTGCCTGGGATGAACAGGTGCCATTCCGTCCGCTTTTGGAAGAAGATCCACAGATTACCAGCGTGCTCTCCAAGGAAGATCTGGACGACGCGTTTGACTATCACTATCACCTCAAGCACGTTGACGAGATTTTTGAACGTTGCGGCTTGAACTGAGTTTTATACATAATCAACCATTTTTAGGAGGAATTTTATCATGGCAGTAGAAGTTTTGGAACAGTTGTACGAAGGCAAAGCAAAGAAAGTATTCAAGACCAGCGACGACGCGCTCTACATGGTTGAATACAAGGACGATGCGACCGCATTCAACGGCGAAAAACGCGGCACCATCGAAGGCAAGGGCGTCATCAACAACAAGATGAGCGCCATGCTCTTCAAGGAACTGGAAAAGCAGGGCATTGAAACCCATCTCGTGGAATTCGTTGACGACACTCATCAGCTCGTTAAGCGCGTTGAGATCGTTCCACTGGAAGTCATCGCGCGTAATGTCATTGCTGGCTCCCTGTCCAAGCGCGTTGGTCGTCCTGAAGGGGAAGTGCTGCCACAGCCAATCCTCGAATTCTCTTACAAGAACGATGATCTCGGCGATCCAATGATCAACCGTTTCCACGCCACCGCTCTGGGCCTGGCTACCGATGAAGAGATCGACAACATCATCGCGCAGGCGCTGAAGATCAACGAACTTCTGCAGGCGATCTTTGACAAGGCCAACCTCGTGCTCGTCGACTTCAAGCTCGAATTTGGCCGCACGCCAGACGGCAAGATCATCCTCGCTGACGAGATCTCTCCAGACACCTGCCGTCTCTGGGATAAGGATACCCACGAAAAGCTCGACAAGGACCGTTTCAGAAGAGATCTTGGCGGCGTAGAAGAAGCATACATCGAAGTTTACAATCGTCTGAAAAACATCGGCCTTTAATCCACAAACTAAGGGGAGAAATAATATGGCTCGTATCACTGAGGATGGGATCCACGAAGAGTGTGGCGTCTTTGCGATCTGCGCACCAGGCATGGATGTGGCACAGCTCGCTTACCTGGGGCTCTTCGCATTGCAGCATCGTGGCCAGGAAGGGTGCGGGCTTGCTGTCTGGAATGACGGCAAGATCCGCTTCCACAAGCGCCTGGGTCTCGTCAACGACGTTTTTAATGAAGAAATTCTCGCAGGGCTTCCTGGGAGCCTTGCCATTGGGCATGTGCGTTACGCGACGACTGGCGAGACCAGCGAGCTGAACACACAGCCGATCGTTGCCAACTACTATCAGGGGCAGTTCGCGCTGGCCCATAATGGCAACCTGACCAACACAGAAAAACTGCGCGATTCTCTCGCCAAGACTGGCTCGCTCTTCCAGACAACGACGGACACGGAGGTCATCTGCAACCTGCTGGCGCGTTATGCGGAAAACAGCATGGATGTGGCGATGCACAAAGCGATGCTCGATCTCGAGGGAAGCTATGCGCTCGTCGCTGTCAACGACGGCAAGATTTTTGCAGCGCGTGATCCGTATGGCAACAGACCGCTGTGCATCGGGGCACTGCCAAACGGCGCCGGCTATGTGGTGGCGTCGGAATCCTGCTCGCTGGACACCGTCGGCGCAGATTTTGTACGCGATGTGGATCCAGGGGAGATCATCATCATTGACGAAGACGGCGTGCATTCTGTGGCGACGCAGAAAGCCAGCCGCACCGCACACTGCATTTTCGAATACGTGTATTTCGCTCGTCCGGACAGCACCATCGATGGCATCAACGTCAACCAGTCCCGCCGCCGCATGGGCGCGATCCTCGCGCGTGAGACCGGCGATCTTGACGTGGACATTGTCATCCCTGTGCCAGATTCCGGAACGACGGCGGCGATCGGTTACGCCGAAGCCGCTGGCAAGCAGTTTACGCAGGGCATCCTGAAAAACCGCTACACGGCGCGTTCTTTCATTCAGCCAACGCAGGCGATGCGCGAACGTATGGTCAATCTCAAGCTGAGCCCGATCCGTGAAGAGATCGGCGGCAAGAAAGTTGCAGTCGTTGACGACTCGATCGTTCGCGGCACGACGAGCAAGCGTCTGGTGGCGCTTTTGCGTGAACGCGGCGCTGCTGAGGTGCATATGCTGATCACCTGTCCGCCGGTGTTGTATCCTTGCTACTATGGCATCGATACCGCTGAGCGCGACAAGCTGATCGCTGCCAACAACAGCATCGAAGAGATCCGCCAGTACATCGGCGCCGACAGCCTGCATTATCTCAGCCTCGAAGGACTCTACGAAGCAGTGGGCGGCGAGGATGTGTACTGCGCAGCCTGCCTCAACGGCGATTATATCTGCGGCTATCCGGATTGGAAAAAGTGAGCATAGGAGGAATACCTGTGGAAAAGAAAACCATTACCTATAAAGACGCCGGCGTCGACATCGACGCAGGCAATGCGTCTGTTGAACTCATCAAGCCTTATGTCAA
>ERZ1034897.893-NODE-893-length-12972-cov-8.705582_pt1 | contig 12972 bp, 12 predicted proteins | sample MGYA00520629_ERZ1034897 | MGnify/ENA primary metagenome ERZ1034897 (study PRJEB33766, sample SAMN09781789) | gut metagenome | biome: gut microbiome | host: Homo sapiens | place: Madagascar | study: EMG produced TPA metagenomics assembly of the PRJNA485056 data set... | reverse complement strand
GTGTGTACGCCGTTGGTGTACCAGAACCAGTCATCGGGGTCGATATCACTGCCGAAGCCGCCGCCCCAGTCAGGGGACTGGGAGGCCACCGCAATGATGATGATTGCCACCGCCAGCAGCACAATAACAGCCGACGCCAGCAGCACGATGATTCCCTCTAAATCCTCACCGCTGTCGTAGTCGTCGGTGGTCATCTCGGCCCCCGGGTCAAAGGCGGCAGCGTTCGTAATGGGTACTGTCACATGGACATTGGCCGCCTGGCCGTGGCCCATCGCGCCGAAATCCCAGGTCAGGTAATCACCGTCCATGCCAGTATTATCCGCCACAAAGCCGTCGTAATTGCGCCAGCGCACCTGCATATTCCCGACGCTCAAATCGTCGAACCAGCCTGGCGTAAAGTTAAAGTTCGCCGTACCGTCGTCATTTCGTGTGAACAGGTGGCTCTGATGTACGCTGAACACAAAATGTACGCTGCTCTCACCGCCATTCGACGCGGCCACATCGGGGGCATAGTAGCGGCGGCTGAACACGACCTTGGCATAGCTGCCGCCGTCGCTGGAATACTGCAAGTCGGAAATCGTATCGGTCAGCGGGGTCAGCTCGTCCACGCTGGAATTGGCAAGGCCGATTTTGACCCAGCTCAAATAGTCGGTGGCGTCGCCGTCAATGACCTGCCAGTCAATGTCGTAGGTAATATCCGCCGTGCCGTCCTCCCTCGGGTCCACGGTCACGATGTAGCTGCGGATATAATCCATGTCGCTGCTCTCGGCGTAGGGGGCGTCCACCTCGGCCGCCGCAGCGGGCAGAGCCAGCAGACTGCCGCACAGCAGGACGGCCCACAAAAGCGCCAGACGGCGCAGAACACTCGTTTTCATCAGCAGCCCTCCTGCATCGGGGTCTCTCCCAGCTGGCAGCGGCGCTCCATTTTGGCGCTCTGCCCGCGGATGGCGCGGCATTCGTCGCTGCGCCAGATGCGCTGCCAGGGTGTGCGCAGCAGGTTGCCCAGGCCCTTGCCGGTCAGCCAGCTCTGGCAGGGCAGCACGGTGCCGTCCGGCGCAATCGCCATGTTGGACAGACAGGCCCCACAGCTGGGGATCTGGGTAAAGCCTAAACCGCGCAGCGTATCCTCGCTGAGCCAGCCGGGGCTGGTAAAGTTGATTTCCAGACCGTTTGCGGCGGCGTATTCCATGGCGGGGCGCAGCGTTGCTTCCAGCTCCTCCGGCGTCAGGCGCACGGCGCGGCTGGCGGCAGTTTCGGCATTGCCCGCAGGGATCAGCCCGCTGCAGGTCAGGTAGCGGATGCCCAGCTCGTGGGCAAGTTTGACCGTGGACAGGTAATCCCGGTTCAGGCTGCACAGCGGAGTGTTCAGGCTCACATTCAGCCCGGCAGCCAGCGCGTTTTTGATGCCGTTCAACGTGTCATTGTAGCCGTCCACGCCCACCAGCTCATTGTGGATATCGGCGTCGGCGGAGTAGAAGGTAATCTGCACGGCGTCGAGACTGGCCTCGTGGAGTTCCTTGCACATCATGCTGGTCAGCATACGGCCATTGGTGTTCAGCCGGGTGACGAACCACTGCGCAGCCTGCACCAGCTTGACCAAATCATGGCGCAGCGTCGGCTCTCCGCCGGTAAAGGTCAGCTGCGGGATACCCGCGTTGCGGCATTTTTCAATCACGGCCAGCCATTGGTCTGTGTCCAGCTCCGGCACGGCGGAAAGCGGTTGGTTTGCGGCGTAGCAGTGCAGGCATTTCTGGTTGCAGTGCCACGCGCCGTCCTTGACCATCGAGCTGACCATCAGATCCATGCGGTGGGGGGCCACCATGCGGGGCGCGTACTCGGCCAGGCTCATGGGCTGCACGGTCAGCGGCGGCTCGCCGCCCCGGGCAATCGTACACAGGCTGTCCACCAGCAGCTGCAAATCGCTCTCGATCTGCGCATACTCGGTCTTGCGGTAAATTTTGCGGGTGGCCGCCACAGCCTGGGCGTTGATGGCCGCCCATTCTTCAGGACGTATTTCTTTGCCGGTGTAAGGTTTTAAAGCCTCGATGAGGTTGGTCAGCAGAATAGCCCAGCTAACGTTCAGCGGCAGAATATCCTGGCCGTTCAAAATCACGGTGAACGGCGTCTCGTGGTCGGGCTTATGGCAGGGCACGATATGGATGCGCACCACACCGGGGCCGTCCGGGTCCAGCGTGATATGCCGCACCCGGTTCAGCCGGCTGCGCAGGAATATATGTTCCGAATAGGTCAAATGTTTTGAATATCTCATAAAAAGAGGTTCCCCTCGTTCAAGTTTCTTATACAGGTTGCTTACGATACGTATAAAAAGTATAGCATATTTCGGGGGTGATTACAACCTGGTTACAATAGAAAAAGCACCCATCCGAAGATAGGTGCTTCCTAAAAGGTTTCCCCCTTAGGGGGAAGCTCAGATTGTCGAAAAACTCCTTGGCCCCCTCTGGGAGGGGGCTCCGCCCGCAGGCGGTGGGGGAGAGAGCTTCACGCAGGCACGAAGGTTTCGGGCAAAGGCGAGGCTCTCTCCCTCCGGCCCTTCGGGCCACCGCTCCCCCTCTGGCGCAAGCGCCACCTCCCCCGTATCGGGGGAGTCTGTCTCCCAGAGGGAGTTTTTTTGACACGCAGGGCTTCCTCCTAAGGGGAAGCTGTCCGCGAAGCGGACTGATGAGGGGTGGATTCGCCTTATTGACCGTTTTCGGTTTCTTGCGGGCAGCTCACCCCTCATCCGGCCCTGCGGGGCCGCTTTCTCCTAGGGGAGAAGGCTTTGGAGTTCAAATCGCCCTAAATCCCTTGCCTACAATCTCGCTGCTGTTGACGATGGTTATAAACGCGTGGTCGTCCAGGCCGCGCACATACAGGCGCAGCTTCTGTGCCTGGCCGCGGGTCAACACGGTGGTCAGCACCCACTTTTCGTCGTGGGTGTAGGCACCCTCGGCCTGCTCCATCGTAGCCGATCGGTGCAGGTCGTTCACGATAAAATCGCGCACCGGCGTTGGGTTTGACGTCACGACCGTGCAGACCTTGCGCATATTGATACTCTCAATCGCGCTGTCAGCGACGGTGCTCTTTAAAATCATGCCCAGGATGCAGTACAGCCCGGTGGCGGGGCCGTAGAGATACGCGCCCACCAGCACAATGCCCACATCGCTGACCATCAGCGCACGGCCAACCGGCATACTGGTGTACTTATTCAAAATCATCGCTACAATGTCGGTGCCTCCGGTGGACGCGCCGATGTTAAAGACGATGGCCGCGCCTACTGCGGACAGGATGACCGCGAAGCACAGTTCCAAAAACACATCGTTCGTCAGCGGGTGGTCCAGCGGGTAAAGCCGCTCACACAGGCTGACGTAGAACGACAGCGCAAAGGATGAGTAGATGGTCCAGCCCATGGACTTGATACCCAGAAAGACAAACCCCAGCAGCACCAGCGCGGCATTGACAAACCACATGAATGCGCCGACGTTGAAACGGGGAAACAGCGTTGCCAGCACGATGGACAGACCCGACGTGCCGCCGAACGCAAAGTGGTTGGGCGTTTTGAAAACGGCAATACCCACGGCCGTGGCGATAAGCCCCAGGTTCAGCAGGAAGAAAAACTTCGCATCCTCCCACAGTTCGTGCGGGGTCAAGTGCTTTTTCAGCTGCGCCAGCATCAAAAATGCCTCCCCTTAGAACGTCAGGTTGCCGAACTCGGAGAGCTTGAGCGTTTCGTTGTGCTGCTCGGCCCAGTTGATGCTCCACGGACTGCCGAAGAGCAGCAGCGGGTTGCCCTTCATATCCTCGATGGCGCGGGTGTCGCTGGTCACGTCCAGATGCTTGATGTCCAGTTCTTCCGGGTCGTTCAGCACCCAGCGCAGATGCTCGTATGGCAGGGTCTGCATACGGATGTCTACATTGTACTCGTTTTTCAGGCGGTACTCCAAAACCTCCAGCTGCAAAACGCCGACGACGCCGACGATGACCTCCTCCATACCGGCGCCGAGGTCGCGGAAGATCTGGATCGCGCCCTCCTGGGCGATCTGCTCCATGCCCTTGACGAACTGCTTGCGCTTCATCGTGTCCACCTGGGTCACGCGGGCAAAATGCTCGGGCGCAAAGGTCGGGATACCCGCAAACTGCACGTGCTTTTTGCCGGTGCAGAGCGTATCGCCGATGGAGAAGATACCCGGGTCGAACAGGCCGATGATATCGCCCGCGTAAGCCTCGCTGACAATGGCGCGGTCGTCGGCCATCAGGCTGGTGCCGGTGGCGAGCTTGATATTCTTGCCCTCCTGCACATGGAAAGCCTCCATGCCGCGCTCAAACTTGCCGGAGCAGATGCGCAAGAATGCGATGCGGTCGCGGTGGTTCTTGTTCATGTTGGCCTGAATCTTGAAGATAAAGCCGCTGAACTGGTCGCTGCACGGCTCTACCAGCTCGCCGCCCACGGCGTCCTTGCGGGGCAGCGGGGTGGGGGTCAGGCGCAGGAACTCTTTCAGGAACGGCTCAACACCGAAGTTCGTCAAAGCCGAGCCGAAGAACACGGGGGACAGCTCGCCGTGCTGCACGGCGTTGAGGTCGAACTCTTCCGCCGCGCCGTCCAGCAGCTCAATGTCCTCGGCCAGCTTCTCATGGTTGGCAGCGCCAATCAGGTCGTCCAGGCGGGCGTCGCCCAGCTCGGCCTCGACCTCGTCCACCATCTTCACACCGTTGGCACGGCCGTCGCTCTCAAAGGCCAACACTCGCTTGGCGTTGCGGTCGTAGACGCCCTTGAAGTCCTTGCCGCAGCTGATGGGCCAGTTCATCGGGTAGGTCTTGATGCCGAGGATTTCTTCAATGTTCTCCATCAGCTCAAACGGGTCGCGGGCCTCGCGGTCCATCTTGTTGATGAAGGTGAAAATCGGGATGTGGCGCAGCGTGCAGACCTTGAACAGCTTGATGGTCTGGGCCTCAACGCCCTTGGCGGCGTCAATGACCATGACGGCGGAATCCGCCGCCATCAGGGTGCGGTAGGTGTCCTCACTGAAGTCCTGGTGGCCCGGGGTGTCCAGAATGTTGATGCACTTGCCCTGGTAGTTGAACTGCAGGACAGATGAGGTGACCGAGATACCACGCTGCTTCTCAATATCCATCCAGTCGGATACCGCGTGCTTGGCGCTCTGCTTGCCCTTGACGGAGCCGGCGGTCTGGATGGCCCCACCGTAGAGCAGCAGTTTTTCGGTCAGTGTGGTTTTACCGGCGTCGGGGTGCGAGATGATTGCAAATGTGCGCCGGGATTCGATTTCTTCGCGCAATGATGCCATGATTACTCCCTTGGTTTAGATAATAGATAAAAGATAATACATAATAAATATGGTGGTGTTTTGCCCGGCGGGCAAAAATGAAATTATGAGGTCGTCACATCGGGGCACACTCCTCTATAATAATCCAATAGTATATAATACACGGTTTTGTGCGGAAATGCAACGAAAATTTTCAGGCGCAGCGCAACGATTTGTATTATATTCTGCAATTATACAAAACGTATTTCGTATGCCGTGTATAAAGCGCCGCGGGCGGCCCAAACTAACGGCATACACAACATTTCCACAAGAAAAGGATGGGGCAAGATGAACCATATCAAGCAATTTTTTAAGGAAAAAGGGCTGTACCTGTTCTGTCTGGCTATGGTGTTTGCGGCCACGGCGGCGGGCATTCTGGCACTGCGCAGCATCGTGGGCAACGTGGCCGACCTGACGCGTCTCCGCAAGGAGGCTTTGCAGGACGACACGACCTGGACGCAGCCGGACACAGCCATCGACAAACCCGCCCAGGATGTGCCCAAGCCGACGACAGCGCCCACCACCGCACCGACGGCTGAACCGCGCACGACCACACCACCCGCCGAGAGCACTGCCTCGGCGCAGGCGGCCGCAGCCCCTGGCATCTGGGACGCCAAGCCGCTGGCAGCATTCAGCGGGGATGAACTGGTGTACAGTGCGACGCTGGGCGACTGGCGCACTCACAACGGCGCGGACTACGCAGCCCCGGCAGGGGAGAGTGTGTACCCGGCCAAGGCGGGCAAGGTCGATTCCGTAACCGAGGACGCACTGTGGGGGTATGTGGTGGAAATCACCGACAAGAACGGTGTGACCTGGCGGTACTGCGGGCTGACCGACACGGAAGTCAAAGCCGGGGACAGCGTGACGACCGCCACCGCAATCGGCAAGGCGGGGAGCGTCCCCGCCGAGGCAAGCGGCGAGGCGCATTTGCACTTGGAGTGCATCAAGGATGGTGCGTACCTCGACCCGGAGGGGCTGCTGTAATGGCAGACGGCAAAAGCCGTTCCCCACTGCCCGAAACCCAAACAGGCGTGTACCCACATCGGGCACACGCCTGTTCTTATGCAAATTTTACTGGTACTGCTTCACATTCAGCATTCTCGTCGCGTTCAGCACGGCCAGCACCATGACGCCGACGTCGGCAAAAACGCCCCACCACATATTGGTAATGCCCAGCGCGGTCAAAATCAGGCACAGCGCCTTGATTGCCAGCGCGAACACAATGTTCTGGTAGGCAATCGTCATGCACTTGCGGGAAATCCGCATCGCCAGGCTGATTTTTGCCGGGTCGTCGTCCATCAGCACAACATCGGCGGCCTCGATGGCGGCATCACTGCCCAGCGCACCCATGGCAATGCCGATATCGGCACGCATCAGCACCGGCGCGTCGTTGATGCCGTCGCCCACGAATGCAAGCTCTTTCTTTGCGGGTTTCTGGCCCAGCAGCTTCTCGACCCACTCGACTTTATCGGCGGGCAGCAGGCCCGCGTGGACCTCATCGATGCCCAAATCTTTCGCAACCAATTCAGCCACCGCAGGGGTGTCGCCGGTCAGCATGACGGTACGCACGCCCTGGGCCTGCAAGCCCTGCATGGCCGCCTTGGCCGTGGGCTTTTCCTCGTCAGAAATCAGGATGGAGCCGAGGAACTGTCCGTCGCGGGCAACGTAGACGATGGTGCCTGCGCCCTCGGCGGCGGTGTAGGTGACGCCCTCACTCTCCATCAGGCGGGCATTGCCGGCCAGCACGGTATGACCATCGACCTGCGTTTTCACGCCGTGACCCGCGATTTCCTGCGCGTCAGAGGCGCGGCGGGCATCCAGGTCGGGACAGGCCTCGCGAAGGCTCTTGCTGATGGGATGGCTCGAAAAACTCTCGGCCAACGCGGCACTCTCGAGCAGATCCTTCTCGCTCACGCCGTCAACAGGGGCGGTGTGGGTGACTTTGAAAACGCCCTTCGTCAGGGTGCCGGTCTTGTCAAACACGGCAACGCCGGTCTTGGACAGGGCCTCGAGGTAGTTGCCGCCCTTGACCAGGATGCCGCACTTGGACGCACCGCCGATGCCGCCGAAGAAGGTGAGGGGGATAGAAATGACCAGCGCACAGGGGCAGCTGATGACCAGGAAGGTCAGCGCGCGCATGATCCAGTCAAGCCAGCCGCCCAGGAACAGCGGCGGCACAATGGCCAGCACCAGTGCGCCGATGCAGACGGCGGGGGTGTAGTAGCGGGCAAACTTCGTGATGAAGTTCTCGACGGGGGACTTTTTCAGGCTGGAATTTTCCACCAGATTGAGAATTTTCGCAACGGTGGACTCGTCGTAAATTTTTGTTGTCCGGACGCGCAGCACACTGTCGGCGTTCACGCAGCCGCTGATGACCTCATCGCCGGGGCGCACAGTGCGCGGGCGGCTCTCGCCGGTCAGGGCGGCGGTGTTCAGCGTGGACTCACCGGAGAGGACCACGCCGTCCAGCGGGATCTTCTCGCCGGGCTTGACGACGATGGTGGAACCGACGGGTACATCGTCAGGGTCAACAACGGAAACCGTACCGTCCTCGGCCTCCAGGTTCGCGCTGTCGGGGCGAATGTCCATCAGCGCCGTGATGCTGGAACGGCTCTTGCCGACGGCGTAGGACTGGAACAGCTCGCCGATCTGGTAGAACAGCATAACGGCCACGCCCTCGGCATACTCGCCGCAGCCCATGGCACCAACGGTGGCGACCGCCATCAGGAAGTTCTCGTCAAAGACCTCGCCGCTCTTGATGCCCATGAACGCCTTGCGCAGGACATCGTGGCCGATGACCAGATACGGCACCAGCCACAGCACCAGCTGCACGAACCAGGGCAGTTCCGCAAAGTGGAACAGCAGCGCCAGCACCGCCGTGAGCACTGCCGCGATGATAATGCGCTTCAGTGTCTTTTTTTGCTTCTTCGTCATGGATATGACCTCCATTTTGGGTATAAAAAGGGCCCATCGTCGGGGATGGGCCGCTTTATGGGCGAACTTACAACTCAATCTCGAAATCAGGCTCGACCTTCTTCGCAACCTTGACGGCGTCCTTCAACACGGCGTCAAACTTATCATCGTCGGCCTCGAGCAGCAGCTTCTGGGCCATAAAGCTGACGCTGGCGTTCTTAACACCGGGCAGTTCCTTGATAGCGGTCTCGATTTTAGCAGCACAGTTTGCGCAATCGACTTCGATCTTGAATTTCTTCTGCATGATGGTGGTCTCCTTTGTATAAATAAATATTTTTTTAATATGGGTAACTGCTTTCATGCCTCCCCTAAAGGGGAGGCTTTTTACTCTTCCGTATGCTCCATGCCCAGCGCGATCATGCTGCGAACATGGTCATCATCCAGGGAATAATACATGGCCTTGCCATCACGGCGGAACTTGACGAGCTTACTGGTTTTCAGCAGCCGCAGCTGGTGGCTGACAGCGCTCTGCGAGATACCCACGACCTGAGCAATATCATTGACGCAAAGCTCGCTCTCAAACAGTGCATACAAAATTTTGATGCGCGTTGAATCGCCGAACACTCGGAACAACTCGGCCAGGTCGTACAACACCTCGTCATTGGGCAGGTCATCCTGCAGGCGGCGGATGTCTACCTCCCCCAGCTGGGCGGTTTCAGGTAGCTTTTCGACTGTTTTTTCGTTCTCGGACACCGTCATCATCCTTTCATATGTTCGTTTGTTCATATGATACATCCTAATATACACTTTGTCAATAGAAAAACACAAAAAAATCCCCCGGATGTGAAAATTCTCACATCCGGGGGAAATCTCAGTCGGTGATGGGGGCAAAGCCCGGCTCGCCGGGCAGGGTCACGCCGTTGTCGGCCAGCATTTTTCGGAACTCTTCCTCGGGAAAGTCAAAGACAACTTCTTTAATCATGCTCTGCTCATGGACGAGTATCTTCCACGGCGCACCGTCGGGCTGCTGCAAAAACAGGATGCCGGACACGCCGTCGAGACTTTGCACGCCCTCGTCAGCCCAGAAAGCAGGGGAGGGGGTGACAAAGTAGTGGTCCACCATCCGCCCGCCCGGGAAGTCATGTTCAATGACCGCAGGGACCTCGCCGTCAGCCTGGGCGGATTTGTATTGCAGGTGCAGGTTGGTGAAGTCGGAAGCGGTCATAGAAGCATTCCTTTCCGTAAAGTGCTGCCTGCGGCGGTATGTGGGTATGCCGCCCTACGCCGCACATTTGGGTTGGTCGTAGGGCGGGGTGCCCTCACCCCGCCGCCTGGCAGCCGTTTATCAAACGCGCAGGCTGGCGGACTCAGGCTCGTTGCTGCCCTCGTCGAACTCGTAGTCGTTGCCGGGCAGGATGGCGTTCAGCAGGATACCGGCGATGGCGGCGATGGCCAGGCCGGACAGGTTGATGTCCACGCCAAACACGGCGAACGTGATGCCGCCCACGGAGTTGAAGCCCAGGGCGCAGACCAGAATGACGGCGGCGATGATCAGGTTCCGGGAGTTGGTGAAATCGACCTTGTTCTCAACAACATTGCGCACGCCGATGGCGGAGATCATGCCGTACAGCACAAAGCTGATACCGCCCACGATGCCGGCGGGAATCGTGTTGATGACGGCCTCGAACTTCGGGCAGAAGCTCAGGACCATGGCAAACACAGCCGCAATGCGGATGACGAGGGGATCATAAATCTTCGTCAGCGCCAGAACGCCGGTGTTCTCGCCGTAGGTGGTGTTGGCGGGGCCGCCCAGCAGGCCGGCCATCGCGGTGGCAAGGCCGTCGCCCAGCAGGGTCTTGTTCAGGCCCGGGTCGCGGATGTAGTTCTTGCCGGTGGTGGCGCTGATGGCGGCAATGTCGCCGATATGCTCCATCATGGTCGCCAGCGCGATGGGCACGATGGTGAACACGGCGCTGATGAAGGTCTCGCTGCCGTCAATGGCGAACAGACCCATGGAATCCTTATGCAGGGGGATGCCGAACCAGGCGGCAGCACCGATGGCTTGGAAGTCAACTGCGCCGGTGACCAGCGCCACAGCGTAGGAAACCAGAACGCCGATCAGGATGGGCAGGATCTTGACCATGCCCTTGCCCCAGATGTTGCAGATAACAACGGCAGCCAGTGCCACAATAGCCAGCAGCCAGTTGCTCTGGCAGTTGTTGATGGCGCTGGGGGCCAGAATCAGGCCAATGGCGATGATGATGGGGCCGGTGACGACCGGGGGGAAGAACTTCATCATCTTGCGGATGCCGAACGCGGAGATCAGTGCGCTGAACAGCACATAGACCAGGCCGGACAGGGCCACGGCCGCGCAGGCGTAGGGAAGGTTTTCCGGGTTGGCACCGCCGTTGGTCACGATGGTAAAGCCGCCCAGATACGCGAAGCTGGAACCCAGGAACGCGGGGACCTTGCCCTTGCACAGGAAGTGGAACAGCAGCGTGCCCAGACCTGCGCAGAGCAGGGTGGTGCTGACGCTCAGGCCGGTCAGCAGCGGCACCAGCACGGTAGCGCCGAACATGGCGAACATATGCTGTGCGCCGAGGATCAGCAGCTTGGGCGTGCCCAGCTGCTTGGCATCATAGATGCCCTGCGAGTAATCGATTTTTTCTGCCATAAATGAAATTCCTCCTCACAATGGCCGCAAAAAAGGGAGACTGAACGTTTTTTACCCAAAAACCACAGCCCCCTTGCTTATCTTTATAATGATAGCAGAAATAGCGGGAAAGTGCAAGATGTTGGGAAAATTTTGTCGTCATGTAGGGGCCGGGCACGCCCGGCCCTCAACTTTCCCTCAAATGGTCGTCCGCCTTACACGCGCGGGCCGGGTATGCCCAGCCCCTACTATCTTTTTGTCGGAAAGTGTGTTATTATAAATTAAATAAAAAAGTATAATAGGAGATATTGACTTATGCTTACCCCCGGTATCAAGGGGCACGCGGCGCTGCGTGTCACCACCGAAAATACAGCCCAAGCCATGGGCAGCGGCGAGCTGCCGGTGCTGGCTACCCCGGCCGTAGCCGCTTTAATTGAAAAGACCTGCTGGCAGTCCGTCGCAGCAGAGCTGGAACTGGACCAGGGCACCGTCGGCACGGCGCTGACGCTGGCCCACACAGCCCCCACCCCGGTGGGGATGGTCGTACAATGCGACTGCGAACTGACCGCTGTTGAGGACCGCCGCCTGTGCTTCACCGCCCGCGTCTACGACGATGTTACCGAAGTTGCCACCGCGACCCATGAGCGGTATATCGTGGATAACGAGCGTTTTACCCGCAAGGCAAACAGCAAACTGACGGCGAAGTAGGAATCCCCCAGTCCGCTGCCGCAGACAGCCCCCTTTAACAAGTGGGGGCTTTAAAGCCTCCCTTGTCAAAGCGAGGTCGGAGGGATTCCGCCCCCGCCGCCTCTTTTAATAAATTGCCTCCTCCCGCCAGTCCACCAGGTCCCGCACGGTCTCCTCGCTCTCCACCCAGCCTTCCCGCCTGTCGGCGTGGGCGTCGGGGGCGTAGCGCTGCATCGTGCCGGGGCTGCGGCCCTGCAAGTATTCCTTGGCTTGCTTCTGGCGGCTGGGCACCGTGCGGCTTAGCAGTTCATCCTTTTGTTTTCTATCCAATTTCTTATCCAACAAAATCACCTCATTTTCATTCTGCCCGCCGCAGGCTCTACCCAAACCTGCCAAATCGTGGTATAATAAAATTTACTGCCATTTTTAAGGAGCTTTGCAAACTATGGAACTCAAACTCAACCAGGTCGTGCTGCACCTGCTCGACCCCGGCGCGTCGGAGCCGGTTTTGTCGGACCGCGCCATGGATATGGACGCCGACCTGTACGAATACTACACCGCCACCCTCGAGCGCGCCTTTGCCAGCGACGAGGTCAAGAACTGCCGCTTTCTGCCCGATTCGGCCTTTGCCGCCGAAATGGCGCAGAACAACGATTTCATCGACCTGTCCCGCCGCATTGCGGGCGTGATTTTTGAGCAGATGCTGCAATACCAGGCCATCCCGGCGGGCGATCTGGCCGTGGTGGATTTCACCGCCGACGGCGTACCGTTCTACGGCGTGCTGAAATTAAACTACCGCCCCGGTTACACCCACCACACCGAGCTGATGGGCAACGGTCGGTTCAGCAGCATGGTCCCGCAGCGGACCCTTTTGCCCGGCACACCCAAGGCCGACGAGGCCGCCCTTATCGACCGCGCCAACGGCACGGTGCGGCTCATTGAGAAAAAATTCACGCTGGACGATAAAAAGGACTTCTACCTTTCCACCCGCGTGTTCGGCTGCACCGAGGCTTTGCAGGAGAAAGCCAAGCTGAAAGCCGTCTGCGAGACTGCCGTCGCCGCGGTGAAGGAGGCCTACCCCGAACCGGAGGAACTGGACGATGTACCGCCCTTTGACGGCGGCACCGAGACCGCCGTGGAGCTGCTGGTGCGCAACCAGGCCGTGGACAATCAAATTTCTGTCGAGGACGTGCGCGAGCGTATCCGGGAGAATTTTCCCCTGGCCGCGCCGAAATTTGAGGAAGCCCTGGCCGAGACCGGCGTGCAGGAGAACGACCGCGTGACCGTGACCCCCGCCCGCATCAAAAAGCTGGAAAGCCGCAGTTTCAAGACCGAATCCGGCATTGAAATTAAAATCCCCGCCGAATTGTGCAGTTCCGACGATGCCGTTGAGTTCATCCA
>ERZ1034897.890-NODE-890-length-12993-cov-4.401762_pt1 | contig 12993 bp, 8 predicted proteins | sample MGYA00520629_ERZ1034897 | MGnify/ENA primary metagenome ERZ1034897 (study PRJEB33766, sample SAMN09781789) | gut metagenome | biome: gut microbiome | host: Homo sapiens | place: Madagascar | study: EMG produced TPA metagenomics assembly of the PRJNA485056 data set... | reverse complement strand
GCCGTCGAGGGCAGCACTGCCCCGGTAGCGTGCGATGGCATCGACAACAGCTGCACCCGCAGCGATCTGTGCTCAACGGTCAAGTTCTGGCGCGGTCTGGACGACGTGATCGAAAAGTACGTCGACGGCGTGACCCTGGCAGACCTGGCCGCCGTCCCCGAGATCAACTTTGACATTAAGCTGTAGCTCGAGCGCAATTCCTTTAGATTTCGCGGAGGGTTGTTGCCGTTTACCGATGGGTTGTTGTGCAACAAACGGGGAGCTGTAATACTGAATCCATCTTTGCAAACTGTACTTTAACCACACCAATGCAGGGAGGATGTATGCAACCCAAGCATTCCGCGATTGTTGCGGGCCTGACGTTGGCGCTTTCGTTTGGCGCCGTTGTCGCACCCGCAACCGCTATAGCCGAGGAGCCCACGCCGGGCGTTGCCTCGGATGCCACCGATATCGATAAGGGCCTCTACACCCAGCAGTCTCTCTCGGGCGTGCTGAGGTCGGTTCAGGGTGTTTCGTTTGTCAATGTGACCGACGAGATGAAGTACTTTACCAAGTACGAGAGCCATGGCAACTACAACCAGGGCTTTTCGTATGGGGACGGCTATAACGCGCTGGGCTATTACCAGTTCGATCGCCGCTGGTCGCTCATCCCGTTTATGAAGCAGGTCTATAACTACGACTCTGCTAAGTACGGCATGCTTAAGGACGCGATTGACCGCGGCAGCGAGATTTCCAACGGGAGCAACCCCATGTATGCGAACGGGCAGCTCACCGAGCTGGGCCGCATCGCGCAGGATGCCTTCCTGGGTGCTTACAACACCGATCCGGCTGAGTTCTCGGCACTGCAGGATGCCTATGCGTACAACTCTTATTATGCGGCGACCGAGTCATGGCTCAAGAACGCTCTGGGCATTGATATTTCCGGTCGTGCCGATTGCGTCAAGGGCATGGTGTGGAGCATCACCAATATGTGCGGCACGGGTGGCTGCCAAGACTTTTTCCGTTGGGCGAATCTTTCCAACGATATGACCGACCGCGAGTTCGTGACCGCGCTTTCGAACAGCGTGGTTGATAACGTGGCGCGCAAGTATTCGAGTCAGCCTCAGTACCATGAGGGATGGAAGAATCGCTATAAGAACGAGCTTAAGGATTGCCTGGTCTACATTGCCGAGGACGAGGCTGCCGCGGCAACGCCTGTGGAGCCCGCTCCTGAGCCTGAGCCGGAGCCTGAGCCCACGCCGGCGCCTCGCCCGAACAAGGTCCCCGCTGTGCCTGCTGGGCCAACGGTGGAAACCGATAGTGATGCGGACAATGGCGGCGAGACGGGTGCGCCTTCGACTGGTGTTGGCAACAATAATGGTGCCGGTAATGGCGGGACTGCTTCGGGCGGCACGGAGTCTGCTGGCGGTGCTGGTGATTCGGACTCTGATTCAACCGGCGGTTCTGTCTCTGGATCGACCGGTGGTTCCGTTTCTGGCTCGACCGATAGCGGCTCCTCTAATGGCTCCACCAATGTTGGCAAGCAGCTTGGCGCCTTGATTGGGTCTTCGATGACGGCTGGCAACAACATCGGCTCGTCTTCTGATGAGAACACTTCTGGCGAGGCTCCCGAGTCCAGGACTGATGGCGATGCCGATGCTTCGACCAATTCAGGCGCGAGACAGTCCGATGCCGATGCTCAGAAGGGTGACGACAAGAACGTCACCTCGACCACCACGACGACTACCACGACCACGACGACCAAGGCCTCGGGTGGCAATATGCCCAAGACGGGTGACCTCATCGTGATGGCGAGCCTTGCCAGCGCGAGCTTGGCGACGCTTGGCGCCACATCCATTGTGAGTGGCAAGCACAAGCTTGATCAGCAGAAGAAGTCCGCTGGCGAGGACGGATCCGAGGAGTAGGTTCCTGGTCTCCTGATAATTTAAGAACTAGGACGGGGTCCGGTGCGAATGCATCGGGCCCCGCTTTGTTGTGCAGCGATTTGTTGTGCCCCATCGGGGCTCTTGTTGCTACCGTTGCCCGAAACGTCTGCATGACGGCATCATTGCGGTCGAGTTGCTCGATACAATGGGCATCGTGCTGCGTTTGAGGGGGAAGTTACGGTGTCTGAACAGGCGATTTATGGTGATACTGCCCACTATGGCGTAGAGTTGATTAACCGTTCGGGTAACGGGGCGCTACCGGTCGGCGAGCATGACTTTGCCGAGGCCATGGATCGATGCGTGCTAGTCGACAAGACGATGTTTATTGCCGATGTCTTGGATGCTGATGCTTCCGTCGTGGCGTGCTGCAGACCCGAAGGCTTTGGCAGGAGCATGAACCTGTCGATGCTTAAGGCTTTTCTGGAGCGACCCGCGGTCGGACAGGTCGATCGGGGCCTGTTTGCTGGTTCCCGGATTTGGGATGCGGGAGGCGGGCGCTATCGGGATGAGTTTGCCTGCTATCCGGTGATATCGCTGGACTTTTCTGGCGCCGCGAGGTGCGGTGCCAACGTCGACGGCGTCGTGCGTGACGCTCTTTCGGGTGAGTGCGCTCGCTTGTTGGCGCTTTTGGAGGCTCCGGATTTGCCCCGAGACAAGGTGCGCCACATCGAGCGCGTTGCGCGTGGTGTGGCAAGCGAGGCCGAGGCTGACTTGGTGCTTGGTGTGCTCATTGAGCTGCTGGAGATGGCCTGCGATGAGCAGGTTGTATTGCTCGTTGATGTGTACGACGCGGCGTGGTTGGGCCGTGCGAGTGCGGGGGACGTTTCCGACGTCGGTCCGGTGGAGCTGCTCGACAGTGTGCTGTTTGATGCCATTGCCGCTGCGGGCGATTCGTTGCGGTTGACGTGTCTGATGGGGGAGCGTCCCGGCCCCGCCGAGGCTGCGCTTTCTGCGCGCGGCTGCTCGTATTGTCTGTCGACGCCGCTCTCGACGTGGTGCGATCGGTGGTTCGGCTTTTCGGATGCCGAGGTCGAGGCTCTGTTGGGCCATGCTGGGCGCGAGGAATACCTGGATGATGCGCGTGAATGGTTCGAGGGATATCGATTTGGCGGGTTTTATTGCTCGAGTCCGGCGCGCGTGATCGATTTCTTGAACCGCGGTTGCACGCCGCCGGTGCGGGCTGATTTGTATGGGTTTGCCGACTGCCTGAGTAGGGTGGCTGGCGACTGGAGTCTCGATCGGCTTGCGACTCTGTTCGATTTGCTCGAGGCTCATGGATGCGTTGAAGTTCCGCTTCGGATGGGTGCCGTCGGGTCGGATGCCTCGACTGGCGATGACCAGTGGACCGCGTTATACCTGTCCGGTTTCCTCACGACGGATATGGTTGAGGAGCCGGGAAACAGCGCTCGCTCCCATGGTCTGCGTCTGCCTAATGGCGAGCTTCGCCAGGCTTTGCGCCTCGTGATTATTGAATGGTTTGAGTGCGCTGCCGAGGATGTGCGGGACGTCGATGCGTTTCGTGACGGGTTGTGTCGCGGGGACGAGGATGCGGTGAGACAGGCGCTGCGTCGAATTCAAGGTGACGCGGGAGTCGGCGCGGTCGGGATGGATTCGCCGTTGCCATACCACCTGCTGTTGCAAGGGCTTTGCTTTGGTATGCCGGGGTATGCCAATCCGTCATCCAATCGAAAGCGCGGGGCGGATCGCTGGGATATCCAGGTGTTCCCTACGGGAAGTATGCTCGATGTGGCCGATACCCTCGGCATGCTCGACAAACGTCCGCTTGTCACTATGAACATGATATATGACCCCGACGTGGATGCCCTGGGTCTGGAGCTGTTGGCCGTTCAGGCGCTGCTCGACATCGAACGTGACGGCATCGACGAGATTCGCGTGCCGCGACCAGGTATCGGCCGCGTGCGCTGGGGCTTTGGCTTTGACGGGCAGCATGTATCCGTAGTGTGCCAGCGGCTGTAGGGGCGGGCGGTTGAGCAGTTTTTTAGCGGCTAATATCGCTGTGCTAGGATTAAGCAGTTCTGATTTGCGTTCCCAAAGGGGTTTAAGTGCCGAGCAATTTGCATTTTGATGAGCGTATAGAGGTCACAGTAATTGTTCCGTGTTTTAATACGGCACGGTATCTCGATCAGTGCCTGACGAGCATCGAGGCCGATGACTTCGCATCGCTTGAGGTCATTGTCCTTAATGATGGCTCGACTGACAACTCGTTGGAAATCATGAGGCGTCACGAGAAAAATGATTCCCGAATTCGCGTTATTGATAAGCCGAACCAGGGGTATGGTGCTACGGTCAATCGGGGTATTGAGGAGTCTCGAGGTGCATACATTGCCATTGTCGAGCCCGATGATTACCTTAAGCCTGGTATGTATACAAGACTGATGGACCTTGCCCATGCATACGGAGAGCCCGATGTTGTGAAGTCGGCATATTGGCGTGTGTGTATGCCCGGTACTCCACAGGAGAACGTATGTCACTGCGCCTATTACAAGCGAATTAATACAAAGAAGCAGCCGTTTACGTTGCGGGATAATCCTCGCCTGATCCAGCATCACCCTTCCATTTGGAGTGCAATTTACAAGCGTTCGTTTTTGGACGAGTTTGGAATTCGTTTTAAAGAGGTGCCCGGTGCCGGATGGGTGGACAATCCCTTCTTGATTCAAACGCTTGCTCAGGCTCGCTCGATTGTATATACCGATGATTCGTTTTATTGCTACCGCGAAGATCTTCCTACGTCGTCTTCGACTAAAAAAGCAAGCGATCTTCCTATTGTTCGTTGGAATGATATGGCAGATATCGTTGATGAACTTAATATTTCCGACAAGGGGATTCTCGAGTCTTTCTATACCATCGGTTTTAGGTATGTTGGCGGACTTGTTGAGCAGGGGGCCTTTGAGGATCCGGCACTCAAGACTCGCTGTGCGGCGTTGTTTAAGCGCATGAACCCGGAGATCGTCTCGGGAATGTCGCACATCAGCGGCGCATTTAAGCAGACATACTCTCAGCTCACCGGTGTAGTTGTTTCGGCCAATAAGGCGGCATATGTTGCCTATCTTGCCTCGGAGTTCGTCTATTCGTTGCGCACTAATGGTTTTGGGTTCGCTTTCTCGCGTATCGGTTTGTTTGGTAATCGCCGGGCCGCCGAAAAAGGGGAGCGCCGCGATAAGACTAGTGTCTAACGAAGCTGTGAGAGTGGATTATTGATATGACAGACAAGAAGCGAATTGCCATTTATACGCAAGATGCCAAGCTTGGCAATGAGGTCAAGGGCGCAACACGCTATGTCTATCTTGCAACGTTGCTGCATGAACATGGCTATGATGTCGATTTTATTACTTCGGGATTTCAGCATTGGGAAAAACGTCAACGCGACGTTGAACATTTTGATGCCGGGACCGACGCCTATGCAATTCGATTTATTGAGGAGCCGTTCTACCCCAAGAATATGTGCCCCCAGCGTATCTGGGCGCATCACGTCGTTGCCAAGCGTGTATCGGAGTATTTCGATGAACATCATGACTATGATTTGATTTACTGTCAGATTCCGCCTAATGATGTTGCCAGGGAAATTGGCAAGGCAGCCCATAAGTTTAATATACCGTTTGTGGTTGATGTTAATGACCTTTGGCCCGAGGCCTTCCGTGTGGCGTTCGACGTTCCCGTTCTTTCCGATATCTTGTTCGTGCCGTTTTATCGACAGGCCAAAGCTGTCTATCAGATGGCTGATGCCGTGGTGGGAACTTCGGATGAGTACCGAGAGCATGGTTTGCGCGACGCCCGTTCTGGCATACCGAGCGAAACAGTTTATGTTGGAAACCAGCTTTGCGAGTTTGATGCCGGCGTCACTGCGCATGCTTCGCAGATTGATAAGCCCACTGGTGACATTTGGGTTTCCTATGCAGGTACGCTAAGCGCGTGCTATGACCTGGAGACGCTGGTCAAGGCGATGGCGCTGGTGCAGAAAACTCACCCTGAGGCTAAACTGCAAATCTTGGGCGATGGCTCAGAGCGCGACAATCTTAAGGCTGCAGTGCATTCTTGCGGTGCCGAGGTCGTGTTCCATGGATATTTGCCTTATAGCCAAATGGCTGCTTGGCTTTCCAAGAGCGACATTACAATCAACTCGCTGGTGGAAAAGGCCGCCCAGAGCATCGTGACCAAGATCGGTGACTATCTTGCCGCCGGGAAACCCATGGTGAATACGTCATGCAGCAAGGAGTTTAGGGCAAAGGTTGAGGCTGATGAATTTGGCGTAAACGTTAAGCCCGGGGATGCCGAGGGAATGGCAGAGGTCCTTGTCAATCTTATTGAGGATCCGCAACGTCGTGCGCAGATGGGGGAGAGGGCGCGTGCCATCGCGGAAGAGCAGTTCGATCGTCCGCATTCGTATCTCAAGACGGTGCGGTTGATTGAGGAGTTAATTGGCTAGGACTTCCGGGGGCATTATGTTTGAGCCGCGAAAAATCTTGGTAACCGGCGGCTGCGGGTTTTGCGGCTCTGCATTTGTCCGCTATGTGGTTAGCAATACCACGGATCTTCACATAACAGTGTTAGACAAACTGACCTATTCCGCGAATCCGGATGCCATTGTTGGCTTGCCGGATGGTAGGGCGGAGCTTGTTGTTGGCGACATTTGCGATTCGGATCTCCTTAATCAGGTTGTTCCTGGACACGACGCAATCGTGCATTACGCTGCCGAGTCTCACAACGACAATTCGATTGCTGACCCTGAGCCTTTTGTAAAAACGAATGTCGAGGGAACGTGTCGGCTCCTCGAAGCTGCTCGCACGTTCAATGTTAGGCTTCATCACATATCGACCGATGAAGTATTTGGGGATTTGGCGCTTGATGACCCGCGTAAGTTCACCGAGGAATCCCCTTATCGACCTAGTAGTCCCTATTCAAGCTCCAAGGCGGCATCTGACATGCTTGTGAGGGCTTGGATTCGCACCTATGGTCTGCAGGCAACAATTTCTAATTGCTGTAATAACTATGGTCAATATCAGCACCCCGAAAAGTTCATTCCGCATTCGATTGCATGCGTCCGGCGCGGGGAGCGTCCTAAATTATACGGGGACGGTCTGAACGTACGCGATTGGATTCATGTCGATGACCACGCTCGTGCTGTTTGGCTCATTTTGACCAAAGGGAGGATCGGGGAGACCTATCTTGTCGGAGCCAATTGCGAGCGCAGCAATCTCGATGTCCTCAAGATCATTCTTAAAGCAATGGGCAAAGACGAAGACTTTATTGATTGGGTTAAGGACCGTCCCGGCCATGATCGACGGTACGTCATAGACGCTACCAAGCTCCGCCGCGAGCTTGGTTGGGCGTCGATCCATGGTGACTTTTCGGATGAGATTGAACTGCTATGCCGCGGGTTGATGTGCCATTCATTTAACTTGACTTGATTGCATCGGGATAGAATTCTTTATAAGGTAATAAACATATCGATTTTCCTGTTGATATGCAATTTGAGGAGACTGTTGTGGGGTTTGCTAATAATAGCTACTTGATTAACAAGCTCGAAGTTTGCAACTTTCGCAAGTTCGAATCAATCTCGGTTGAATTTGAGCGTCAACTTACGGTTTTGGTTGGCGATAACGGTGTGGGAAAAAGCACTCTAATTGATGCCGCAAGCATTGCTCTTGGCACTTTATTCCAAAAGATTGAGAATGCGAAAGCGCCTGGCATTACGCCTGACGATGCCCACGGTGCCGTTATTAAGCAAGGAGACATGTTTGACGTTCAGTCGCGGTACCCGGTGACGATAGGTGCTGACGGAATTGTTCTTGGCAAGAACGCGCACTGGTCGCGTTCGCTTAATACTGCCAAGGGCCGCGCGACTATTGCTGATGCTGCGGCTGTAGTAGATGCCGGCGCTCGGCTGCAAAAACTTGTCGGCAGTGGCGATACAGTTGTCCTCCCCATTCTCGCTCGTTATGGGACCGATCGATTGTGGGCGCGGACTGAACCTAAAGACCAATCACTGCCTAACAGGACACGTGGGTACGAAGGTGCTCTGCAGGCATCTTCGAATGATGCGCGTATGAATGCATGGTTTAAATCACAATCCATTTGGGAGTGGCAGAATAGGCGCGATAGCGCGCTGTTCTCTGCAGTTAAGAGGGCGCTTGCTTCATGTTTTGATGCGGCGGCTTCCACTGTGGACGCGATGGTCGATTTTGATGCCGAGCTTGGTCAGCTGGTGTTTACATATAGCACTGCAGATGGTAATTACCATCGCGATAGGATTCATTCAATGAGTGACGGTTATCGTGGCACGTTGAGTCTTTTTGCAGACATCGCATATCGCATGGCGATGTTGAATCCCGCATTAGGCGATCGTGTGCTCGAAACGCCGGGCGTGGTGATGATCGACGAGATCGATCTTCATTTGCACCCTCGTTGGCAGGCACGAATTCTGGAGGACCTCGTTCGCATCTTCCCCAACGTGCAGTTTATCGTGACCACGCATTCGCCGGTCGTTGTGGCATCAGTGCCTCGCGGCGACATTCGCGTCCTTGACGGCGAGGCCGTGTCGGTTCCTGCGACGGAGACACGCGGACGTGATGCGGGAGACATTCTCAACACTGTTTTAGATGCTTCCTCGCGTCCCGAGGAAGCGGTCCAGTTGTTCGATGCATTTAACCGTGCCGTAGACGAGGGGCGCCACGCCGACGCTAGGGTAGAGCTCGAGAAACTTGAGGCATTCGTTGGGGCGGACGACCCGGATGTGGTTGCAGCAAGGACAACCCTTGAACTTGAGGAGCTGCTGTCGTGATTCCAATCGTAAAGGGATGCGAGCCTGCGGCACTTGCTGAGGCGAAGAGGATCATCCGCAATACTCCGGATGCAACTTTTTGTTACGAATCACTTCGAGGGGAGTCAAAGCGCAAGCTTCTTGAGGCGTTGCTTGCCGAACAGGGGCATCTTTGCGCCTACTGTATGTGCAGGATCGGTACGGATGGGCATCCGGCTACGATCGAGCATCTAATCCCTCAGCACCCGACTGATTCTGCGGCAGATGGAGAGCTGAGCCTTTCATATCGTAATATGGTCGCTGTCTGCGACGGCAGGGGTGGGAAGACGTGCGACAAGCAACGTGGCAATGCATCAATGACGGTTGATCCGACCAGGCGCCATACACTTGAAACTATTTATTACCACCGCGACGGGCGTATTGATGCCAAAGATGAATCCGTTCAGCACGATATTCAGATAACGCTTGGTCTCAATAATTCCCACACCAACCTTTGTGCTGATCGCTTTGAGTCCATGAGGACAATTGAAAAGGTTGTGGCCAGCACAATCAAGCGTAGGCGGATTGAGGACAATCGCAGCGCTAAGAAGATGATTTGTCTGAAAATCCTTAAGAAATTTGAAAGTCAAACGGACATGAAGGACGAGTATTTGGGAGCCAAGCTTTTCGTGGCTAGAAGGCTGGTTTCTAAATTTGACTCAGATTAACCTTTATGGGTTAAGCCGGTGTTGCCCATGGATTTCTTGCAGAAGCGACCATTATCCAGCATGTTTTGTATGAGTGCTTGGCAATAGCGAGCATGTCGGAATGCATTCCGGCTCGGGCTCGATCCAGACATTGGGTTCGAGAGTCGCAATCCAGTTGCCCTTTGCCTCGTGGTGCCCAAGGTGCAGGTGGTGCCATAATCTTCGTCGGACTTTCGATGACGAGAATATAAAAAAGAGATTTCCGAGTTCACCTGAACACATTGAACGAATAAGTCGCTCCCACAGTTAGTTGAACCCCTGCGGCCTCTCTTGGGTTCCGCGCCTTTCTGCTGGTCCTGTCTGGGTTGCAGTTGAAGGTTTGGACTTGCTCTTCCGCTCGCCGAGCAGCGTCGCAATGGTGTCCTTGTAGGCGAACTCGCTTACGTTGTCGGCGAGCTTACTTACCTTGCCTGCGAGCATGAACGAGTATCAGGGGGAAAATCGGGAAGAGAGGCTCTCGAGAGGGATTGAGGTCAAACTAAAATATGTACCAATAGTGGCCTATTTCTCTTTATATACTAGATTGCGTCCGCCTGCAGTTTTGCTGGCTGGCGCTATAAATCAAAGCTTTGATGGCATAGGAATGTGCAAGTGGCGCAGCGTTCTAGCCGTCAGTTTTTTAGCGAGGAATTTATGAAACGGTGGTCTGCTGGAAATATAGCATCGCATCGAGCGGATGAGCTGCATGTTGAAAATGATATCTGCTGTGACGGTTCTTCTTGTCCTGTTATTTCTGTCGATACGCTTGAAGCATTAATTCAGGCCGTTGGATACCTTTCTTATATTTCCGATGGTCCTGTTTTATATAGAGGCCAGTCGAACTTGTATAGCCCCTATATTCCCAGGCCTAGCTTATGCAGGAATTCTGTTTCTTCTGATTCTCGGTTAGAGACAGTTGAGAACTATTTAAGTGTTTCAGGACGTTGGAATAATGACGTTTTCGATATCCCTGAATCCAAGCCAATACTGTCTTCTGAAAAGCCAATTACTAACCATTCGGCTATTGCACTCAAATTAGAAGCCTATTGTGTGGAACCTCTTTTACAGCATTATGGAATCCAAACAAGATGGCTAGATTTAACAGACTCTCTTTGCCATGCTTTATTTTTCTCTGTTGTTAAAGACGACCCAATTGATATAGATGATTTGCCCAACGCGGGTTCTTCTGTTGATGTCAATTTTTTAAACAAGCATATTTTAAATCGCAGCGTCTATCTTCCGTTAAATAGTGAAGAAAAGAATTATTGCTATCTATACGTTCTTTCTCTTGGCAAAGAAAATTATTCCTCTAGTTCTAAATTACCTAAAGGTATTAGAAGATGTGCCAATGGATGGATTCTAGATGGAAGAAAGGCATTCCCCTCAACCTATTTAAGGCCGCATAGTCAGCACTCTTTCATGTTATTTGCGCCTTCGCTTGTTAACGAGGAAGCGATTGATTTATTCGATAGCGATTATGATTCTATCAATTGTGCCTTGTTCAGAATGAAAACAAATGATGTCTTAGATTGGATTGGGTCCGGAAGGCTTCTTTCTCCCATGGCCGTCTATCCCGTTATAAAATCCGTCTCCGGTTACCTTGGCGATTCTGGCTTTTATCAATGGGTAATGAATATTGAGTCCCAATATTCTTGCTCGGGAACAATTAAAACCCTTGATTTTTCAAGAGGTAAAACATTCGATGATTTCATGAATTTAATTGGCGAAAACTTGATAAATTATGTTCCGGTAATGGGTCAAAGATGAACGGTAGTTTGAGCTCGCTCAGATGGAAGCATATGTTTTGGGCGGGCTGTAGGTCAAGGGTCGATTTCCGATCTCAGCCGAACATGTTGAGCGAATAGGTTGTTCCCGCAGTTAGCCGAACGCCACCGTGGCCCCATCTTTATAAGATATAAGCCATGAAGTTTTTCTTAGATGAAAAATGTTGGCTGGTTCGCGTTCGAAGGCGTTGAATATTGCTACCTTGATTCAACACGATTCCTTTCGATGACAGTTATTCAAAAGAAGAGATAATTGATGGATAATGTTGCAACATGGATATTCATTTTGACTGGGGATTCGATATGAAAAAGGTTTTACGTGTTGCAACTTCTTTTTCTTTGACCGCTCTTCTGACGTTTTCGTCATTGATGAGTCCTGTAGTTGCTGCTTGCGGGTTGAACGAGGCGCAGCCCGCTGAAGCTGTGACGGATGTGGCTTCTGCAGGTGATGACGGAGTGGCTACACGCGGTGACGATGCTGAAAACGGCGAGGCCACCGTCGACCAATCACCGGTTGAAGGGGATATTGAGGCTATCGACTCGTTGAGCCAAGGCGCAACTGAAAGCGATGTCAAGACCGAGCAACAGGTTGATTCTGTTGAGTCGGACTTTCAATACGTTTACCTGGCCTACCCAAGCCTTCCTTCTGGATCCAATCAAGTCATTGCTTTTGCTACCCCTAATGACGGCGAAGTTCTTTCCTCTGCTACGCTTGGCTATGTGAGCGCCAATGGCGTTAAGGGCTCTGTCGACGCTTCTGCTACGGCTGATAATTCTGCCGCCTTTACCTTTGGCGCAAAACTCGAGGCTAATACTTATTTCCTCACTTCGATTTCGTATTATCTAGAGGGAGATGGGACTGAACATAAGATCGATCTTTCTGATCGAGATTATTCGTTCGCCGTTGTAGATAGCTCTATGAACTCCGAGGGCACATCTGTTTATTATGCAGATGGGGACGGAAATGCTGTTGAGGCCCAGTCAATTCAGCAGGCGTTGGAGTGCGCCGATTCTCCGGACGGTGTTTCTACTTATGCCGCTCGCTCTGCTCGCAACGTTAGCGTAATCGCTCTCGATGCTGGTCACGGTGGATTTGACCCCGGTGCACAGGGCAATGGCAAAAGCGAGGCCGATCTTACCTGGAAGATAGTGACGGCATGCAAGAATAAGCTTGAGGCATATGGTTTTAAGGTCGTTCTTGCTCGTGAACAATATGGCAATTATTCCGGTAATGATTTTCTATATCGCGTCCAGCGCTGCATTAATCAGGGCGCGCAAGCATTCGTGAGCTTTCATATTAATTCTGGGTCCTCCGCTGCTCATGGCGCGGAGGTATATGCTCCCACCGCAAATGGCACGGACTATACGCAGGTTTCTGTTGAGCTCGCCAATAAGGTTATGAATAACCTTGCTGCTATGGGTCTTACGTACCGCGGCGTTTTCCAGATGCAAGTGGGAGATGAGTTTGCGGTAATCCGATGCGCCCGCGAGCAGGGGATTCCTGGCATCTTAATTGAGCATGGCTTTATTTCGAATTCCGGCGATGTCGCTAATTACTTTTCCGATGACGGCTGTCGTCGTCTTGGCGAGGCTGATGCTGCCGCTATTATTGCGCAGTTCCCTCATCCTTATTCCATTGATGGAATTACCTTTTCGGAGGAATTGGGGCGCGCTGGATCTTCGATTAAAGTTGGAGTGAATGTTACCGGCAAGACCGACGGACTCAAATATAAGTTTGTTTGGCATAAAGTCGGAGCTGATTGGAGTACCTCCAATTGGGG